>OLRJ01000883.1_pt1 | contig 27753 bp, 23 predicted proteins | sample 1672741 | NCBI WGS metagenome assembly OLRJ01 (sample SAMEA3136719, study PRJEB25190) | human gut metagenome | biome: human gut; feature: human-associated habitat; material: faeces | place: Austria | collected 2013
TTGCTGATTTAAGAGCAAACTTTGAAGGCGAATGTTCAGAAGTTGGTATGTATCTGGCAATGGCTCGCGTAGCTCACAGAGAAGGTTATCCGGAAATCGGTTTATACTGGGAAAAAGCTGCTTACGAAGAAGCAGAGCATGCAGCTAAATTTGCAGAACTTCTTGGCGAAGTTATCACAGACAGCACCAAGAAAAACCTTGAGATGCGTGTAGCTGCAGAACACGGTGCAACAGAAGGTAAATTCGACCTTGCAAAACGTGCAAAAGCTGCAAATCTTGACGCAATCCATGACACTGTTCACGAGATGGCAAGAGATGAGGCTCGTCACGGAAAAGCATTTGAAGGTCTGCTTAAGAGATACTTCGGCTAAGTCGAAATCGTTTATTCAAAAGATTATTCAAAAAAAGAAAGAGAGAGAATCACTTTTCGTGATTCTCTCTCTTTCTTAATACAATTTAAAGATCGCCCGTATGATCGTTACGACAATCAGTACCAGCGACAGGCAGAGTCCGATGATCGCACAGACCTTTCCGGCTCTGGCTTTGGAAAGCATCTTCTCTCCACCGTTTATTTTATACTGTTTTGAAAGATACAGCCCCAATATGGATGTGATGATCCCGATCAGTGGGATACAACCAAATACCAGTGACAAAATTCCAAATGCCAATGCTCCCTGCGCCTGCTTTTCAATACGTTCTTCGTTATTCATTTCTGCCTTCTCCTGACTTGTTTCATGTACTCCCACGGTTATTTATCCAAAAACCGCTGATCATACATTTGATAATTCAATTATTATATCGGTTACCGTATGCATTTTCAAGTCTGTGCTGCCGTCATTTGCTTTAACTTTATTCTATCAGCATATCAAATGGTTATTACCTAAAATCTGATCCTGTTGCAAACAGACATATTGATATCTTCAATCCATCCTGTAGCCAATCCCAATCTTATTCGTAATATACCGGTTCTTACCGGGTTCTTCCCCAAGTTTCTTGCGGATGTTCGCCATGTTGACCTGCAGTTTTTTCACACTGCCGGCATCAGACCAGCCCCAGATCCGCTGGATGATCTCGTTATACGTCATGACACGACCTGCGTGCTCAGCCAGAAGAACCACGATGTTGTACTCGGTCTGGGTCAACGTTACTTCCCTGCCATCCACTATCACGATGCGTTTCTCGTAATCAATCTCCAGTCCGTTTACCGAAAATTTTGCATTGACCACAGGATTTACACTCATATACTGATGAATGTTGCGCAACATGGCGCGCACTCTCGCCAGCAGTTCCTCTGTTCCGAAAGGCTTTGTCACATAGTCATTTGCACCGGCATCCAGCGCCGCTACTTTATCATGTTCTTCCGTCCGGGCAGAAAGCACCAGAATGGGAATCAGGGAATCTTCTCTTGTCACTTTGATAAATTCCATACCATCCATATCCGGAAGCCCCAGATCTAAAATAACCAGATCCGGTCGATGGGAAAGCAGCATCAGACGGCCGTCTTTTCCATTGGCTGCAAGGAGCGCCTGATAACCATTGGCTTCCAGTATCGTTTTTACAAAACTTCGGATATTATGTTCATCTTCCACTACAAGGATCTTAAACTTATTGTTCATCTTCCTCTTCCTCCATCTGTAATGCAAAGCGGAAGGTGCATCCCCCTTCCGGGTTGTTTACTGCCTGTATCTGTCCGCCATGGACTTTTATGATTGTTGCGCATACAGAAAGCCCTATCCCCATACTCCGCCTCCGATTGTCCACCGGGATTCCAAGATTCCGCGGTTCCAGATGTCCGCTGAAGATGCCTGCGAGACGCTCCCGCGGAATGCCGCAGCCATTGTCCGTGACTTCAAAGACTGCCTGGTTCCCATCAGTATGTACTTTCAGAGAAAGCTCGGTCATGCCATCCGCATGCTGCACCGCATTTTCCAGAAAATTAATGATGACCTGCTCGATCAGCGCCACATCCATGGGAATGCTGATAAATGCCTCCGGAATCTCCACATGCACGGTCTGCTGTGGATACCGACGTCCAAACTGAATCAGCACCGCATCGATCAGCTCCTCCAGCACCACCGGCGTTTTAATAAGGTTGACACCGGAACCATCGATCCGTGTGACCATCAGCAGATTTTCTACGGTACGGATCATCCATTCGGAATCTTCCTTGATACCCTTCGCCAGTTCCATGATCTGCTCCCGGTTCATGCGGTCATAGCCGCTCATGATAGCAGAGCTGGAGCCGTAGATCGTAGTCAGTGGGGTACGCAAGTCGTGAGAGATCGCCCGCAGCAGATTTGCCCGGACTTTGTCTGTCTCACTTTCCACCCGTACCTTTTCCATCTGCTTAACCTTCGTAGTCAGCGTGCTGGTCATGATCGTAAGTGCCAGCATGATCACAGCACTGATCAGATTTTCAGATATGCTGAAGTTAAAACGCAGATAAGGAAACATAAACGAATGGTTGACTATCAGCACACTGATCAGAGAAGAAATCACACCATACCAATAGCCCGGCGTGATCACAGAGATCAGGAAAATATTCAGGATAAACAGCGCCGGAATCAACGCGTCCGTGCCAAACACATGCTGAACAAACATGCCCAACAGATAGAAAGCCACCATGAGCAGCGCTGTCACGATCAGATAAAATATGGTCTTTTTAATTCCTTTCATGCGCATGATATGCTTCTCCCTAAAACAGCCGATACCGCGACAGACACGCCAATATCTCCTGCGCCCGCACTTCTGCTGCCGGTCCGGCATTATAATTTTTCGGAACAACGGACAGGATGCCATCCCGTTTCAGCTTCTCTACCGCTTCACGGGCAAGCACGGCTGCATCTTTTTTGCCATCTGCCATGCGATCCAGAATATACTGCATCAGATATGCCAGTGCCGCCGTCTGGCTTTCATCCGTGATCTGCTCCAGATAACGCAGGTCAATGTCCGTCTTATCAATAGATACCGTATCCCATCCACGGGTGCGGACTTTATCCACACGCTGTTTTTTTACCGGACGGGTTATCCACGTTTTCCACTGGGTTTTATCCTCAATGACAGTCCCTGCAATGGATTTTGCTTTAGCTGTCACATCCTTTGCCTCGTAGCAATCCATCTGCAACACCGTGTCTGCCACTGCCAGATAATCTCCGGAGCTTCCTGCTACCAGAATCGTAGAGATTCCCATATCTTCATAAAGGCTGCGCACTTTCCGCACAAACGGCGTGATGGGTTCTTTTTCATCGGACACCAGCTGTGCCATGCGGCCGTCCCGGATCATAAAGTTCGTAGCGGATGTGTCTTCATCGATGAGAAGCACCCGGCTGCCTATCGCCAGCGCTTCCACCGTATTTGCCGCCTGTGAAGTGCTTCCACTGGCATTTTCTGTGGAAAACCGTGTGGTGTCAGACTTCGTGGGCAGATTGTTAATGAACATGGAAATGTCCACACTGTGAATGCAGCGTCCTTCCTCTGCCCGAAGCTTAAATGCCGTTTCATCTGTAATGACGTATTCTCTGCCGTCCCCGGCGATATGATTATATACTCCACGCTCCAACGCTTTTAACAGTGTGGATTTACCGTGAAATCCGCCTCCGGCAATGACAGTAATGCCCTTTCGGATGCCCATGCCCCGGAGTGCGCCGTGATGCGGAAGCTCCAGTGTGACTGCAAGGCTCTCCGGACTGTAAAAAGCAACTGCGTTCTTCATCGGACGCTGGGAGATGCCGCTTTCCCTTGGCAGCACTGCGCCATCTGCCACAAATGCCGCCAGATCCAGCCGCACCAGTTCCTGTCGGATAAACTGCTGATCCTCTGCCAGCGCTGTGACTGCTTCCAGATCCTGCTGCATCTGCCGGTTCATCTGAAAGCTGCGCTGCGCCAGTGCCGGAAGCTGGTCAAAAAGAATCTTTTCCAGTTCTCCGGCTGCAATGCTTCTGCCGTAAGCCGGAAATCCCACCTCAATACGTGCTTCGATGACTTTGCTGTCAATCCGCATAGCTGTCCGTTCCAGAATTTCCTGACCGGTGCGGCAGGCTGTGATCATCCCGCTCTTTCCGGAGCCTCTGCGTTCTTTTCCGCCACTGCTCCTCAGATTTTTGTGCAGCCGGCGCAGCAGATAATCCTCCACTGCCGTCTTACAATGTCTGTTTTCAAAATACCGCGCCGGGATATTTCCCCGGTTGTTCCAGCAGATACGGACTCTGGACGGTGTGGCAAAGGGATCGCCCTGCACATGGTCAATGCAGAGACGATAAGCACCAAAATCATATTCGCCTTCCAACACTTTGTATGCTTTATAACCTTTGTGGTCAATCTGTTTTAATTGTTTTTTTAAGTCGTCTTGTGATCTCATGACCTTCTCCATTTCTCAAATAAAGGAGCTTCTTTTATTTCAAACACCTGTCTTCTTATAATAATTAAAAATATCTATAGCGTCAACAACCAACACTATAGATTCTTCTCCCATACAGCAAAGCAACTAACGATATCTAAATGCAAGAAAATTGGGACAGCAATCTGATTGCCGTCCCAACTTCCTTTGGGGTAACAAATTTTATTTTTTAAAAACGGGCTTGCGTCTGTACACTGATCCAACGATCGGTGGTAAATTTTTCCAGAACCCATTCATCGTTAAATCTGCCGATTCCAGAATTTTTTACACCACCAAACATTACATGCGGTTCATCATTAATACTCTGGTCATTGATATGTACCATGCCGGTATCCAGTTTCTGAGCGACCTGAATACCATGATACAGATCTTTGGTAAATACACTTCCGCTTAATCCATATTCTGTATCATTAGAAATGGAAATAGCATCCGCTTCATCTTTTGCACGTATAATACTGATTACCGGTCCAAACACTTCATTGCATGCTGTAGCCATATCATTGGTTACATCTGTCAATATCCAGGGAGACATCAGATTTCCATTCGTTTTTCCTTCCAGTGCAATCTTTGCACCTTCCTGTATACTTGTATCTACCAGTTTCTGCACAGAATCTCGCTGACTTGCGCTTATGATCGGACCCACAAACACTTCATCATCCTTCGGATCTCCAATCTTCAGATTTTTTACTTTTCTAATGAAGCTTTCTGTAAACTGATCATAAACCTCATCTTCTACAATAATACGGTTTAACGCCATACATACCTGTCCCTGATTGAAAAATGATCCAAACACAGCTGCTGCTGCCGCATCTTCTATATTTGCATCTTTCAAAACAAGCATTGCATTGTTTCCACCTAATTCCAGAGATACCTCCTTTAACATCCTTCCAGCCATTTCTCCGATATGCCGCCCCACTGATGTAGAGCCGGTAAAAGATACCAGACGTGGAATTGGATGCTGTACGATCTCATCTCCGATCTGAGAACCGGCGCCTGTCAATATATTTAAAAGACCATCTGGCATTCCTGTATTTTCAAAAATTTTTGCCACAAGTGAAGCGGTAGCCGGTGTATCCGATGCCGGCTTTAATACAACAGCATTACCCGCTGCCAACGCTGGTACAACAGAACGCATTGCAAGAACCAGCGGTACATTCCATGGCGCGATCACACAGATAACTCCCTTTGGTACGCGAAATACATAATTTTCTTTTCCCGGAATATTTGACGGTGCAATTTTACCGGTCATCATTTCCGGAAATTTCATACAAGTTTTAAGAAAGGCAATACAGGTGTCATATTCAAATTCTCTTTTGGGCTTAATAAATCCACCTTCTTCACATAAAACAGTATGTATCTCATCTTCCATAGCGATCATGTTATTGATAGCTTTTTCAAACACAGCCTGTTTCTGTGCCGGCAAAAAAGTTTCCCATATCTTCTGCGCTTTTTCAGCTGCCCGATAAGCCGCATCTACATCCTCTGGTCCGGCGCTTCGATACGTATACAACAGCTCATTTGTCAAGGGATTTCGATCCTCCAAAATTACCGTTCCACTGCCTTCTACCCATTTGCCATCAATATACTGTTTATCATATACGTTCATACGCTGTTTCCTCCTCTCATATCATCAAATTGACAAAATTTTTCCCTTATTATAAAATTTATATCAGATAAATCATGTGTTTATTGTGGGGGGATTATTATGGATACACATCAATTAGAAGTTTTTATTACAGCTGCACAATATCTGAATTTTACGCAGGCTGCCAAACGTCTGAACATGGTTCCATCCGCTGTCAGTCATAATATTGCTATGCTCGAGTCAGAACTTTCTACGAAACTGTTTCTACGAAATAAAAATAGAATTTCTTTAACCGTAGAAGGTAAACTTTTTCTTGCCGATGCCTATAAGATAACTAATATTACGAACAATGCCATCTCTCGAATTCAATTTTGTCAGTCTACCGAAATCGGTGAATTACAGATTGGTTTTGTTTTTCCATCATTTATCGAACGTTTTCTTCCTCAAATGACAAGTTTCTATAAAAAACATCCTTCCATCGATACTTTTTATATGCAATATGATTCTGTAAAACTTTCCCGTATGTTAGAAAAAAATATTATTGATATCGCATTTGGCCGAAAAGAAATGTTCGCATCCACTCAGATTCGATGGAAAAGTTTATATCGCGATCCATTTAAAGTTATCATGCACCACGACAACCCTTTATCTCTGTACAGTGTACTGACACCTAAAATGCTTTGTGATCAGCAAATTTTTGTTATGAACCGTGAATCCAATCCCGGCATGTTTGACATGATCAATCATTTATTTTTATCTAACGGTATTGTTCCCCATTTAAATGATCATTCCAATCATCATGCCACTACTTTGCTTCATGCCGCTATGAATGCCGGAATCGTAGTCATTCCATTCCAGAATTTCTGTCATATGAAGCTTGATGATAATCTGATTTACAGAGACCTGAATGATCCAATGGCTTTTCATGAGATAGGCATCGCATGGAATATTACAAACGAAAATCTATACACCGATCTCTTTCTTTCTGAATTTGATATTTATGATATCCATACTCCTAAACCACTCTAACTTTTTATTTATGATTTTTCCAGAATAGAAAGGGCAGTCAGTAGTCTTATTCTCTTTTCTGAACTGTCCTTTCCTTCTTACAGTTTAAAACTATTCCATACACAAAACTGCTTTCAGAACCTTTCCTTTTTTCGTATCCTCAAATGCCTGATTAATCTCCTCAAAAGGATAATATTGTATCAGCCGGTCAAACGGGAACATTCCCTTTCGATAATAATCAAGAAGCTGCGGAATGAATATCTTTGGAATAGAACAGCCTTCTACCAATCCTACCAATGTCTTTCCAACACCCATCAGATCCTCTTCCACATGAATAGTCAGTTCCTGCGTTGCTCCCAATACCACACATATCCCCAGTGATCTGGTACACTGAAGGCTCTGGCGAACACATGCACCGATTCCCGTACAGTCAATCGCATAGTGCGTGCCCAGACCTCCCGTCAGACGTCTTACATATTCCTGTACATTTTCAGTCACTTTTGAATTAATACTATGGGTTGCTCCAAGTTCTTTCGCCAGCTCTAGTCTGGATTCCACCACATCACAGGCAATGATCGTTGTACATCCGGCAATCTTTGCTGCCATAACTGCACTCAATCCTACCGGACCGCAGCCGGTAATAATAATCGAGCTGTCTGGTCCAGGTTTCAGATAGTTCAGTACTGCCCCCGCTCCGGTCTGAATACCACACCCCATTGGTGCCACCATTCTCAGATCTATATCATCCTCTACCGGAATCAGGTTATTTACATGGACTACAGCATGTGTCGCAAATGCCCCCTGACCAAAGAAGGAAGATACGAACGTTTCATCTTTTATCAGTCGTTTTGTATTATCAAACTGTACACCTGAAAAATTCAAGCGGCGGTTTTCTTTACATCCATAAGGTCTTCCTGTACGGCATGCCTCACAGCAGCCACAGGATCCATATGAAAAACCTACACGATCACCTTTTTTGTATTCCGTCACACCTGATCCTACTTCAAGAATCGTTCCGCATCCTTCATGTCCAAATACTGCTGGCAAAGGTACCGGTATGATCTGTTGTCTTGCCACATCATCCGTATGACATACACCACACGCTGCAACTTTTACTAAAACTTCTCCCTGTTTTGGGGGCTGCAGCTCTAGATCACAAATCTGAAATGGTGCCCCTGTTTCTTCTATTAAAGCTGCTTTTATCTTCAAAATTTATCAACTCCTATTTCTACCTGTCCCGTAAATCCTGAAAGGAATCAGATTTCCTGACAATGTTTTATCTCACATCCATATACACAGGCTTCACGGAACAGGTTATACATACTTACAGATCAGTCATCAATTTCTCCACGCTCTACACGTTTTTTGTATGCAAGAATAGAGAGAATTAATAAAACAACCATAACACCTATCATATATAACGCTACAAATGTATTAACCGCACCCATTATTATCCTCCTTCTTCTTATTTCATTTATTGTTCATCTTTGTTTTATCATGACTTACTTTTAATCTTCATCATCAAATTTCCCACCAGTCAGTTTAAAGATCAGATGGATCAGTCCATTAAGAACAGCTGAGATACTTAACGCTCCGATAATTAAAACTCCTACCCAATTCATACAAGTCCTCCTATTCTTTAACCTTACCCATAGCTGCCTCTGCAATTTTCTGTTCTTTAATCTGGCGAAGTAATCCTTTTTCTCCCGGAATGATCAGATTCAATATGATTCCAAGTCCAACTGTTGTAAAGGCTACCGGCCAGAACGGTAATGTAAATAATCCTGCCCAATCCGGACAAGCAAATGTCCACCAGAAGTTTACCGCTGTCGTTATAATAAGATTTGTCCATGCTACTTTTCGGTTGATCTTCCATACCATACCAATCAGATAGTTTACAAAGATCGGCATACTCAGTGCGAAGCACCAGAAGAACAGAGTGATGAGCATTGTTACTTTCATAGCCGGTAAGATTGCCGCCAATGTAACGACTACAATAATGATACGGCTCATAGCAACATAGCCTTTATCCCCAGGTTTTTTATTTACCAGAGGTCCGATCACATCATCAGAAACAACGTGTGAAATTGCCAATATCATTCCACTTCCTGTTGATAACAACGCACACATTAATGCTACCATCAACACTCCGATCAAAACCTGAGGCATCATATAAAGTGCCAGTTCCGGAACGGATAAGATCGGTGCTTTCACCGCAATTGCCGCGATAGAAGTCCCTGTCACACCAAGGATAACCCACGGAAGCGCTGCTGCTGTATTTAACATACCACCCAGGAATGCGCCCTGTCGGATCGCTTTATTACTTTTTGCTGCCAGCATCGGCTGATACATCGCATGCTCACTGGCAACAGATAAAACATGTAGAATTACTACCGGAAGCGCAACATTCATGATAACCTGCGGCGTCAGATTAAACAGATTTGTATGTTCCGCCATTCCCTGTGCTGCGTATGCAGCTGTAACGCCAGCGTAACCGCCATCCAATTTCATTCCCACAAAGATAACCGCAACATAACTTCCACCAATCAGCATAATGGCATTGATAATATTCATCATAGATGCCTGTAACATTCCACCAAATAATATGTATACAAGCATAAGTACACCTGCAATAAGAATACACCATGGCGCATATGGAATACGTCCGCCACATAATGCATAAATTGCTGTGGATGTACCTAACAACTCAGACATGGTAATTCCAAGCCATGCTGCGGGTGCAACAGACGAGTTAAATATTTTAATCTTAGAGCCAAATATTTTTCCAAGCGCCTGTGGGAACGTAGCCACATGTAATTTTTTAAACATCGGTCCAAACCAAAGCAGAAATACAGGGACAAACACACCACCCGCCAGAATTCCCCACCAGGCTACAGCGGCACCCATGCCTGCCTGTGATTCATACAGGGATGTGGTATGTCCTCCTCCAAGAGGAGCCAATACAAAACTACACATTACCGCAAACCATCCCAGTCTTCCGGATGCTGTAAAGAATTCTTTATCTCCGGATTTACCTCCTACATCTGCATCTTTTGCCTTTTGTCGTTTTGAACGAACTGCAAATAAAATACTAAAAAACCCAAAATACACAATAGCAATCAAAATCGGTATCATACTACACTCCTCCTTAATTTATCTTTTCCTAATATGTGTCAATCATTCTACTGTGCAATTTCCCCGAAAAGTTTTTCCGTCCTCCTCTCTCTTTTATTTTCTTCTCCTCGTTCCAATCCTGAAAATAGTTCTCTGGTGTTTTGATAGTTGAATTGTATCATCCTTTATGCATCAAGAACAGCGAAAGATATTGAAGCTACCTTCAATATCTTTCATAGCATAAAAATACTTTTTCATGACTATTTGCTCTACCCGCAAACTGATAGAATGAAATTTCGTTTGAAACATCTATTTTCTCTGTGTCTTGTAATAAACAAAAAGAACAGACAGGCATGTATCGTTTCAGAAGCATGTCTGTCTGTTCTTGCATACAAAAACGGGTTATCCGTTTTTACATATATTAATTCTTATATTTTATCTTGCATTTGCCGGCTCGATATTGACACTCTTGCCTTTAATCTTCGCCTGTTTCATTGCTTTTAAAACTTTCTCGCCGTACTCTTTCGGAACTTCTACGAAGGTGTAGCTGTCGAACATGTCGATGGTTCCTACCAGATCGCCCGGCATTCCGGATTCTCCGGCGATGGCGCCAAGGATGTTGCCCGGTTTTGCATGGTCTTTTTTACCGATATTGATAAAAAGACGTACCATGCCTTCTTCTGCGCCGGTATTGTCAAAGTCATAATTTTCCTGTTTGCCGCCCTCTTTTTCCAGTGTACCAAGCGCTTCGGTCAGGAATGCCGCTGCAATATCCATAGCAGTATAATCGGACTGATTTACCTGACGTTCAATCATATTTACAGCTTTGGACAGATCTTCTTCCTCAATGATCTGGGCGATATGATCCATGATCTTCTCTGTCTTTGCCTGCGTCACATCTTTATCAGACGGAATTGGCTGTGCCAGAATCTTCGTCTTGCAGTAACGCTGGATCTCTTTCAGCTTATATACTTCTTTTCCTTTTACGAAGGAGAATGCGCGACCGGTTCTGCCTGCACGGCCGGTTCTGCCGATACGGTGTACATAATATTCGTCATCCTGCGGAAGATCGTAGTTAAATACTGCCTCCACATCGTCTACATCGATGCCGCGGGCAGCTACGTCAGTAGCAATCAGGATGTCTGTCTTACCGTTTCGGAATCCTTTCATGACACGGTCACGCTGTGCCTGTTTCATATCGCCGTGCAGACCTTCAGCAAAGTATCCACGGTCTTTCAGTTCACTGGCAAGCTCGTCTACCATACGTTTTGTGTTACAGAATACAAGGGAAAGCTTCGGATCATAATAATCCAGCAGACGGGTCAGGATTTCCAGTTTATCTTTGCGTTTTACATCGTAATAATACTGCTCGATGTTCGGCACTGTCAGTTCTTTTTTCGTTACTTTTATGGTTATGGCATCTTTCTGATACTTTTTGGTTATATCCAGAATGGCTCTCGGCATAGTTGCGGAGAAAAGCACTACCTGACGCTCCTGCGGAAGATATTCCAGTACAGTCTCAATGTCTTCACGGAATCCCATGTTCAGCATCTCATCTGCCTCATCCAGTACGATGGTATGTACAAAATCGCAACGGATTGTTTTTCTTCTCAGGTGATCCATGACACGACCTGGTGTACCGATAATGATCTGGATGCCGCCTTTTAAGGAGCGGATCTGTTTGTTGATATCCTGTCCGCCGTAGATTGGAAGCACTTTAATGCCATGCATGTATTTTGACAGGTTGCGGATCTCATTTGCCACCTGGATTGCCAGTTCTCTGGTCGGGCAAAGCACGATTGCCTGTGTCTTTTTTAAATGGGGATCGATCTTCTGAAGCAGTGGGATACCGAAAGATGCTGTCTTTCCGGTACCGGTCTGCGCCTGTCCGATCACATCCTGTCCGGTCATGACTACCGGAATAGATTTTGCCTGGATCGGAGTCGCCTCTTCAAATCCCATCTCTGTTACTGCCCGGAGGATCTCCGGATAAAGTCCTAAATCTTCAAATCTTACTGTTTCCATAATTCTCTCTTTCTTTTTGCTTTACTACAGTTTTCTCTGACATGCGTTTTATTTACCTTTTTATTCTCTTTGCAGATAAAAGAAATATCCATGTTTTTCATATGCATGTCCTTGTCGAAGCCATTCAAATCCCCATGTCGCAGCCTTCGGCTAGCGGCACAAATAGCTATGAAAATATATTTTTCACACTATGATGATTTTTTGTATACAGCTTCTTATATAAACATAATTCCCTGTAATTTTACAGTTCTTAGTTTTCCACTCAAGTTTCATTTTTATATCTATTTTTCAACATATATAACTTTTTCTGTGTACTTTCATTCAGCCTTAGCTTTTTATTTGCAGGCTAACTATAGGTGTGTACTGCTACTAAACGAGATCTTCCTTACTGGAAGCCGTCTCTGCACACAAGTCTGTGTATAATAATCCGATATCTGATAACCTGTCCTTCCATTCTTCGTCTTCCAACAGACGTTCCTTTCCTTCTCTGGACAGTTTTTTAATAAATGCTTCCCGGCGCATGGCTTCTGACTTTGTATCATACACTTCCAGATGTACTAAAGTCAATGGTCCACGACCACGGGTGTATTTTGCGCCCTTGCCTTCCCGGTGCATTTTCAGACGGTTTTTAATATCATTTGTCCAGCCGGTATAGAGGCTTCCGTCTCCACACCGTAATATATATGTATAATTATATGCGTGTTCAAGATCTGTCATAATTCATTTCCACTTATGTATCGCCAGCTGTCGGGAAACATGCTGCTTCCCGACAGCAGTTTTATAAAAAGCAATCGACCAGACCGGTACGTTATCAACCGGGGCATGCCCGCCCGGAAAAGATCTCTCTTCTCCGCAAATGTGACTCCATGGTAAAAGTTTCCGATTGCGGATTGTCGGTCGTTACATTTATAATATATGAAAATTTTTCCGATTGGTTACTGCAAGAAATCCATCGGATTGACCGGCGTACCATCTTTTGTCATGGCAAGATACAGGTTTGTCCCTTCCACGCAGTAATATTTAGTCGGTTCTGACACATATCCGATAACTTCGCCACGGGATACTGCATCGCCTACGTTCAGCTCTACTTCTTTCAGCTGTCCATAAGTGATGGCATAACCGTTTCCAAGATCTGCGGTAACCGTCAGCCCGGTATCTGCATTGGTGGAAATATCCGTGATCTTCTCATCCGCAGCGGCAGTCACTTTCATGTTGACGCTGGCTGCAATGATCATGGCCGGATTGTATTTGTACTGATCCAGTGTCGCAAAATATACTGTCTTGTCCATACTGTAAGGCAACAGTACATCGCCGCGAACGGGCCAGTCCGCCTCAGATGTATCTGTAAAGTTCAATGCTGCCGTCTGTTTACCGGAAGTTTCCACCACATCTCCAGACGAAGCTGCGTCCACTCCTGCATTCTGCCCGCGGGCAGTCTCATCCACATTTCCCTGAATGGATTGACCGGAAGCAGCCTGGGAAGATGTCGATGGATCTGCTGTCTGCTGTGTCATAGCTTCCGCCGCGCCATCCTGCCCGTTTTCTGTGCCATAATCTTCCAGTTCCGCATCTGATGCAACATTGCCTGTCTGTTCCTCATCGCCCACAGACGCCTGCTGTTCCTGCTGTGTATCTGCTCCGTTTTTACTGTTTCTATAGTAATAGGAGCCTGCCATTCCCACGATGGCTACCAGCGCCACAATGCCTGCAATGACGCAGGATCTCTGCGTGACATTTTTCAAGATATGCCGATTTTTCATATTTTCCACCATCCGTTTCCTTATGATGTACTATCGAAATCTTCCTTCCAAAGATTCCAGGAGTACATGATTCAATCTGATACGAATAGCTTTTCCGAAAAACCGGCTGCTTATTCAAGACCGGTCATTTATTACGGCTTCTTTTTTATAAAACAACATTCGCCGTTCGCTAATCATACGAATATGTTGGCTCTCTTGTGCTCATTATGTCATAAAACTTCATATATCAGACATTTTACCAATTAAAAATCTTTATTTTCAATGATTTCATTTTGAGATCTTTACGTCTTGATAATAATATTTCAAGATTTCCCGATAGTTTTTTCCTTCTTTTGCAAGTTCGTTGGCGCCATACTGGCTGAGTCCCAGTCCATGCCCTTCGCCCTTGCAGGTTATCCTGATTTTTCCATCTGACCGTGAGAAATAAAAGCAGGAGGAAGATAATCCAAGCGCATCCCGGACTGCTTCCCCGTTCAGCACCACCGAACCGCAGCGCACCCGTGTCACATATCCGGCGCTGTCCCGTGCTTCGATTGTCAGACTGTCAGGAAGCCCCTCTGCATCCACAGTGGCGGCATCTCCCAGCAGCCCTTGCAGCTTCTGCGCCATCTCCTGCTTTTCCATATAGATAATATTCAGATATTCCATAGAAGAAATGTCCTGTCGGCTCTCCACACTCTGAAGGTAATCTTTGCCTTCCTGTCCGCTTACCTCTGCCGCATTCCGCGTATTCCCACTGCTTACCGCATGATAAGCCGCATCAATGGCTTCGCCTTTCCAGGTCAGGATCTCTCCTGCTGTCTCTTCTACGCAAAATGTGATCGTTTCCAGATTTTCTTCCTGATTCTCCTGATTTTCTTCTATGACAAGGTCCGGATCACGGGACAGATTCGTTCTGGCAATGACCGCCTGAGCTTTCAGTGCCTCGGTCTCATAATGCCCGGACATCTCTGCCGCCACCATCTGAATGACCTTCTGCTCTATTCCCGCATCTTCTCTGCCGCCGGAAAACTTTCCCGGCATTCCATGAAAATATATGGTCATCAGATACGGGACCAGAACGATCAAGATCAGGATTGCTCCATAGAATTTTAATTTTTCTCTCATACTGTACTGTATGAGGAAATTTAAGATTCATGCATGGATTTTTTCATATACAAAATCCCTACACATTGTTGTATATCGTTGTAATGACCATTCTGCCAGTTTTCCGATACACAAGCAGTCGTTTTTCACACTACTCTCCATACCGTAGCCTTCGGCTGGCGGCATAAATAGCTATGAAAATATATTTTCCATACTAATGTTTATCGTCGATCCGCTTACCCACCAACTCACTCAAGGATGCAAACTCTTCTAGCGTCAACGCTTCCCCACGGATAGTCAGCGGTTTTCCAAGCTCTGTGATAACTGCTTCGATCTCCTCTTTCTCCAGCGGTATGTCCGGCGCATTTTTCAGTCCGTTGGCAAGCGTCTTCCGACGCTGGTTGAAAGATGCCCTGATGAGACGAAACATCAGCTTTTCATCGGATACGTTTACCACCGGCTGCGCATGACGTTTCAGACGGATGACCGCAGAACCTACCTTTGGTCTGGGCATAAAACAGTTTGGCGGTACATTTGCCACGATCTGCGGATCTGCATAATACTGCACCGCAAGAGACAACGCGCCATAATCTTTGGAGCCTGGTCCGGTCTTCATGCGGTCTGCCACTTCTTTCTGCACCATGATCGTGATGCTGTCGATGGGCACATGACTCTCAAACAGTCCCATAATGATTGGCGTCGTAATGTAATATGGCAGATTTGCCACTACTTTAATCGGTCTGCCGCCATTTTTTTCCTGCGCAAGACGATTGATATCTACCTTTAAAATATCTTCGTTGATGACCGTCACGTTGTCATAGGGGCTTAATGTATCTTTCAGGATTGGGATCAGCGCTTTGTCAATCTCTACCGCAGCCACTTCTCTGGCGGATTCGCACAGATACTGCGTCATGGTACCGATACCCGGTCCAATCTCCAGTACAAAATCGTCCTTTGTGACACCTGCTTCCCGGATGATCTTCTCCAGCACACCGGTATCGATTAGAAAATTCTGTCCGTATTTTTTCTGAAATACAAAATGATATTTATCCAAAACGGCTTTTGTAGCCTGCACAGTTCCAAGTGTTGCCATGAATCTGTCCTCTTTCTTTATCTTACCTTTGTAAAAAGGCGCAGTGCATTTTCATAAGTAACAGTTTTTACTTCTTCCGGCGTAACGCCTTTTAACCCGGCGATGGCATCTGCAACATAGGTCAGATACAGGGAGCTGTTGCGTTTTCCCCGGTTCGGCTCCGGTGCCATATACGGGCAGTCTGTCTCCAGCAAAATCCGTTCCAGCGGGATCGCCTCTACCGTTTCTTTCAACTTCCGGGCATTTTTAAATGTGACCACGCCGCCTACACCAATATAATATCCCATGTCGATGTATTCCAGCGCCTGTTCCTTAGAATAAGAATAACAGTGGATCACGCCGGGAATCCCATCCGCTGCCGCTTCTTTCATGATCTCCATGGTATCTGCCGCCGCTTCTCTGGAATGAATGCTGACCGGGAGCGCTGATTCTTTTGCCAGCTGCAGCTGATAGCGAAACCATTCCCGCTGTCTTGCCTGCACCTCTGGCTCTTTGTCCCAGTAATAATCCAGCCCGATTTCACCCACGGCAACGACTTTCGGCTCACTCAGATGCTGACGGATCCATTCACAGCTCTCTTCGGTAAGATCTGCGATGTCGCTTGGATGTACGCCAAGGGCAGCATAGATAAAATCGTATTCCTGCGCCAGCATAAGGCTGTTTTTACATCCCTCAAAGGATGCGCCTACGTTGATGATCCTGCCGATACCGTTCCCATTCATGCCGGACAGAAGTTCCCCCCTGTCCGGCGCAAAACGGTCATCGTCATAATGTGCATGTGTATCAAAGATCATCATTAGCAGATCTCCGCGCCTGCCGGCATCTCTTTTTCCGGTGTCATCAGCGCCAGATTTCCATTTTCATCTTCTGCGCACAGAATCATGCCTTCTGAAAGCACGCCTGCCAGTTTTGCAGGTTTCAGGTTTACAAGTACCATGACTTTTTTGCCAACCATCTCTTCTGCGCTGTAATATTTTTTGATTCCGGATACGATCTGTTTTACCTGAGAACCGATCTTAACCTGGGAGCAAAGCAGTTTTTTGGATTTTTTCACTTCTTCGCAGGCAATGATCTCGCCTACCTGGAACTGCATTTTCATGAAATCATCATATTCGATCTCAGCTTTTGGCTCAATGTCGATGACAGTCTCATCTTCTGCTTTTTCCTCTGCAGCCGGCTCTTCTTTCTTCGGATGATGAGCCTCTACTTTTTCCAGAACCTCTTTGATGTCCTGTCTTGCGAAAAGGATTTCCGGTGTCTCTGTTACTTTTGTGCCGTTCTCTGTCAGACCGAATGTTGCCAGATCGTCAAATTCACGGTCTTTTGTATTTAACTGGGCAAAGATCTTCTCGGAAGTCTCCGGCATAAAGCTCTTTAACAGGGATGCACCGATGGAAATGCTCTCTACAAGGTTGTACAGAACGGTAGCCAGACGCTCCTGTTTTGTCTCGTCTTTTGCCAGCGCCCATGGCATAGTCTCATCAATGTATTTGTTACAGCGTTTGAACAGGGTAAATACCTCGCTGATGGCATCTGCCACACGAAGTCCGGACATCTTCTCTGCCACTTTGTCTCTGGTTGCGGTAACGACTGCTTTCAGGTCAGCATCTACCGGCTCTGTCACGCCTTTGTCTTCCAGCACGCCGCCAAAATATTTGTTGCTCATGGAGATGGTACGGTTTACCAGATTGCCCAGTGTGTTGGCAAGGTCGGAGTTCATACGCTCCACCATCAGCTCCCAGGAGATCACACCGTCATTATCAAACGGCATCTCATGGAGCAGGAAATAACGAACGGCATCCACGCCGAAAAATTCTACCAGCTCATCGGCATAGAGCACGTTTCCTTTGGATTTACTCATCTTGCCATCGCCCTGAAGCAGCCACGGATGACCAAATACCTGTTTTGGTAATGGAAGATCCAACGCCATCAGAAAGATTGGCCAGTAAATAGTATGGAAACGGATGATGTCTTTTCCGATCAGATGCAGGTCTGCCGGCCAGTTTTTGTTGAACAGCTCGGAAGAATTGCCATCTGCATCATAACCGATCTTGGTAATATAGTTGGTCAGCGCGTCCAGCCATACATAAACAACATGCTTCGGATCAAAGTCTACCGGGATGCCCCAGCTGAAGGATGTTCTGGATACGCACAGATCCTGCAGACCCGGAAGCAGGAAGTTGTTCATCATCTCATTTTTTCTGGATACCGGCTGGATAAATTCCGGATGGGTGTTGATATGCTCGATCAGACGGTCTGCATATTTGCTCATTTTGAAGAAATATGCCTCTTCTTTTGCCGGCTGCACTTCACGGCCGCAGTCCGGACATTTGCCGTCTACCAGCTGTGACTCTGTAAAGAAGGACTCACATGGGGTACAGTACATGCCTTCGTAATAGCCTTTGTAGATATCGCCCTGATCATACAGTTTTTTGAAAATCTTCTGTACCTGTTTCTCATGATCGGCATCTGTGGTACGGATGAAATTATCATAGGAAGTGTTCATCAGATCCCAGATCTGTTTGATCTCTCCTGCCACTTCATCAACATACTCTTTCGGAGTTACGCCTTTCTCCTCTGCTTTCAGCTCAATCTTCTGACCATGCTCATCAGAACCGGTCTGGAAATAAACGTCATATCCTTCCTGACGTTTGTAACGTGCGATGGCATCTGCCAGCACGATCTCATAGGTATTTCCGATATGCGGTTTGCCGGAAGTATAGGCAATCGCAGTTGTCATATAAAATTTTCCTTTATTGCATTTCTGACACATAATCTGATCTCCTCTCTCATTCTATGAATCATTATTATTTTCTGTTGTTCCTGTAACGCTTCCTAATCGGGATAATTCCTTCGCTGATGTACAGATATGCATTTCTCTTGGAATTTTCTAAATAAAGATTTCCGGGAATACATATCCATAAAAAAAACCCGTCCCTTTAAAAGGACGAGAGTTATACTTCGCGTTACCACCTTTTTTCATCCCCGGCTCACACCAAAGGATCTCTGTAACATTCCTGATGACCTGTTTCGTACCTGCATCTTCAACACACGCTTTTGCCGGGGCATACGACCTTTACGCATTCCACCATGCAATCTGCATCTCTTTCTGTCATCTTAAATGTCTGCGCTGTAACAGGCGCACCTGTCGAAATCTGACTGTAAACCAACTGCCTTACAGCTCGACCCCGCCACTCCAAAGCCATCTTCCATACATCTTTTGCCGTTTCCTTTCAGCCTTGGGAAACTCTCTGCTGACCTCCAATGCATGTACTCTCTTTTTCTCTGCGTTTATCTTAAAAAATCCTAACACAGCCATTTTTAAAAGTCAAGATGCTATAGGGCGCCGATCATTGACGGATGCTGTTATTTCTTATAATATAGGTAATAACTAATAATAGAAAGGCGATACCAATGAGTAAAAAACAACCGCGCAACACAAAAGGAAAGATCATCTCCGCCGCATGGAAACTGTTCTATGAGCAGGGATATGATGATACGACGATCGATGAGATCATCGCTGAGTCCGGTACTTCCAAAGGCTCTTTCTATCATTATTTTGAGGGGAAAGATGCACTCCTTGGCTCTCTTTCTTATCTGTTTGATGAAAAATATGTGGAACTGGAGACCCATCTTTCAGAATATGAAACGAATTATCAGCGTCTGATCTATCTGAATCAGGAGCTCTTTTCCATGATTGAGAACAGCATTTCCCTTGATCTGCTGGCCCGTCTGCTGTCCACTCAGCTCATTACCAAAGGGGAAAAACATTTGTTGGATCGCAACCGTTACTACTACAAGTTGCTACGCCGTATTATATTAGAAGGACAGGAGCAGGGAGAGTTCCGCACAGATCTGTCCGTCAACGAACTGGTCAAGCTCTATGCCATCGCAGAGCGGGCGCTGCTGTATGACTGGTGCATCTGTAACGGCGAATATTCTCTGAAAAGTTATGGTTCTACCGCTATGCCGATCTATCTGGCGCAGATCTGCATACAACCGTCTTAAATACTGTCGTTTCTCTGTAATGTTTAACTTATAGCGTTTTCCGACAGCCAGAATATATGCAGAAAGGTATGATGTTTTGCATATATTCTGGTTGTTTTTATTTTATTTCATATTTTAGTCTAGTTTAATATATACAGTATTTTCATGTATTTATTATCCTTTTTAGCACATATTTCTATACTATAGTCTATACTTTATTCTGTATTGCAGTCTGTTTTTTTTCATGTTATACTGGCAAAAGTTTAACATAAAGGAGATTGAATTATGACAGGACGTACACTTGGAATGCTGATCGTCATGATCATCTATCTGTGTCTGATGATCGTGATCGGTGTGATCTATTCCAAAAAGAATAATGATGTGTCCGATTTCTACCTCGGCGGTCGAAAACTCGGACCTTTTGTAACCGCCATGAGTGCGGAAGCTTCCGACATGAGCAGCTGGCTCTTAATGGGACTTCCGGGACTGGCTTACCTCTCCGGATGCGCAGAGCCGGGCTGGACTGCTATCGGACTTGCCATCGGTACTTATCTGAACTGGCTCATCGTGGCAAAACGACTGCGGAAATATTCCCACAAAGCAAACAACTCCATTACGATCCCATCCTTTTTCGCCAACCGTTACAGAGACAAGAGCAATTCTCTGCTGGCGATCTCAGCGATCATGATCGTAATCTTTTTCGTACCGTATACCGCATCCGGTTTTGCTGCCTGTGGAAAACTGTTTGCCACACTGTTCGGCGTACCGTATCTGCCGGCAATGATCGTCAGCGCCATCGTTATCGTAGCCTATACTTCACTGGGTGGATTCCTGGCGGCAAGTATGACTGACCTGATTCAGAGTATCATCATGACTGCTGCACTGGTCATTGTATTACTTTATGGCACACATATGGCTGGCGGAGTAGATGCAGTTATCAGCAATGCACAGTCACTGACCAGCTATCTGGATCTGCTTGCATCCCATAATCCTGCCACCGGCGGATCTGTACCGTACAGCGGACTGACTATTGCCTCTACCCTTGCATGGGGGCTGGGATACTTCGGTATGCCGCACGTTCTGCTGCGTTTCATGGGTATCGAGGATGAAAACAAATTAAAACTTTCCAGACGTATCGCTTCTGTATGGGTTGTGATCGCTATGTTCATCGCTATCGCTATCGGCATCATCGGAAATGCTATGACAAAAGCAAGCGTTCTGGATACACTGGTAACTTCTTCTGAATCTGAGACACTGATCGTACGCATCGCAATGCTCATCAGCAATCATGGATTTGTTGCTATTCTGGTAGCCGGCCTGATTCTTGCAGGTATCCTTGCAAGTACCATGTCCACTTCCGATTCCCAGCTGCTGGCTGCATCTTCCAGTATTTCAGAAAACCTGCTGGGCGACTGCCTCGGCTTAAAGCTTTCCCAGAAAGGCTCCATGATTATGGCTCGTGTAACCGTTATCATCATCGCAGCCATCGGCGTATTCCTGGCAAGAAATCCGGACAGCTCCGTATTCCGTATCGTATCCTTTGCATGGGCAGGATTTGGTGCGACTTTCGGTGCCGTTATGCTCTTCTCCCTTTTCTGGAAACGTGCAAACAGAAACGGTGCTCTCGCAGGTATGATCGTTGGTGGTGCTATGGTATTTATCTGGAAATATCTCATTGCTCCGATCGGCGGCATCTTCGGCATCTATGAACTGCTTCCGGCATTCATCTGCTCTGCAATTGCCATCGTTGTAGTCAGCCTGCTGACCGCTCCGCCATCACAGGAAATCGTTGATGAGTTTGAGAGTCTGGCGGAATAAGCAACATTATTATTGTTGACAAATATTTTTTCTGCCTTTATAATTGAGAGCATCTTAATATTTGACATACAGCAATGACTGAAACAAGTAAGTCTGAGTGAAACATACAGAAAGCTGCCGGTGGATGAGAGGCGCATGGGAAACTCTTACTGAATACCTTCAGGAGCTTCGCACCGAACATCTTTTTGAGACAGATCAGTAGGCTGCGACGGCATGCGGCCGTTATCCCGCAGAGGTATGAACCGTACTGGAAAAAATACCCGCTAAGGTCTTCCATGTGAATGGCAGACGAATTAAGGTGGTAACACGATGCTGATGCACTCGTCCTTTTTAGGATGAGTGCTTTTTTTATATCATTCAATAAATTTCTAAAATCAGGAGGATTATTATGACAGTTTATGACGAACTCGTAGCCAGAGGCCTCATCGCCCAGGTTACAGACGAAGAAGAGATTAAAGAATTGATCAACAACGGAAAGGCTACTTTCTATATCGGATTTGACCCGACCGCAGACAGCCTTCATGTAGGACATTTCATGGCTCTGTGCCTGATGAAACGTCTGCAGATGGCAGGCAACAAACCGATCGCGCTGATCGGCGGCGGTACCGCTATGATCGGCGATCCGTCCGGACGTACTGACATGCGTCAGATGATGACAAAAGAAACCATCAACCACAACTGTGAATGCTTCAAGAAACAGATGTCACGTTTCATCGATTTCTCCGATGGCAAAGCGCTCATGGTAAACAATGCAGACTGGCTCCTTGGTCTGAACTATGTAGAAGTTCTCCGTGATATCGGACCGCACTTCTCCGTAAACCGTATGCTGACCGCAGAGTGCTACAAACAGCGTATGGAACGTGGATTAAGCTTCCTTGAGTTTAACTACATGATCATGCAGAGTTACGATTTCTATGAATTATTCCAGAGATACGGCTGCAACATGCAGTTCGGCGGCGATGATCAGTGGTCCAATATGCTTGGCGGTACAGAACTGATCCGTCGTAAACTTGGCAAAAATGCCTGCGCTATGACCATCACACTGCTTCTGAATTCCGAAGGCAAAAAAATGGGCAAGACCCAGTCCGGCGCTGTATGGCTTGATCCGGAGAAAACTTCTCCGTTCGAGTTTTATCAGTACTGGAGAAATGTAGGCGATGCTGATGTATTAAAATGCCTGCGTATGCTGACCTTCCTTCCGTTAGAGCAGATCGACGAGATGGACAAATGGGAAGGCAGCCAGTTAAATACTGCAAAAGAGATCCTTGCCTTTGAGCTGACCAAACTGGTTCACGGCGAAGAAGAAGCTGCCAAAGCACAGGAAAGCGCCCGCGCACTGTTCAGCGGCGGGAATGCAGCTGATATGCCGACCGCAGAGCTGACCGAGGCAGATCTTCGTGACGGCTCCATCGACATCATGGGCGTACTCGTAGCATCCGGTCTGTGCCCGTCCCGTTCCGAAGCACGCCGTGCCGTACAGCAGGGCGGTGTATCCGTAAACGGCGAGAAAGTAACCGACATCGCAACCGCTTACACACCGGACGACATCAACAAAGAAGACTTTGTACTGCGCCGTGGTAAAAAGAAATATGTAAAAGTGCTGTTCAAATAAAAATCTTTAACAATAAAGTCCGATCGACTATGAAGAAAAGTCTGTAAATAAGATTCTTCTATATATAATGCAGGGCAAAGTCTGGTCAGAACGACCGGAACTCCTGCCCGAAATTGATAACGACTGCTGAATATCTCGAGTTCAGCAGTCGTTTTTCTCTTTTCACTACCAGTTTTTCTACGGTGTTTGTTTCTTTTCCCTCTCACAATCCGTGTTTTCCACTCATTTTATTTGTTTCACTTTTTATAATCAGGATTTTCTACTATCTCAGTTTCCTTTTTATTCACATCCCACCGTATCAACACCCGGTATCCCAGTGGAAACCGCCTGCCGCACCACCACTTTACAGCCGGTCAACAGGCTTAAAACCTGCGAGATACGGTTATTTTATTTTTGAATTGCAAATTCTTTTCCCTGCATAATTGCAAGTCTTTTTTCCTCATATAATACAATTATCAAACAACTTAACACCACAGACGCGCGAACACCTGTTGAGTAAACGATTGATATTCATACACAAACATAGATTGCATTACCGATCCTTGCAATCCTCAATAATTTTTACAAACATATATCAATAAAGGAGATGGATTACTATGAAAAAAAGATTTGCAAAACTGACAGCACTGGCTCTGGCAGGCGTTATGGTACTTGGCATGACCGCATGCGGAGCAAACACAGACCCGGCAACCTCTACAGATAACAACGACACTTCTGCAAAAACAGAATCAAAAAACTCAGACATCAGCGTCGGCATCGTCGTAAAAACTGCTTCCAACGCGCATTTTCAGGATATCGCATATGGCGCCATGCTGGCCGGAAAAGATCTTGGCATTACTGTAAAAGTAGATAATACGGCAACCGAATCCGATGTAGACGGACAGATCACAAAATGTGAAAACATGATATCTTCCGGTGTCGATGCCCTGATCCTGACGCCAAATGATTCCAGCGGTGTGGCACAGGCTGTAAATGCCGCCCACGATGCAGGCATCCCATTTGTAACAGTTGATACCACAATCGTCAATGACTGGGGCGATGACGTAAGCGAATATATGCCGAATTATATCGGTGTCGATCATGAACAGATGGCTTACGAGCTTGCGTGCCAGGTATTTGACCAGCTTGGCAAACAAGGAAATGTCGTTGTCCTTCGTGGAAATGATGCGGCAAGCTCTTCTCAGGAACGTACCGCAGGTTTCGAGCGTGCCATCAAAGAATATGAAAATATTACCGAACTGGATTCCCAGAGTGCGAACTATGACCAGGACACTGCTCTTTCCACTATGTCTGATATCATTCAGGCGCATCCGGACATCAACGCTGTTCTTTGCTGTAACGACCTGATGGCAGTTGGCGCAGTCAGCGCTCTGGAAGAAAACAATGTCAAAGTCGGTACAGATGGAGTTCTCGTAGCCGGCATCGATGGAAATCTGGTGGCGCTGGAATCTATCAACGATGGAAAAATGTATGCTTCCGCTTATGACTGGTCTATCTTGCAGGGCTATTATGCTGTACAGCAGGCATATGATCTGATACTTGGAAAAGAAGTTCCGGCAACTACCAATACTCCGGATACGATTATTACCTCTGAAAATGTGGCAGATTATCTTCCACACGGGCAGGAACTTTCCCAGTGGAAAATGGGCAGCGCTTTAAACAGCGTATCTGATTATATGACTAATTTCCTGAAAAAAGGAGAATCTATGTAAGATGATTCTATTCTGATATCTGAAGCATATGTGTTCCAAACCGGAATACCGCACTGATCCAGCCCCCTGATCAGTCAATGCTTACTATTATGTCATCCTCATAACTGCATATTCTTATATGCAGACAATTCATCCTTAACCGCAGAAAGAGGCGTCACTAGGACGCCTCTTTCTACTTTGTTCTCATACTTCTTATACAAATCACATAAAAATTATTTACTATATTTTTTCTTTCTGCTGTAAATAGTAGTTCCCACCATACCAAAAGCACTCACACAAGTCATCAGCGCCACAAGCAAGATCAGTGAAATCCCCACTGCCCTTGCCAGATACCTGTCCATTACCATCAGCTTCATGGAAAACGAAAAGACAGCGCTTCCCAGCAGACCAAGAAGTAAAAATAATACAAGCCCCGCGGTAAATACTATTGCATATGCCATTTCCATACTGATAAGAGCAATACAAAAAAGAGCAATCAGACCGATCAGAATAAAAAGGACATCTTTTGCCCTGGCTCTTTTTCAAATCAATGCTTTGCGTTATTTTCATATACTACAGTTCCTTGTTTCTATCCGTTATACATTCTCATATTTTTTCATCAGCATAGCGATTGCATTTACCGTTCCCTTTATCTCCTGAAGAAAATTACTCGGTTTTGCAAGAGCTTCTTTTTCACGCATGCTATATCCCACACATTCTACATGAAACGCTCCCTCAAGCGCCAGATCAATAAATTTTAACCATTGATATGGCACATAAATCTGAGACGTTACCAGCAGAAGATTATCGCCTTTTTTTATATGATAATAATCTAGGAAATACTCAAACGTATCTCTGGAATTCGCTCTTCGCGATGGTTCAGTACTCGGAGCTGCCAATGCAATGATATTTGTATGTGGAAGCTCACATTCATAAGTTCTGACAGACGAACACAGATTTATATTTTCATCATGTTTATCGTCCTGCCTGTATTTTCCATTTAAATGAAATGCTTCTTCCAGTCCTCTGCATATCGCATCAAACTCTGTGACAGCATCTGGCGCATATGTATCTGTCGCTGCCCGTTCCTTTTCATTGATTGGTCTTGATCCCGCCAATGCCACGATATTCATTTCCTGATCCTTATTGGCATTTCGGATCTTATGATATATATTACCTGCATACATTGGGCGATCCAGGTTCGAATAGCGAGCCCCTCCTAATGGAATGATATAGTCGGGAATACGAACAGCGGTTGTTTCCTGCACTAACCCAAGTTTTGTGGCACAGTTCATGATTTCATCCTTATGCTTCAAAACAAATTCATCATCGAAAACATTCCACCGTTCATTTACATCCGTATTCTGATTTCTGGATCTGTAATCCCATATTTCAACAAAATTGTTGAGCCACTGGATCTGCGCTTTCAAAGGCGCAGTTTCCATCTTTTCTCCACCAAACAATCTGACCAGACTTTGAAGTGCATCAGACTGTATCCATTCCTCAATATTCCGAAAAATCTCTCTGAGCCGCTCGTGCTTTTCAAGATTGCTGTCCGGACAAACGCATTTCATTTTCCATCCTCCTTATTAATCCAGGATATATTTCATTGCTTTGTAAGAAGAACAGGATTCCTTAAAGCCAATTTTCTGATATATATGGTAACCATCCTCAGATGCATCCAGCTCTATAAAAGGCAGATGCAACTCCTTTCCTTTTATGAGCAGCCGTTTGATAAGCTCTGTTGCAATTCCTTTTTTCCGATATTCCGGCAAAGTATACACTCCATAGATCTCGCCATATTGATTTTTTGTAAAACGTAAATTGGCAGCTTTTTCCATGATATTTAAATATGCGCAGGAGCAGATAGTTCCTTCATGCGTTGCAAAAACAATAAAACACTGTTTATTCAGACTTCGTTTTAAATATTCCACATTACTGTTCTGTATTATTTTTTCTTCCTCTTTGGTCAGTCCACCGTATGCTTCCTTCAAATACATCATCCGCAATGCTGTAACATTACAGATATCCTCTTTATCTGCTAACTTAATATCCATGCTGCTCCTCTTTATACTCTTCTTGATACAGTGCTGTCATTGCCGGAAAATTCCTCTTCAAATACGGAATCTGTTCTATATGTATCATATCATATTTATACATTTTTCCACCAGATATATATTCTGCATAGTACTTCATTCCAATGTTCTTTAATGAAGAATTTCCTGCGACAGAACCAACCATAGAAGAAATTTCATCAAAGAAAATACCAGTCTGCGCGAGGTTCTGAATATACTCAAGCCATGACGAATATAATGCATTGACCACATTCGTAGTCCTGCACTCTTCTATTGTACCAGACAGCAGCAAATACCCTTTATACCTTCCCGGCATATCGATAAATCTCACATCTTCTACACTGATATCTTTTTCATCCACTTTACCCGTTTTTATCCGATCATAAGATTCCTCTTCCAACGCTATAAAAATCCAATATGCCTCCACCTGCAGATCATCATTTAAAAATACATGCCAGCTGTTAATTACCTGATGCAGCAGATTAAATGCTTTTATGCAGCTT
>OLRJ01000887.1_pt1 | contig 27699 bp, 28 predicted proteins | sample 1672741 | NCBI WGS metagenome assembly OLRJ01 (sample SAMEA3136719, study PRJEB25190) | human gut metagenome | biome: human gut; feature: human-associated habitat; material: faeces | place: Austria | collected 2013
TGTCCCGTCGCGCGGTAGAACTCGTCCATGTGCCAGTAATCGCGGACGTACTGCGCGCCTTCCAGCTGCTTGATGACTTCCCGGATTGCAAACTGTCCCGCCGCTCTTGACCATTCCAGACATTCATCCTCATAACGGTCAAGCCCCATATAGGGGAACGTGTGCCGCAGCACCCAGCCGATGGCGTGCATCGTCTTTTCGCTGTATATGATGCCGGAATAGCCCGCGATCTGTTCATACTGCACCAGATCGACGACCTTATACGGACCTTCCGAGTTGTTTCGGATGCCGGGGCTGTTCATCGTATGCTCAAGACAGTAAACCACATGCTCGTTGATGTAGTGTTGGGTTGCGTAAATCGCGCCGTAATTCTTGAGCGACGCAATCTGCACGTCGTCATGCACGGAATAGGCGTACACCGTCTGCCCCGCGTAAAACTCGCCCGTGTTGCCGCTGAGCGTCTGCAATCTCGGCGGGTTATTCGCCGCGTACAGCTCCACCGGCGTAAACGGGAAGGCGTAAGCCGTCACGTCATAATCCGCCGCATCGGACGGCTGGGTTTCCTCCGCCATCACCCAGACCGTCGCCGTGCCCGTCCACGCCATCTCTCCATCGGGTTCTTCCTCGCCGTACAGATAGCGCACCAGCAGCCATGTTCGCCCCATGCTGTCCTGCCGGACTTCTTCCACCCGGACGTTTGCGGTGCGGACAAAACTGCCGTCGTACAACTCGCCGTCTGCCTCGTCCGCCGTTTCATCCACATCCGAAAACACGCGCGTATTTTCCGTGACGAGAACGAACATGCCCGCCTGATACGCTGCTTCAGGTTCGGGCGTTAGCAGGGGCTCTTCGGTAACCTGCGGGGTCGGCTCTGCCGTGCCCTCCGGCGTTTCGGTTTCCGTCGGCAGTTCCGTCGGCTCGCTTGGAAACTCCAGCTCGTCTGTTGCTTCCGGCTCGTTCGGAAGCTCTGCTTCCGCGCCTGTTGCTTGGGCAAACCCCGTTTCTTCCGCCCATATCGACGTAGGCAGAGCCGCCGTCAGCATCGTCAGCGACAGCAGCAACGACAAAAGACGTTTGAATTTGTGTTTCATAAGCTCCTCCTGCTTTTTTCAAGTACAGCCACGACTGCAAGCCGTCCCGCTTTGCCGCCATAGCTTCGGTCACATGTTATCAGCGTGAGAATGGAATCCTCCGCGCCAACCGTCACGCCCGTGTCGTACAGTGCGTTCCGCCGAGCGTACCGGATAAATTCCAGAAATGCCGCGTCGCTTTCAAAATCCGCCTGTGAAGCGTCCCATTCGCCGCTGTGAAAATTCAGCACGGCGAAAATGCGGTATGATCCGCTTTCATACAGCGTATCGAGCAGCACGGTTTCGTGTCCGGCATAGAAATCCGCATCCTTGTACCGCACGAGCGATGTGAACATCTTCTCGCCGGTGGATTTAAGGTGATGCCCGTAAATGGCGATGTTCCGGCTGGGGATGCTGTAATCCGTTTTCATCAGCGAAAACAGCGTTCCCGCCGCGCCCTGCTTCCCTGTGAACGTGTGATGCAGGTAATGCTCGGCGTCGTCCGTCCAGACGACGGGATAATCCACGTTCGTGCCTGGAATCCTGATCCACGCGATGAAATCGTCGTTCTGTGCCAGACACGCCGCAAGGTCTGCGCCTGTCCCGATGTCGATTTCAGGCGGGGATTCATCCTGCGCGGGCAGTTCGAGCGGCGCTTGCGTTGCGCTTGGAAAACCCGCCGCATCCAGCATCCGGCGAAGGGCGCTTCCGTTCGCCTTTTCCGGCGCGTCCGTTGCCTGCGCCGGTTCCTCGCTTTTGAGCTGAACGCGCAGGTCGTCATATTCTGCCGCGCTCCGATTCATTTCCGTGTTCTGCCCGATGAGCGGGCAGAGCAGCATTGCCGCGCCCGTCACAGCCATTGCCGCCGCAAGAAAAGCTGAGGGCGAATCCGCATGTTTTTGCTTCATGATGTTCCTCCCTTCTCACAGGCAGTACAGCTTCCTGCCCTGTATGGCGTAGACCAAAATCGGGGTACAGTCCGGCGTAAACAGGTAACACCTGCCGGATTCAATCTGCGTCAACGCGCAGAGCTGGCAGGCTTTCCCGTCCACCGGCGGCACGGCGAAGAACAGCACCCGTCTGGGAAACCAGCCTCCGCTGATCTCGCACGTCCGCTGCTCGGCTTCCTGCTCCAGCTGCATCACCCGAAGCGCGGTTTCCGTCCGCTTTTCGGGCAAAAGAAAACCTGCTTGCGTATCCTGCCGCAGCAGGTTCTCAAGCAGGTCGTCTTTGCTCATGCAGCCGGGAAATCGGTCAATGGGTTCGAGTTCACAGGCGAATTGAAAATAGTTTTTCATGGACACCACTCCCTTCTAAAGCTCATCGAGCCAGTTTTCATAATCTTCCTCCCGCTTTCGCCGGTCGTATCGCACCTGAGCGTCGTAGTAATTGCCCATCGTCGCAGGCGCGTTGAACAGCGTGGTCAGCAGATATTTCTTGATGTTGCGGACGCGGCTCGCGTTCTGCTCAAGACAGCCGAAGATGTACTCGATGTGCATACTGTTGATCTTGCGCATCCGCTCTCTGACCAGCTCGGCGGGATACTCCGCCCCGGAAATCGTGATTGTTTCCCTGCCGGTACAGAGGATTTCCACCATCAGCTCGACGATCTCATCCATCCGATCCCGGTTATACGGCGTGACAAGGCAATCATACCCGATCTGCGACCGCACGCTGTCCCGAATCGCCGCAACATCTTCCTGCCTTTCCCTGAGATGGATTGATGGATAAGGATTTTTTCCCTGAGTATTTGGTGGATACGTTTTTTCTGAATTCGTGTTTGATCTATTCGTATTTAATTGTGCGGGATTTTCCTGTTCAGGTTTTTCCAATCTTGGATTTTCCTGTTCAGGTTTTTCCTGCTTTGGATTCTCCTGCACAGGCTTTTCCTGAACCGGATTCTCCAGTCTTGGATTTTCCCGTTTTGGTTTTTCCGGCGTAGGTGCGTCCTGCGCAGGCTGGCTGTTCATGTGGCAGTCCTCGTAGATCAGGTACTCCGTCCCGCTCAGCCGTCCGCGCTCGTCTCTCTTTCGATTTCGGATGACATAGCCCGAACGCTCCAACTCCTTGACGGCTTCGCTGATCGCGTCCACGCCCTCTTTGCTGATTGCCGACAGCCCCCGCAGCGTATAATCCCAGTTCTCCGGCAGGGACAGCATCACCGACATCAGCCCTTTTGCCTTAAGCGTCAGGCGTTTATCCTTCAAATGCTGATTGGACATCATCGTGTAGTTTTTGGTTTTGACAACTCGAAAGACTACGGTCATTGCGTTTCACCTCCCTTCGTCAAAAACGCCGCATAGTTCATCTTGCTTCTGCCTATACTTTTATTGAAATATCCGTAATTTTTTTACGGACTCCTATTGACACTCAGATTTATCTCGTTTAGAATGTTCTTGAAAGGGTGATTATACATGCTGAAACTCTTTGAAGTATCAGGCTTTAAAAATTTTCTTTCTCCTATTCGAATTGACTTTTCCGATGTTAAGAATTATCAGTTCAACGAAAACTGTATCTGTAACAATCTTCTTCAAAAACTGATTGTATACGGAAAAAACGCTTCTGGCAAATCCAACCTTGGGCTTGCCTTATTTGACATCGTCTCCCACATGACTACAAACAATGTAACACCAGGGTTATACAACTTTTATCTCAATTCCGAATCAAAACTCGAATTTGCTGAATTCCGATATGTTTTTGTTTTCACTCCTTTCCAAATTGATTACCTATACCGTAAAAACGGCAATCAAGACTTGGTATATGAACGCGTTATTCTTAATGATGATCTGCTATTTGAATATAATTACGCTAAGAAACGGGGAAATTTATCCGGACTCGAAAAGCTAATTCCTACTCTCAATCTGAACTTCAGAGGCAACGATTCACTGCTCAAATATGCCATCACAAACTCTGCTTTGCCAGACAATCATCCTCTTTATCAGATGATGTCTTTTATTTCCCACATGCTCTGGTTTCGTTCTCTCGACGAAAATCGCTACATTGGCTATAAATCAAGAAGTTCTGATTACTATGACTTTATTTTTGAAGGAGACCGTATTAAGAAACTTGAAGATTTTCTGCACGTTGCCGGTGTAGAAGAAAACCTCGTCGCAAAAACCACACCGGAAGGAAAGAAAAAACTTTATTTTGATACGCCTTCCCCTCTTCCGTTTTTTATGGTTGCATCAAGTGGAACGCGCGCTCTTTACACCTATTTCTACTTTACTGAAACTTGCCCGGATATTTCCCTTATGTTTATTGATGAATTCGATGCCTATTATCACTACGAACTATCTGAAACCATTGTCAAATTGATTGAGAAAATGCCGCACTGTCAGGCAATTCTTACTTCACACAATACCAATCTGCTTTCTAATCGCATTATGCGTCCAGACTGCTATTTCATTCTTTCAGACGGTAGACTCACATCATTTGCTAATGCAACAAAGCGTGAACTCCGTGCTGGGCACAACCTCGAAAAGCTGTATATGAGTGGTGAATTTGATGTCTAAACGAAAAATACTTCTTCTAGTCGAAGGAGAAAAAGCAGATATAGCTGTAATGTGTCGGCTGCTTACTGTCTATAATCTGAATATAGATTATGAAATCATCCCATATTGTACCAATATTTACAGACTATATAAGGATTTTTTTGATTCTGGCGACGATCCTGAAAATCTTGATCTATTGCTTCTTCTTAAATCAAGAGATAAAAATCCAGACCATGCATACATCTTCGATGAACATTACTCTGATATTTATCTTGTTTTTGATCTCGATCCTCAAGACACCGGTTTTTCTCCTGATAAAATCCGTAAAATGATCGATTTTTTTCATGAATCTTCCGACATGGGAAAGCTATATCTGAACTATCCAATGGTTGAATCATTTTATCACCTCAAATCACTTCCGGATGCTAACTATGACGAGCGCTTTGCTTCTATGGATGAATTGAGGCGCAAAGCCTATAAACAGCGTGTGCAGAACGAAAAATATGCAAAAAACTATCAACTTTGTGCATCAAACCGTAAAACTTGTAACATTGTCATTCATCAAAACATCGAAAAAGCGCTCTATTTAACCCATTCTCTCAACAATAACTCTCCTTTTAACCAATCCGCCATTTTAGAATCTGAACTGAATTGGATCGCCTCTGAATCTAAAGTTCCAGTTCTATGTACCTGCTGTTTCTTTATTCCCGAATATCAACCTGCATTGATCGAATCCGACGATTAACTTCAAAACGACGTTTCAATATGCGTCGTTTTTTGTTTTATCTCTATACCTATTCGTAAATTAACCAACAGAGGTGCTTTACATGCCTTATATCAAGCGAAATTTAGAGAAAATCGTTCAAGAAGTGACACTGGAATATCCTGTCATACTTCTCGCGGGACCGCGTCAAGTCGGTAAAACCACCATGCTGATGAAACTGATGGAAGGTTCCGAGCGCAGCTATGTAACGCTTGACAACTTGAGTGAAAGAGCCTTAGCAAAAAGCGATCCCGAACTTTTTTTGCAGCTCCACAAACCACCCATCTTGATTGATGAAGTTCAATATGCGCCTGAATTATTCACATACATCAAAATCTATGTCGATCAACATCACACACCCGGTTCTTTCTGGCTAACCAGTTCACATATCTTCAAGTCGTTGCAGGGCATTCATGTGTCCCTCGCAGGCCGTGTTGCAGTCTTGTCTATGACCAGCTTAACGCAAGCGGAAAGCTGCGGCGAATCCGTCACTCCCTTCACTGTTGATCTTGAAAGTCTGACTGAGCGTGCAAAGCACCGGCAAGCCGCCGATGCGCATGCTCTATTTGAGCGTATCTTCAAAGGTTCCATGCCTGCGCTGCTCAGTGGTTCTGTCAGTAACAGCCAGATTTTTTATAGCAGTTACATCAGCACATACATTGAACGCGATGTTAAAGATCTTTCTGATTCCATTGACTCTTTGAAATTTCTTCGCTTTATCACCTCTGTTGCGGCTCGTTGCAGTCAGATGTTAAATGTCGCCGATATCGCACAGGATGCCGACATCAACCAACAGCAAGCCAAAAACTGGCTCGGCATTTTGGAAACGCTCGGCTTGATCTTTTATCTTCATCCTTACTCGAACAATCTGCTCAAACGTCTTGTAAAAACGCCTAAACTCTATTTTTACGACACCGGGTTGGTTTGCTATCTAACAAAATGGAGTAATGCCGAAACGCTCGAAGCTGGTGCTATGAACGGCGCAATTCTGGAAAATTACGTTGTTTCTGAAATTGCAAAAACCTATTTGAATAGTGAAAAAGAGCCTTTCATGTACTATTACCGGGATAAAGATGCCAAGGAAATTGATATCGTACTGGAGCATGACGGTATCCTAAATCCTCTTGAAATCAAAAAAACTGCCAATCCCGGCAGCGAACTGACAAAAGTGTTTTCTCTGCTCGATAAGGCTTCCACTCCTCGCGGAAAAGGGGCTATCCTTTGCATGAAGCCTGCTCTTGGTGCCATCGATAAAGAAAACTATATTATTCCAATTTGGATGATCTAAGGTTTATTTACCTTCATAGAAACGTAAAACTGCCCGCTTTTTTCGGCGAGCAGTTTTTCATATTCACTTAATTATCATTACATTTCACGACTTGATCGTTCTGCTCAATTCTTCAACTTCCTGCTTTGTCAGCATCGTTAGATCAACAACCTGCTCCATGGGGTAGTTTTTTTCAAGCATACGACGAGCAATAGCGAGTGTCTTCTGCATTTCGCCGCGCTTCTCGCCACGTTCTTCGCCGCGCTTCTCGCCCAGCATGATTCCTTCATCAACCATTTGTCGAATCGCTTCACACATACTTGTATTTTCACCTTCAAAGCACTTGAGCATAGCCTTTACTGCTTGATTGTTTTGCTCAATTCTTCAACTTCCTGTTTCGTCAGCTTCGTTATATCAACAATCTGCTCCTTAGAGTATTTCATTTCAATCATACGTCGTGCAATATCCAACGCTCTTTGTTTCTCACCCAGCATGATTCCTTCATCAACCATTTGCCGAATTGCTTCACACATACTCGTATTTTCACCTTCAATGCACTTGAGCATATCCTTTACTGTTTGATTGTTTTGCTCAATTCTTCGACTTCCTGCTTTGTCAGCTTAGTTACACTAATCACCTGTTCTTCAGGCATTTTCAGTTCGAGCAAACGACGAGCAATAGTCATTTTTTCATTCAGACTTCCTTGTTTTTGTCCCATAGAAATTCCTTCATCAACCATTTGTCGAATCGCTTCACACATATTTACAACCTCCTTGTTCGGGTCAATCGCAATTCCCGCATTCGTCATAGCATTGATGACCAGTGCCGCGTTTGTTTCCAGACAGCTGAACTTTGAATCCTCATTCAGCAATTTTTCCATCCGTGCCTTATCCCGCTGGTATTTAATATACGCCAGCACTTCACGCAGACTGCTGTTCAGCTTCTGAAGGTCATTGTCGCTCATCTCCATCGGGTCAATCATGAAAACCCGATAATCCTGAATAAATGGAAGGACTTTTTCGGGCTGCTCGCCGTACATCTCGCGCAGGCTGAGCGGCGCATCCCATTTCTTTCCGCCAAAGTTAATGACCAGCGTAATCACAGGGGACAGCCGATCTTCTTTCTTCATACCAGAAAGATATTCTTCCGATGTACCATTTTTTCCTTCCTTACGATGCTGGCTTGCCAGATCACGCACCTGCTTTTCGAGCTGCATGGCATCGTATAGCATGTTACGAACCGGCATGGCATAATGCACATGGCTCTGATTCTCTATTCCCAGCACGAGATAGGTGTACCGATCATCCGTTTTAACCGCCAGCGTTTTAAGCGTATCGCGGTATTTCTGCGCCGCTTCCGGCTTGCCTTTCTCATCCTCATGATATGGAATCACATACTGCGTTGTATCCATATCGGTCAGTTGTTCCGGCTTAATGACCTGTTCGCCATCATAAATCAGATAGTTAAAGGCATCTGCAAACACTTCCGCTTCCGAAACATACTGTTTGGTTGCCGTATCCTGAATGGACATGTTTTTTCTCTCCTTTGAGCCATCATTTCATCCGTCCATGCTCTATTTCAATTTTATTTTATCACTTCGCTTATGATTTCGCAAGCACTTATGATTCATCACCGTTCCTGCGAAAGCTGCCGCTTTTTATACCAGCCTTCCAGCAGCTTGATAATGGTATCTTCCATTTGCTTTGGCGTGTAGGATTTCGGAAAATACCTGCGCAGCGTTTCGTTTTTCAGCGTCACCCGATCAAGGTCGTTTTTCTTTTCTTCGCTCATGACTGCCCGCATCACGTCAAGGGAAAGCATCTTCTGCTGGCTGAATTTCTTTAACCGCTGTGCCTGAGAAAGCGATGGGGTTGCCTGCTCGCTGTCCATTGCTTCGAGCAGAAGGGTTTGTTCTTCCTTTTTCAGATAAGACAATTCGACCGCAGGGTTAAACGCAATTTTGCGTTCATCCACCATGTCCAGCAGTTCAGGAATCAGTTCGGTTAGGCGAATAAAACGATGAACCTGATTACGACTATCACCTGCTTGTTGTCCGACGATATCCAATGCTTGCAACTTCATCCCAACTTGGGATGAAGTTAGCTCTTGTCGTTTTCCTTGATGCCTAATTGCTTCGAGTTTCATTTTATAAGCAAAAGCGCGTTCGCTCGGCAGCAGCTCCTCACGCTGCAAATTGCTATCCACCATGATGATCGTGGCAGCATCGTCGTCGAGGTCGCGAATGATAACCGGCATGGTTTCCTTGCCTGCCAACTCGGACGCATGATGCCGCCTGTGTCCCGCAATCAGCTCGTAACCGCCGTTTGGGTCAGGACGCGCAATCGCGGGGACAAGCACGCCATACTCGCGCACACTATCCACCGTGTCCTGCATCGCCGCGTCGTCCTTAACCTTGAATGGATGATTCTTGAACGGATGCAGTTCTCCTAATGGGATATTTTGCACCTTTTCCCGTTGAGCATCTTCTCGAATTTCCTCTGTCGCAAAAAGATCATCGACCGATTTCAGCTCGATGTTTCTGGCGCTGCTTTTCATGCTGAATCACCTCTTTCGTCAGCGCGCTGTACGCCTGCGCGACCTTGCCCTTCGAATCATACGCGAAAATGCTTTTTCCTTCGGCGCTGCACTCCGCCGCCCTGATGGAGTGCGGAATTACGGTATCAAACACCTTAATTTTTGTTCCGTACTGCGTCCGAAGCAATTCGCTGATTTCACGGGCATACGTCGTCCGACTTGCCATTGTAATGAGAATTCCTTCAACCCGCAGCCCTCTGTTCAATCCCCGGCGCATCCTGCCGATGCTTTCCATCAGCTTGCCCAGCCCATCCACCGACAAATAATGCGGTACGGTCGGAATCAGCACGCTGTCTGCCGCCGCCAATGCGTTGATCGTCATCATGCCCAGCGACGGCATACAATCCAGCAGCACATGGGAGTAGTTTTTTCTGCAATCGTCCAGCACCCGTTTCAGCACATTCTGCCGTATATCCAGCGACGCTTCCATGCCGGACAAGGCGATGCTGCCGGGAATCAAGTCTACCCCTTCCGCATGATGCAGAATCGCTTCTTCGGCATGAACAGGCTGTTCCTGAAGAACTCTGCCCATGAGGGTAGCCAGCGTCACCGGCAGGGTTTCCGGCTTTCTCCATCCTAAGCTGAGTGTCAGACTGGCTTGAGGATCACAGTCCACCAGCAGCACGCGCTTTCCTTCTCTTGCCAAACCAATACCCAAATTGGCGCAGGTCGTCGTTTTGCCTACGCCGCCCTTCTGGTTTGCCAGACTGATAATTTGCGTATCCATGTTTTCTCCTTTCCGATGAATACAAAAAGGACGCTCGTTGCCGGAGCGTCCTGCGTGTTTTTTATCTCTAAGTTTTATGAATTTTTCCGTGAATAATGGTTAATGAAAAACAGAATTGCACCCAAGTAAGGTTGTTTCATTCCCTCTTTTTCCTGAACGAAATATTGCTCTGCTTTTTTCAAAACAGTTGTATCCCATGTTCCATTCTGTCTTTGTCTTAAGCAAAATTTCTGAAGAGCTGTAATCGCTGCTTTTCTGTTTGCTTTCAAATAAGCTCGTTCACAATTCAGATTCAATGTTTCATTCAAATCTCGATTGATTAGAACATTTTCTGAATAAATCGTTCCATCAGCACGATATGCAATTTGTGCAACGGATTCTTGAGAACGCGGATCTACCTCTAGTTTGATATTTCCTCTATGCGTATCGCAGGTCTGATCCTCATGCGGCGATGACATATATCCTGTACACACGCCCAGCATATTATGAAAATCCAGTGCTTTTTCTTCTCCATCGCCATCTTCGGATTTCTGAGAAATCCACTGCTCGATTTTCATCTTGTCCTTGCTAATCCGACTCATACAATATGCACACAGACATCCCTGCTCTTTTAAGAGTGCTTCTCGGATATCATCTTTATCTCGAAAGTCCTCATAGGTTGCGTTCGGCTGGCTGCGGTATTCTTTAAGGGATTTAGGTTCTGCTCCCTTCTTTATGTAAATCATATTTTATACCATTGCCTCCAAATCGAGAGAAGTCTCCGCGCCTACAACTTCCGGATCATCTTCTCCAAGAACGCTTTTGATTTCATCAATCATTTTTCTTGCCTGTTTCAAATCACTTTTCGATAAGCATTCATAGAAAGCCGTCAGTTTTTCCGCAACATAATCCGGTCTTTCGGGAACATCCATTACTGTTTTCAAAATAGAATTCGCGTCTTTACCGTATGTAGGCATTTCCGCTTTTCTTACCTGATGGTTTTCCAAAATAACAATCTCATCCTGAGGTACGGAAGAAATCACGCTGGGCGCATGTGTAGAAACAATAAACTGTACTTTCGGGAAAATCTTTTTCAGCGCTCCGACAATGTGACGCTGCCACGCCGGATGCAGGTGAAGATCAATTTCATCAATCAGAACAACGCCGCTTGTTTTTTCTGTCACCTTATCAAGTAATTGAGGATTCAAAAGCGCCATTCTATACGCAATATCCGCAACCATGCTGAGCATATTCCGATATCCATCGCTCATCTCACTCAATGGATGAATCTCTTTTTTTCCGTTCGGAAGCGTATATGTAATTTCAATTTCTCCTGATTTTACGTCAAATGTGCAACGGTCTGCTTTTCCCATTTCTCTCGTATTGTCAGAAGCATTGAAACAAGCGAGAATCGCTCTTTTTACAGCTGACAATTCAGGTACTTCTTCGCCTCTTTGCAGTTCGATATACGTCATTTGCTCCAGCCACTTTCTCATGAGCTTTTCATTGTTCATCGAATCAAGGCAATCCAAATATCCTGTAAAACGGCTGTTCATATCCAACTTGGCAGATTCACGTTTTTCTTTCTTTTTTGCCCAAAGTCTTGCCGTAGAATAATACGCGAGAATCGGCAGTTCAACCGTCGTGTCTCCTGTTTTTACGCCATTCGCAAGTGCTTTGGCGATTTCGGTCAACTCAGCGGCATCGCCATAAGTCGTTGTGCCGCTTTCGGTATTCCTTGAACGTGACCATTCAATCTTTTTACCACAAAATTCGCCACAGCAATCAATTCGAGCGGGATATTGAGGTTGGCGCTCCAAGCGGCTGCCGATTTCATAAGTTTCAAATCGAACGTCTGTTTTATCAATTCCTCTGGACGAATCGCCTTTCATGCCAACAAAATAGCTCGCCAATCCAAGAGAAATACCGTCCAAAATAGTCGATTTGCCACTTCCGTTATTGCCCACTAATATCGTAAAGCTGTCATTTAGTTCCAACTCTAACTCTTTGAAGCAGCGATAATTAAACAGCTTTACACGATTGATCTTCATGGCAATCTCCTCTTTATTTTCTCAGCATTTAGATTCAGCCTTGTCCCTTCATTATATGCAGAATCCCTACAAAAATCAAGGCAGATACTTCATTTATCACTCTATCTAAAAACGCCCACAACCTGTGAGCGCTTCATCATCCACTATTCACTTTCTGTTCCGCACGAGGATGTACGCCTTTGATTCGGCGTTAATGGCATGAAACCCATCCGCCGTCAGATACTCCATCAGGCTTGTCTTGGGAATCATGCAGCGCATCCGAATCAGGAAATGTTCCACCTTGTTCTTATTTGCAGTTGAGAATTGTCTGGTGCTTATAGTTCGTTCTCCTTATTCAGTATCATTATCTGCATATATTTCGAAAAAATATATGCAGATAAACGGAATAGCTTCTTGCTTTCCTGCATATAAAACATTATAATCATGTGCAGAAAGGCTGGTGCTGTATGAGAAAATTTGATTACTCTTTTTTGAACAACGGTCTGCTCCCGGCAAACCTTGTAAACCTTACTTCCAACATTACCGCTCTGAAAACGATGGCTGGTGTGCGTAAAGATGAATATGCACAAGTTTTTACGGAGCTTGAAGCAGTCGCCAAAGTACAGTCCATCAAAAGCTCTAATGCCATTGAAGGCATCGTAACCAGCGACGAGCGCATCGCCGCCATTGTCAACCAGAACAGCGCGCCGCTGAATCACAATGAAGCAGAGATTGCAGGGTATAGAGATGCTTTGAATGAAATCCATTTGGGATATGAACATATCGACTTTCGGCAGCGCGATATTTTGCAGCTGCACGAAATGATGATGAGTTTTACAGGCTATGAGTACGGCGGGCAGTATAAGACGGATGATAATGTAATTTTAGAAATCGACGCGGATGGAAATCGGCGTGTTCGTTTTCGTCCCACGTCTGCAAGTGAAACACCGAAAGCAATGGAGCAGCTGGAACTCGCCTATTTGGATGCTCGAAATGACGCAAATATCAATCAACTCCTTTTAATTCCTTGCGTAATTTTAGATTTTCTCTGTATCCATCCGTTCAGAGACGGCAACGGTAGAATGTCCCGTCTGCTTTCGTTGCTGCTGCTATATAAAAACGGCTTTGATGCCGGAAAATATGTTTCTTTTGAAGAACAAATTAATAACTACAAGGCATATTACTATGAAGCGCTGCGACAATCCTCGGCGGGATGGGAAACCAACCAGAATTCCTACTTTCCTTTTATCGAAAACTTCTTATCCACACTCTATATGTGCTATAAGGAATTGGATAAGAGGTTTGCAGTGATACATGGTAAAAAGATTACGAAGAAAGCTCGCGTGGAAGCTACTGTTTTGAATAGCTTGACGCCGCTCTCAAAAGCAGACATTTGCAAAATTCTTCCCGATGTCAGTCCTACGACCATAGAGGCCGTTCTCGGCGCAATGGTCAAAACCGGCTCTGTAAAACGAATCGGCACGGGACGATTGACACGGTACATTAAAGCATAATTGAAAAAGCCTTCACTCCTCGTACTATTTATCCTTCCTGCATCAAGTCGATGCTGATTTTGCGTATACTTTATTTGTTACTCTATCTAAAAAAACGCCCACAACCTGTGAGCGCTTCATCATTCCGCTATTCACTTTCTGTTCCGCACGAGGATGTATGCCTTTGATTCGGCGTTGATGGCATGAAACCCGTCTGCCGCCAGATACTCCATCAGACTCGTCTTGGGAATCATGCAGCGCATCCGAATCAGGAAATGCTCCACCTTGTCCTTATTGCACCAGTTGAGAATCGTCTGGTGCTTGTAGCCCGTGATTTCCATCACCTGCGGAATCTCCAGAACATCGGGATATTCTTCAAGAACACAGCTCAGGGTTTTCTCCAGAAGCCTGATCGTCGGTTCAGAGTGACAGCGTCCAGACATTCTTTCCGCGCCAATCTTCATTTTGCACAGAAGCGGATTTTCGTCACGAAAGTAGAGGAAATCAACGACATCCGTAATCTTGATGGAATACTTTCGGGTTTTCTTTCCCGTGCAGACGCTCGGAATCAATCCGCTTTCCAAGTATTTCTGTGCGGTTTTCTTGGACACCTTGCAGATTTTGTACAGCTGCTCCTTGGTGATGTATTCGGGGTACTCGTCCAGCACCCATCCATAGTCATTTCTATCATTCATTTTGCCCGTTACCTTTCTTCTCTTTTCTGGTCAACAGCGGGGGTAATCAGGCTGATTTATCTCTCTTTTTTCTCTCCTATGTGCCGTTTTCTCTCCTAAATCTCTCCAAAATGCCCATTTTTGAGCAAATTGGCATGATTCATTCGAACCCTTGACACACCTCGGTTTTTGACCGAAAACAGCCAAAAAATTGAGCTATTGTTCGTGTTTTTATCTTCTCTCAGCTTCTCCGTTCTTCCTTTATTTTCCTCGAAATGGTGTTCAACCGACAAAACTCGAAATGCTGTGAGGGTAAAACCTCCTAGGGTTCGAATCCCTAACTCTCCGCCAGAAAAGAACGCTGATCTTGATACAAAGGTTAGCGTTTTTTCTTTGCCCGGAAAGCCTTACAGTACCAGGCTTTTTATAGTCCCCTGGATGCAAACGCATCCTGCCCTACTATGACAAGTGGGTGCAGGATGCGTTTTTCTTTGCTATTATTGGTATATTGAGATACTTTGGCTGTCGAGTGGGTGCAAAATAAGCGGTAGCGATTGATTGCCGTTTAATTTTGTGCACCCAAGACGGCCGCCGTTTTATTGTTGGGTGCATGATAAAACAGTATCCAGAATTAGACATTATGTTTTTATAAACTATGAGGATGACCGCTGCCTTATATATCGATCTAGATATTTTGTACTTTTTTATTGATACAGGATCAGCGCAATCATTTCCACGGGTTCCTCACCATAACAAGCCAATCCATGTCCCTCGCCCGGCGCGCAATAAGCCACATCGCCCGGGCCAATCTCCACGATCGTGCCGTTGTCGTTGTAACGTCCCTTGCCGCTGAGGATGTAGTAGGTCTCGCTGTCGCCGTTGTGGATGTGGTAGCCGATCTCGCTGCCCGGATACACGGTCGTGTGGCCGAAAACGCGACCCTTCTGGCTCATCTCTTCCGGGCCATTGAGCAGACTGCGGACGGTGATCTCGCCGACGCCGTCAAACGGCGCGGGTTTGCGAACAGAAATCTTTTCTTTGCTTCTACGAATCATCTGAAACACTCTCCTTTTTTGATTGATTTGATTGCCTTTTGTTGATGCTGCGTTTCCACTGGCTGATACGACCCGGAAGCCATTTTTTTCATTCGAAAACAATTACCGTCCCAGTTTCCCCATGTACCTATGACATGCGAGCTGCATAACCGCACCCGTAACGATCCATGAAGCCGGATAGACCAGCATCAGCATCAGATACGTCGGATTGAGCGGAAGGACATACAGTACCCACAGGATGCGGAAACAAACAGAGCCTATGACGGTCAGCACGGCAGGTGGTATGGAAACCCCGATTGCACGCATGCCTGCGCTCCCGCTTTCGTGGAACGCACTCAGGCCTTCCAACAGACCGACATATCGCATACGAATCACAGCATAACCGATGATCCCCGCATCCGCAGTAAACAATCCGGCGAACATCGAAGCCTTCCAGGCAAACAACAGAGAAACCACGCTTGTAAACAGGAAACCATACAACAACGATCGGCGGTAAATGCGCCGACATTGTCTATAATCACCGGCACCATAGCTTTGGCTCAAGAAAGTCACACAGGCTTGCGAAAATGCCAGGGCAATGTTATACGTAATGTATTCAAACGTCAGGGCGGTAGAGGATCCGGCAATGGCAGACGCGCCGATCCGTTGAGTGTAGACTGGATAAACAGGTTGGATAAAGAAAACAACATGCCCTGTATACCGGATGGCAGTCCAATCTTTACGATTTCGCCCACATACTGCATTTTCAAGCGAAGCTTTGTCACATCCAGCCGGATCGCTCCCTGCTCCCTCATCAGGATGCCCAGCAGCACAAATGCCGAAAATACATTTGACAATACCGTCGCAGTTGCTACACCAGCGACATCCATATGGAAAGCTACTACAAAAACGAGATTCAGAAGAACATTCAAAATCCCGGACGCAAAAAGCGTATACAGCGGGCGTTTGGAATCCCCAATACAACGCAGGATGGATGCGCAGAAATTATACAATGCAATAAATGGTAGCCCCAACAGATAGATACGAAAATACAGAATCGCACCGTCTGCGATCTCGCCGGGGGTATGCATCCAATCCATCAGCGCCTCGGACAGGAGCTGACCGCCCACCATGATTCCCAAACCAAACAGGATCGAGAACAGGATCGCGGTATGAACCGATTCTGAAATCTCTTCTTTCTCTTTTGCCCCGATCAAGCGGGCAATCAACACGTTCGGGCCTACAGAAAGACCGGTCAGCAGCATGACAAACAGGGAAACATTGGCTGCGTTGGCTCCGACTGCTGCCAGCGCAAGGCCACCAGCAAAGCGTCCTATCACCGCAACGTCCACAGAATTGAACAGCTGCTGTAGCATACCGCTCAATGCGATCGGAATAGCAAGCCGGATCAATCCGAGCGACAGAGAACCTTCATCTATTGCTTCATATGACTCTTTACACATCATTCTCCCCTTCAGTCGCGAAATAATCGGTCACACTGGAATATCCCAATTGTGAGATACGACAAACGAGATAAACATCACGTGCCCAGATATTTCAGTATCTCCTCGTGCGTCAACTCCGCAGTCGGCTTATGCAGGACGACATTGCCTTTTTCCAGAATATAGCAATCATCACTGACCGCCAAAGCGAATTTGACGCTCTGTTCTGCTACCAGAATAGAGACATTCATCTTCCTAAGCTGCGACACAATCTCAGCAAGCTGATCGACCACGATAGGCGCCAAGCCCTCAGTGATCTCATCCAGAAGAATCATGGTAGGGTTCTGCATCAGGCCTCTGGCAACAGTCAGCATCTGCTGTTCACCACCGGAGAGCTTGTTGCCCATTGAGTTTTCGCGTTCCTTCAGACGCGGAAAGAGCTCATAGATCCTTTCAAGCGTCCACTTCTGCTCCCCATTCGGACCTTTTTTCCGGGCAATAAGCAGGTTTTCCTTGGTCGTCAGGTCACTGAAAATATGCCGTCCCTGCGGCACATAGGCGATGCCCGCCTGTGCGATCTGATAAGGAGACATGCCCACGAGTTCTTTGTCGCCGAAGCGAATGCTGCCTTCCGTTCTGGCATGGTTCTTCGGGTTCATGGCGCCGCAGATCGTCTTCATCGTTGTGCTTTTGCCTACGCCATTTCTGCCGAGGATACATGCCGAGCGTCCCTTCTCCACCGCAAGATCGACGCCGAAAAGAATATGGCTGCTGCCGTAATATGCATTCACACCGTTGAGTGTCAGTATATTGCTCATCGCTCGTTTCCTCCGATATAGGCATCCTGCACGAAGCTGTTCTGCCGGACTTCCTCCGGCGTACCGGTCGCCAGATGATGACCGTTGTGCATGACGGAAATACGGTCAGCGTAATTGAATACGATCTCCATGTCATGTTCGATGAACATCACCGTCATGTGCTTTCTCTGTGCCAGGTTCCGAATCATCTTCATGATCTCATAGCCTTCCGCTCGCGCCACGCCAGCCGTCGGTTCATCCAGAATCAGAAGCCTCGGTTCCAACGCAAGTGTGATTGCAATCTCCAGACGACGCTGATCGCCGTAACTGAGCAGGGAAGCGGTTTCATCTGCCTTATCCGCAAGACCTACAGAGCGAAGCACCTCGATAGCTTCCTTTTTTAGAAAGTCCTTTTTCTTCGGTAAAAAGTCATATGTACGTCCTGCCCGCTTCACCAACGCGATCCGGACATTCTCAAACGCTTTGAGTTCTCCGAAAAGCTTGGAGATCTGAAAACATTTGCACATGCCCCGATTCGCAATCTCGTGTGCAGGCAGTACGGAAATATCCTCATCGCAGAAGACAACTTTGCCGGAGGAAGGGATCGTCCGTCTGCAGACTAGATCCATTAGTGTGGATTTCCCCGCGCCGTTCGATCCAATGATCGCATGCATTTCGCCATCCAGTATATCCAGCGACACGTCATCGACGGCGCGGATCGCGCCAAAGTTTTTCGAAATATGCTCGATTCTCAAAATGATCCCGCCATTCATTCTGCACCCTCCTCCCTTCTGTAACGCTCTTTCAGAGTAGCCACCAAAGAGACCAGTCCCTTCTGTAGCAGATAGACCGTCAGCAGGATCATCAGACCCATGAGTCCCTCATAATAAGGGAACACCGTTGAAATGTAATTGTAGATAAACGAAATGATGAACGCACCAATGATCGGGCCGGCAAAGTATGTGCTTCCGCCAAGAACACACATGATGACTGCCTGGAAAGAAAGAGACGTATCCAGCGAAGCCGTATATGCACCGGCGTTCCTGAAAGCATACAGTATGCCTGCGATTGCTGCAAACATACAGCTGACCGTAAAGATCACAAGCCGCAGACGATTGGTATGGATCCCCAGGAAGGTCAAGCGTTCCTCATTCTCTCGGGCCCCCTGCATAAGCATGCCAAACGGCGACTGAACAATCAGGTAGATCGCCACGCAGCAAAGCAGGCAGACCGTCCAGATAATGGCATAAGTCGTCCGGTAACCGGTCAGGAATTCTGGCAGCGCCTGATAGGTCACGCCGACTGTCGAGCCAGCCCAGACCCACTTGCCCACAGCTGTCAACGCTGCCAGCGCAATACCATAGCTGAGGAAGGTGAACGCTTCCATGCTGTTCTTCAGGCAGATGATGCCAACGAATACAGTGAGAACAAAACAGATGAGGAGTGTCATCAGTAACGCAGGAATCAGTGCTATACCATAATGCGACATGATCAGTACAAGCACATAACCGCCCATACCGAAAAACAGCGAGTGTCCTAGACTGACCATACCGCTGTAACCATACTGAAGATTAAACGAAAGCGCAAAGAGCGTCATCACGACGATGCGCCCCAGGACCGCCGTAACGCTTTCCGATGACAGCACGCCGACCACGCCGTAAATACCGAATACAAGCAGCATGAAGAGAAGCGATTTATCGATCTTTTTCATTTGTTATCTCTCCTTCTTCACAAAAAGTCCTTTGGGGGAAATAAACATGACAATGATCATGACCAGCGTGGGAACGAGATTATACCAGGTCGGCGTATAAATCGCCGCAAAGGAACTGATGATGCCGAGCAGTACAGCCGCGGGCAGACAACCGTTGATGTTGTTCATACCGCCGATCATCAGCACCGGGAAAACATTGTTGAACACCGAAAGGCCCGTCTTGGGCGTCAGACCGGAAAGCGGTGCATTGAGTGCACCCGCCAGACCACCCAGACCGATGCCCAGCATAAACATGATAGTATACAAGCGATCCACGTTGATGCCCAGATGCTCAACCATGCTCTTGTCGTTGATAATGGCCCTGAAGCACACACCCAGCATGGTTTTTTTGAAGAGAACCGCAAAGGCAATGCCCACCAGCGCTGCGATAGCGATGATAAACAGGTAATAATATGGGAAGACGATCTTGGTAAACGGGATCATCACAGCACCAGAAAGGAATTTCGGCAGACCGGTCGCCTTGACCTTATTGCCCCATACCATGATCATGCTGTCACAGATGATGTAGCTGGCTCCCATTGTGATCAGCAATGAAAAGATCATATCCTTGCCAAAAACAGGGCGGAGCAAACGCTCCAGCACACCGCCCAGCAACGCGGTAACCACAAATCCGCCCAGCAGTGCCAGTCCGAACGGCAGACCCATGGCGGTAAAGATCTGATTGCAGACATAGGCGCCCAGGACATAGAACGCACCCTGTCCGAAATTGATGATGCCCATGCCGCTGATAATCAGGCTCATGCCGGCTGCCATCAGATAGGTCAGCATGCCGCTGGATAAGCCGATCACAAGGGTCAGGGCAAAACGAGATAGCGTCATAATACCTCCACAAAAAAGGGGATCTGCAGGATCCTGCAGACCCCCTAAAAGAGCCGTCTAAGAATGTGTTAATCAGATTTCAAATGTACGTCTGTTATAGCCTGAATCGATCAGAAGCGGTCATTGACACCCAACTTCTGGGCATACTCGGCCATCTCCTCCTGCGTCGGCAGGCACTCCTCAGCGGTGTAGGTCTTATAGGAAGGGGAGATCGGCTCGACCCAACCCTCGACCTTCTCAGTCGTACCGTAGTAGACATTGAAGGTCAGCTGGTTGTCCAGATCGCGGAACTCATGGACGCCGGTGCTGTCGGTCCAGGAAATGTTCTTGATATACTGAGTCAGAACTTCGCTGTCGGTGTAGTCGGCACCGGCGGCAGCGCAGTCAGCAATGCCCAGCAGGGCCGCCTTCATGCAGCGATAGCAGCTCAGGCCCCAGTCAGACGGTCCGATGAAGCCGTTTTCCTTCGCCAGCTCCGTGTTCATGTAGGAATCATAGAACAGCTGAGTCTCCTCATCCATGGCATCCTTGTCCCAGTACGGGAGAAGGAAGATGCCATGGGTCTTGCCATACGGGAACGCATTGGCCTCGACGAGTGGCGTGTTGGAAGCGGAGTCAACGACGAAATCGTTGTATACATCGCTGACCGCGAAGAGGTTGAACATGGAAGCCTGCTGCACCCAGCCGACGAAGGACGGGCCGCCGCCCTGCTGCATGACCATGTCCGGACTGGTGGCCGCAACAGAAGCGATGATGTTGGAGAACTCAGAATCGGATTCGGCGACGCGATAGCTTGCCAGCAGCTCAAACTTCGGATCGATCTTCTGGCCTTCCAGCAGGAATAGATTCTCCGCGTCAATAGTAGCCGCACCATCGGTACCGCAGAAGACGAAGTTCTTCTTGCCCTCATCTTGTACGGCAGCCTTCGCCAGGACCTTTGCAAAGGACCAGGCATTCAGGCCGCAGTTAAAGGCGTAATCAGACCAGTTCTTGATGGTAACCTCGGTAGAGGTATTGGGCATCATCATGACCGGGAAATGATTCGTCAGCGCCCACTGGCCGGCAGCCGGGGCCATATCATCGCCATAAGCGAAGACGATGGCAACACAGCCGTCGTTTTTGGCATCGGTGCAACGCTGTCCGATCATGGATGCGTCGTTCTCCGGATCATAGACCTTGATCTCGATCTGCTTGCCATCAATGCCGCCAGCAGCATTAACCTGCTCCGCCGCGACTTCCCAGCCGTTCATGAAGTAGCCCAGAATGGAAGCTCTCGCAGCCGCGGAGCCATACGCAATAACACCGATCTTGATGGTCTCAGCACTGTCGGCAGCCGCCAGAGACATCGAGAGAACCATAGCAAGAACCAGAAGAAGACTAAACAGTTTTTTCATGGTAATCCTCCTTAAAAGTAAGCTTTCAAGGCATTTTCATAGAACAGCTTATTCTTGGACTGTTCACTGAGCCCCGAATGTTTTTCGAACATATCCATCATCTCGCGATAGGTTGCGGAATTCAGTGAACCAGGAATATCCGATCCCCAGATCACCTTGTCGTCTCCGTATCGATCGATAAATCGGTTCAGCATATCCAGCGATCCAGGGAACGGGTATTCCTCTCCCAAGAACAGATCACACATTGCCGCCAGATCTACCCACACATTGTCATACGATGCAAGCGCGCACATTCTCTCCCACTCGGCTCTTTTTTTCCCATCATTGAGATAATCAGGCATAGCAAAACACAGATGACAAATCACAAAACGCAATTTGGGATGCGTTTCGATCGCTTTTTTCAGTGCATCGACCTGATAGCCGTTACCAAAGACCGGGCTGGGATCTACAGCGACAGTGATACCCAGCTTTTCGGCTTCGTCAAACAGCTTCATGACATCCGCACCGTCAAAACGCATCTCCGGATAAGCACGGGGATGACTGAAGCCCTGAACCGTACTCATCTCGAATTTGAGGACCGTCAGCCCGCGCTTATGCCAGAAGCGCATCTGAGCAACAGAATCCTCATCGCGAGGATCAATGACCATGGCTCCTTTCAGCTTGTCCGGGTACTTCGCAACAGCCTCAGCCACTTCCTCATTGATTCTGAATGTGAAAGACTGAAGGATAACTGCCTTCTCAATGCCAAACTGCCCGATCGTTGCTAGTAGCGCCTCAGTACTGAAGCTCGTGCTCTCAAAATAGGGCGGCACACGCCGGCAGGTTTCCCCGTTTTCGTATACGAAAATTCCGAATTTTTCTGCTTTTGTTTTAAGTGCGCTATCCGTTCTCCCGAGCATCGTCTCTGGAAGAATGTGAACATGCGCATCGATCGCTTTTCTCATTCCTGTCCTGCCCCGCTTTCATACGCAAAGATTTTGAAACATTTCTTTTGTATACGTTCGTCCTTTCCCTATCTTAATAGAGCATTTCCGGCAGGAAATACGCAATCTGTGGGAAGAAGATTAACAGCAGCAGCGCTACAATAATCGTCACGATGAACGGCGTGACCTCTTTGATCAGTTCACCTATGCTGACATCCGCCATTTCGGCACCGACATATAGAAGTTGTCCGACCGGAGGGGTAATCATGCCCAACGAGCATGCGATCATGGCGAAGACGCAGAACGCCGTGATGTCATAACCGGCAGCGACCGCCAGCACCGACAGGATCGGCGTGACCACATACAGCATGACCATATGGGACATGAAACAGCCACCGATGAGCAAGATCGCCAGCACGACCAGCATCATCACCACTGGATACGGCACCAGCGGCTCCATATACTGACGCAGCAGCGTACGCAGTCCTAGCGAGGCAACGATCCAGTTGAAAATACCGCAGGCACCCTGAATGCTGAGCATCTTGCCGGTCGTCTTTGCCGCTTCAACAGCACATTCGCCGATATCCCGAAGCGACAGCTCTTTGTAGACGAACACACCGACGATCACGCAGTAGAAGCACATCCCCGCCCCGACCTCGTCTACCGTACCGACACCGAAACTCAAGCACAGCACGACCAGAACTGGCATAATCAGGGAGAAGAACGTTTCCCGAAGCACTTTAAAAAGATAACCAAATCCCTTCCATTCGCCTTTGGGATAATTACGCTTATTGCAGATGTATACCGACCAGACCGCCATACAGATTGCCATCAGAATACCTGGCACCAGACCGCCCATCAGGACCTTTTTAACATTCGCTCCCACATAAATAGCCAGCAGAACCAGACCCGTGGAAGGCGGAATGACCGGACCGATATTGGAAGATGCCAGCGTAATTGCCGAAGCATATGCGGCAGAGTAACCATCCTTGACCATTTCAGGTACGAGCAGCTTATGCATTGCCGCCGTATCCGCCATGGACGAGCCAGAAACACCGGCAAAGATAACCGACTCGATAATGTTGATGTGGCTCAGACCGCCTCTGAGGTGACCGATGCACGCACGAAGGAAATTGACGATCTTTCGGGCGATACCACTCCGGGTCATCAGCTCACCAGCCAGGAAGAAAAATATGACACCCGAAAGGTTGATATTTCCCAAACCGGAGGACAAACCCGTAGCGATGACCGACATTGGCATAAAGCCACTGAACACCATTGCAAACAACACAGCAGTCAGAAGAAGCGAAGCGAAGACCGGAATCCTGATCACCAAAGAGGCAATCAGAACCGTCAGCATGAAGATTACTTTTGCAGTCATTCTTATGCCTCCTTATGATATTTCAGGATTCTCTCAATGAGTGACAGGAGGATCGTCACACACAGCATAACGCCGATGTAGACCACGAACAGGTAATGCAGAGAATCGTCATACCCCAAAAGCGAGGTCGAATAGCCAATATGCATTCTGACCGCCACAATGCCGGCATATGCCATGGCAGCCGACATCGCAAAGCTGATCAGTTCCACCGCAATGCTCAGCAAATGGTCTGCCCTTCTTGAAAGCTTTCCCGTAATCAGATCCATCGTCACATGTCCATGTTCCAGCCACAGCGGCGGGATCGTCACCGCAACTGCTGTCGTAATCGAGAAAATGATCACATCGTTGCTCCAAATGAAGACATGACCGCAGACATACCGGTAAAAGATCTGAAAGAACTGCAGACAGGTCATAAACACAATGATTGCCGCGGAAAGAATGTAACTGACCCTGCAATATACTCGGCGAAATACATCGATAAAGTGTAGCATACGCTCCTCCGATCGGTTCCGGACCAGGGACTGCCATCCGATGCGTCAGCCTCGAATGACAGTTCCCTATGGAACATGGTTAGTTGTCAACTTACTTCAGCGCACGGATACGTTCATACAGACCAGCACTGAAGAATTTTCCCTCGTAGACCGGGATCTTGGAATCGATCACATCGATGAAGCTCTGACGGTCGATCTCTTCCGGCGTGATGATGGTCAGATTCGCCATGGAGGCAAGCTTTTCACGGTCGCTAACCAGCTTAACACTCCAGAGCTCATCGACGATCTGGCTGCCGATCTCGTCAACGGACTGGGTCAGCCAGCCCTGCTGCTCGGCGGAAAGCTTGTTCCAGGTCTTGCCGGAGGCATAGACAGAGACACCCTGATAAGTGTGGTCAAGCTCCATATAGTATTTCTGATAATCGAAGAAGCCCTCGTTGATGACGCCCAGACCGTTATCCTGGCCGTCATAGCGGCCGGTCTGCAGGCCTTCCATCAGCTCGGCGACGCTGGACTGGGTGGGATTAGCGCCGAAGTCTGCCCAAACCTGAGTCTGCAGCGCAGAACCCGGAACACGGATGACCAGACCCTTGATGTCAGAGACCTTGTAAACCGGAACCTTACTGGTCGTCAGGGCACGCGGCGCAATGTCCGCCAGATGTCCGACATAGACCACATCAGTCTTTTCGCTAAACTTCGCATTCATTTCCGCAAAGATGTCAGACTTCAGGAAGCGATGCCAGTGATCCACATCGTCAAACAGGAACGGCAGGTTGACAATATCGAAATCCTTGCCGCCCGGCGCGACAGACGGCGCGTCACAGCCCTGCGCAAACAGGTCGAGCGTACCGGCATTCATCTGAGCCCAGTGCTCAGCGTTGCTGCCAAGCTGGCCGCCAAGCGCGATCTCGATGCGCATCGTACCGCCGGACAATTCACCCAGTCGTGTATTGACACGATCAAGATAACCGATCCAGTCAGAGGAAGCCTGGGCCTGCGTGCCCAGTTTCAGAACGATCTCCTCGCCCATGCAAGTCGCGGGGATCAGGAGGGAAAGAACCACCATACATACGATCAACTTGATCAGATTCTTATTCATGTTGTACCCCTTTCCGAAATCACTTCTTCTGTCGTTTCAAATCATTTCTTATTTTTATAGCGTTCAATGGCTTCGGCAGCAGCCTTGTTATAGGCTGCTTCCTCATCAAGCCAGTGCATGACAGGTGCGACCTGAGCCTCATTGAAGCCGCCCGGAATGACCTGCGGCACGAAGGTATCGTGATAGACGGTATTGCGCTCCTTGATGGTATGCAGACCAAAGTCAACCATGCCAGCCAGTGCGCCTTTTTCGAAAACGTGCATGGTCACCAGGTTGAAGCCGAGTTCCTCAAGCTTCTCCAACTCAACATCCGGGATGCCATTGCGAGACATAACATCCGGCCACATCTTCCAGCCCGGATCTTCGCGGGAAACGATCTCCGCTTCCTCTTCCGTCGTAATGCCGATGATCATGGTCATCTCGGCTCCAACCTCACGAGCCAGACGTGCACGGATCAGGGCCTCCTCCAGACCGTATTGGATCTTTGCCTCAGTACGTGCGATAACCAGGAAATTTGTGCCCTTTGTCGCTTCGATCGCCGCCTTCAGCTTTGCCAGCCAGACCTCGCGATCGACAACCGGATGCGGGATATGCTCCTTGCGTTCACGCATTGCCAGGAAAAAGCGCTCGAATCCACGGGTTCCTGTCGTGTCGTCAACACTCATGCCCTGAGCTCCTGCCATCTGCAGACGCTTCGCCAGACGATACGCATGAAGCGGGGTTTCGCCGTAGCCGTCGTCTGCATCGACGATGATGGGCAGATCGGTGTAACGAGCCAGCGCTTCGGTTCCCTTGACGAGATCATCTGCCGTGATCAGACCGATGTCCGGCAGACCGCAGATGTCGACCGACAGCGACGCTCCGGATAACAGTGCACTCTGGAAACCCGTCTTTTCCGCTGCCAACGCGGAGAAGCATCCCCAAACACAGGGGCAAAATACCTGCCCCTTTGAAAGCTGTTCCTTCAGGCTCTCTCTTGCCATAATAATCACTCCTTGATCGTACTGCGTGTTATTCAGAATCGTCATTCTGATTTCCACGTTGCGCCCGATGACGTCTTTCGGTCACTTTGTTAGTTTCATTATAAACGTTTATTTTTTATTTGTAAAGCGTTTAAAAATATATTTTAAAATTTTTTTCCAATTTTCGGTCAATTATCACATGTAATAACCGTATATCCGATTATCTGCTCAATACGCTCAGTACATTTTTTTCTGATTCGTTCTGTCTTTTCCAAGCATCAAGAACATTATTGATTATTCTGTTCGTACGTGATACAATAAATCATCTTCTCAAGTGAGGTATCCATATGATCGGTGCAAGCATTAAAAGAGCCCGGCTTGCCAATTGTCTCTCCCTGCAGCAATTGGTCGACCGTATGAAAGATAACGGCGTTCCCATTACCAAGACCACCCTGTTTAATTACGAAGCAGGTTCAATCATTCCGTCTGACAATCTGCTGGAAATCTTCGGTCAGGTGCTCGGTGTCAACAAAAATTTCTTTTTTCACACTCTACCCGAAAATTTCAATATCGAGCTAACTGAAGAATTAGGGTCGGTAGATGCCCGTCGCCAGGAATTACTGGCCTATATTCAGATCCAGCTTGGTCAGCTTACGCGCATCGCCGAAACCATCGGCTTCGACCTGACGCATCGCTTTCTAATCCGGGAGCCTATAGAAGTACGCAGCGTTGACGACGCCGAAGAAGCCGCAGACCGCCTCCGCGAGCTCATCCAGCTTGGTATTCATCCGATTTCCAGCGTCTGTGCTCTGCTGGAGACCCATGGTTATTATGTCTTCACCTTACCGGATACCTTCCATTGGAAACTTGTGAGCGGTCGTATTGTCGATTCCGGGATCCATTTCATTATGGCATCCAAGGAATTCTATCTTGATGATTTCCGTTTCAATCTCGTGCGCGAATTAGGCAAAAACATCCTATACTGTCCCACATCCGACAAAGAAGCCATTCTCGACCGTTTCGCCGCCTCTTTTCTCGTTCCCAGAAAAGCCCTTCTCCTCGAATTCGGTGCCGCACGATCCAATATTGGTTACGATGAACTTCGCTGTGTAAAGCAAAAATACGGTCTTTCCCGCACCATCATATTCTCCCGCCTGGCTCAGGTCGGCATTCTGTCCGAAAAAGACGCCTTCCTCCTTCGTCAGCGCATGGTCCTAAACTATCACATTTCAAGGACGAGTATGACCTTCACACCTCTCAACTTCTACGAACAGCCGACCGTCATGTACGCTCTCACCCGTCGTGCGATCTCCGAAGGTTATATCAGGAGTGAAGAAGAACTAGATTTCGCAACCTTAATCCCGTTGTATTGAGTGTATCGCACAAGCAGTTCGTTTCTGGTACTAGTGCATTATTAGAGAACCTCTGAATAATAAGCCCTATATTCTGGTCTAACACGCCATTCAAGCGTTTTTTCAGAATACAGGGCTTATCTTT
>OLRJ01000889.1_pt1 | contig 27616 bp, 18 predicted proteins | sample 1672741 | NCBI WGS metagenome assembly OLRJ01 (sample SAMEA3136719, study PRJEB25190) | human gut metagenome | biome: human gut; feature: human-associated habitat; material: faeces | place: Austria | collected 2013
TCGGGCTTTGCCGGGGCTGCGGGCGCTGCCGGTGCCGGCGCGGGCCGCAACCGTGCTCGCAAGGGCGGAGACCTGTCGCTGACCGTCGATGTGACGGCCGAGGACGCGTTTCGCGGCGTGACTCACAAGGTCACCTATCGCATTCCCTCGACGGGCGAGCAGCAGACCATTACGGTCTCGGTTCCCGCGGGCGCCGTGGATGGTGGCAAGCTGCGCTACAAGCGTCGCGGCGAGTATGGCGTTGCGGGTGGCGAGCGCGGCGATCTGGTCGTGACCACGCACGTGGAGGAGCACCCGCTGTTTAAGCGCAAGGGCGCCGACGTGACCATGGAGGTACCGGTCTCGGTCTATGAGGCGGCGCTCGGCTGCACGGTGGACGTGCCGACGCCCGGCGGTGCGACGGTTCGTCTGAAGGTGCCCGCGGGTACCCAGACGGGCAAGAAGTTCCGCTTTAAGGAAATGGGGGCGCCCGACGTTAAGCACCGTGGCCGCACAGGCGCGCTACTCGTCGAGATCAAGGTACAGGTTCCCACGAACCTGTCTGATGACGAGCGCGACGCCATGACCAAGCTGCGCGAGGCCGACACGCGCGACTATCGCGAGAAGGTCAACCGTTACAAGGCGACGTACTAGAGCGGTTGCGGCGCACGCCCACGCCCGCGGGCTTATGATGGACGATAACGAGACGGAAAGGGGTCAGGTAGCATGGCCGAGGACAATAGGAACAAACCGCTGTACATGATCAGCGTGGCGGCCGAGCTGACCGGCATGCATCCGCAGACTCTGCGCGTCTACGAGTCCAAGGGCCTGGTGAACCCCCAGCGCTCGGGCGGCAACACGCGTCTGTATTCGCGTGCCGATATCGAGCGCCTGGAGCTCATCAACCAGCTGACCGACGAGGGCATCAACCTTGCCGGCGTGGTGCGCATCCTCGATATGAAGGAGCGTGCCGAGGAGCGCGAGCGCGAGAACGAAAAGCTCCGCGCTCGCGTGCGCCAGCTCGAGGACGAGCTGCACGAGTACAAGATGCAGAAGAAGATCACCGCCCTGGCCCCGCGCGACGGCTCGGTCAACCCCGAACAGGTCATGCGCAAGCTGCTGGGTGCGGGAACCGATTTGTAGTTACGCGGGATGCATTCGGGCAATCTGGCATTCAACTTCATGATCCCTTGGGGACGGAGGAAAACGGATCACTGAGGGGGTCGGCCTGACCCAGTGATCCGTTTTCCTCCGTCCCCAAGGGATCATTTTTCCAGCCCACACCGGGCTCGTCCTTTACTTTACCGAGATAAAGTGAACGTGCAGATTCGTAACCCACTCGCAACCGTTCTATGGCACGATATTGAACGAATGTATGCTATGCGCCCAAATCTTTTGGGCAGAGTGGGAGACAGTATGGTCAAGCTGTACGAGGACGGCATCTACCTGCGCGGCGGCAGCGAGGTTGTGCCTGCGGCCGAGGCTGCCGAGCGCGGTATTACGCAGACGCCCGAGGATGCCAAGCGTGGCACCATCGCGTATTCGATCCTTCAGGCACACAATACGTCCGGCAACCCTGAGGCGCTCAAGATTCGCTTCGATGCCATGGCGAGCCACGACATCACCTTTGTCGGCATCATCCAGACAGCGCGCGCCTCGGGCATGGAGCAGTTCCCGCTGCCTTACGTGCTCACCAACTGCCATAACTCGCTGTGCGCCGTGGGCGGCACCATCAACGAGGACGACCACGTCTTTGGCCTTTCCGCGGCCAAGAAGTACGGCGGCATCTTCGTCCCGCCGCACATCGCCGTCATCCACTCCTTTATGCGCGAGAACTTCGCCGGTTGCGGCAAGATGATCTTGGGTTCCGACTCGCACACCCGCTACGGCGCCCTGGGCACCATGGCCGTGGGCGAGGGCGGCGGCGAGTTGGCCAAACAGCTGCTGCGCGACACCTACGACGTTGCCTATCCCGGCGTCGTCGCCATCTACCTCACGGGCGCCCCACGCCCCGGCGTCGGTCCGCACGATGTGGCGCTCGCCATCATCCGCGCCGTCTTTGCCAAGGGCTACGTCAAGAACAAGGTCATGGAGTTTGTGGGCCCCGGCATCGCGAGTATGACGACCGACTACCGCAACGGCGTCGACGTCATGACCACCGAGACCACCTGCCTTTCCTCCATTTGGGCAACTGACGAGGACACACACGCGTTTCTGACCATGCACGGCCGCGGCGACGACTACCGCGAGCTCAAGCCCGCCGATGTTGCCTACTACGACGGTTGCGTCGAAGTCGATCTGTCGAGTATCAAGCCCATGATCGCGCTGCCGTTCCATCCTTCTAACGGCTTTGAGATCGACGAGCTCAACGAGAACCTCGAGGACATCCTGCATGAGGTGGAGCTCGAGGCCGCCAAGATCGGCGAGGGCAAGACACACTTTAGCCTGCTCGACAAGATCGTCGACGGCAAGCTGCACGTGCAGCAGGGCGTTATCGCCGGCTGCTCGGGCGGCAACTACGACTCCGTGGTCCAGGCTGCCCGCGTGCTCAAGGGCGCCAACACCGGCTGCGGCGAGTTCTCGCTGTCGGTCTATCCCACGAGCCAGCCCGTGGCGCTCGAGCTCACGCGTCGCGGCTATATCTACGACCTTATGGAGGCCGGTGCGATCGTGCGCACGGCGTTCTGCGGCCCGTGCTTTGGCGCCGGCGACACGCCCGCCAACAACGGCCTTTCGATCCGCCACACCACGCGCAACTTCCCCAACCGCGAGGGTTCCAAGCCGGGTAATGGCCAGCTGAGCGCCGTGGCCCTGATGGACGCCCGCTCCATTGCGGCGACGGCTGCCAACGGCGGCATCCTGACGCCGGCGACCGACCTGTCCGAGGAGACTTGGGACGAGGCCTGCGAGTACACCTTTGACGATGCGCCGTACAAGAAGCGCGTGTACTGGGGCTTTGGCAAGGCGGAGCCTGCCGACGAGCTGGTCGAGGGTCCCAACATCAAGCCGTGGCCCGCGATGGAGCCCCTCGGCGACGACATCCTGCTTAAGGTGTGCTCCAAGATCATGGACCCGGTCACCACGACCGACGAGCTCATTCCTTCGGGCGAGACGAGTTCCTTCCGCTCCAACCCGCTGGGTCTGGCCGAGTTTACACTCAGCCGTCGCGATCCGGCCTACGTGGGTCGTTCCAAGGAGGTCGACGCCGTGGAGAAGCGCCGCGTGGCCGGTGAGGCCGCAGGCGACCTGGCGGCAATCGATGCCGAGCTTGCCAGCGTGTTTGAGGCGCTGGCCGGTGCGGGCGTCGCGGCAGACGCCAAGGCGACCGAGTACGGCTCCATGCTCTATGCCAAAAAGCCCGGTGACGGTTCTGCCCGCGAGCAGGCCGCGAGCTGCCAGCGCGTGATTGGCGGCCTGGCCAACATCGTCCACGAGTACGCCACCAAGCGTTATCGCTCCAACGTGATGAACTGGGGCATGGTGCCCTTCCAGATGGAGGCCGAGCCCAACTTTGAGGTGGGCGACTACGTCTTTGTGCCGGGTATCCGCGCCGCGCTCGACGGCGACCTAAAGGACATCGCTGCCTACGTGGTGCGCGCCGACGGTGCTGTCGAGCAGATTAAGCTCTATATTGCCGATATGACGGCAGAGGAGCGTGCCATCGTCAAGGCCGGCTGCCTGATCAACTACAACAAGTTCAAGGCCGCTGCCGAGTAACGCACTTAATTGTCCGCCCGGGGCTTACCCTTTCCCGCCCGCTCACGCGCTTCGCGAGGGTCGCGTTCGGGAAAGGGTAAGCCCCGGGCTACATTTTTGCGTTCTCGTTGGGCCTTGAGGGACGCTAATAAATAGACTTGCTTGATGCCGCCTCTGTTAATGGGGCGGCTTCTTTTTGTCGAAAACCACCACAAAGGGGACAGGCACCTTTGTGGTGGTGGGGGTGAGCTCAATGTCGGTGTGCACGTTGAGCGACATTCCAATAAGCGCCTCTACAGGATTTCATCTGGGTTGGCGGGTTTGGTTGTTTTGGGGATGCCGAGTTTGGATGACGCGAAATCGTCAACATTGTCCTTAATTCCGTCTTTGGTGTAGACAGTGACCATATAGGTGCTGTGTCCGAATTCGCCCTTGTCGCGTGTTGCCCAGGCATCCCAGTAGGCGGCCCCGTTTCGCCCTTTGATTTTTCCGACACGGCGGAGTTCTGTTCGCTTTAATTTCTGGTTGCTATAGATGGTTCGACCGGTCTCCTCGGTGAGCCCGCACTGTCCAAGCATCTTGTCGAGGACTTGGTTCATGTGGCGCTCATCGGTGTTTGGTGCGTAGTCGTAGGCGAGGGTGATGGAGTCGAGTGGCTGGTCGTCGATTAGATAGTTTAGCGCCTGAGGTTCAAGGCAGAAATAGGGGGAGCATCCGTCGACCTTGCCGAGCAACGGTAACTTGGACTGCCAACTTCCGGTGGGAATTGCATATTCGTAGAACACGCCACGGCAGACAAAGGAGAGCGAGGTGGCACGCGAGCCGGCGTCGATCATCCCGCAAAGATCGAAGGGCGAGGCGATACCAAAAGAAAAGGCCGTGATGACGATAAGGAAGAGCATCACGATGGGTATGGCGAAAATGGCGATGACGTTACGACCGGTGGAATGAGACGGCTTCACATGCGCTCCTCGAGACAAAGATCTGTTGAGGATAGGCAGAAATGGATATGTTCAGAGAACAATTCAAGTTTAATCTCATGGCGCGAGATGGTCGACCGTTAGCGTCGAAAACCACCACAAAGGTGCCTGTCCCCTTTGTGGTGGTGAGGAGCGCGCGGCTTCTTTTGGTAATAGTGTTAGCTGGCGGTATCATTAGTGCAGGTGGCGAAGGTTTGCATTGTGGGGTGTTTTGCCGTGAGCCGTTCTGCCCGTATTGGATTGATTGTCTTGGCGCTTGCGATCGCTGTGGTTGGCGCGGGCGCTGTCGGTATGGCATTTCTACCTGCTGCGGTGACGGAGCCGGTGGTCAAGCTTGTGACTCAATCTGTCGAACTTCTGACCGGCGACGACAAGCCCGAGGCCATTACCGTTGATTTTGATGAGCAGCCGGCTGTGCTGGGTATTAGCAATTATCCGCGTATTCAGCTTGGGGCCATGCGCTATACCACGGATACAAGCCTGATCGATAGGGCGTCCGAGCTACTCAAGGGCAAAACATTTAAGCGTTGGTACGGATATGCGTCCTATCGGGCAAAAGCGAACGACATGGTTGGCGGATGCCACTCTTCCATCGAGCTGGACACTGCAAACGGCGCAAAGTTATGTGATGTCTCGTACGATCCGGGCTACGAGGGCAATGAGGGTCCGGGCATCTACATCATGGACGGCGATGTCGCCTATGTCATGGAGGGCGACCAGACCGAGCTCAACGATTTTATGGGTCAGTGTATCCAAGATGCCTATAAACAGACCTGCTTGCCTGACCCGCAGACTGCACGCGATAGTGGGTCTGCCCGTACATGGCTGTTCGAGGATGAGATGCCCTGGACCGTCGAATCGGGAAGTACGGGTTCGGCGAAGGAGTAGAGACCGCGACCACCACAAAGGTGCCTGTCCTCTTTGTGGTGGTTTTCGGTCTGTCTCGATCTGTAACATCTTGGCCGCTAAAAGTGGGCTTGGTGTTACAGATTTAGATTTTCGATTCGGGCGTCTTCTGTTCGTCTCGATTTGTAACAGATGGAGCTCTATTTGCCGAGTAGATGTTACAGATTGAGACAAACGGGCGCCGTTGGCCATTTCATCTTGATTTGTAACATCTGGAGCCATAAACGGTCGATAGATGTTACAGATTGAGACGGTAGCGCACCTGTGCGGCGGCGGGCCGACATCTTTACCCCTATCCCTCAATCACTCAGAAAATCTTATATATAGAGACTTAGATTTATGTATAAGATCGTACAAAGCTGGCAACAATACTTCTCGAACAACGTGAAGCCGCCCCGTAGGGCGGCCGCCCCAAGAGAGGTGATTCCATGAGAATCGATAAGCTAGCAATGACGTCGCGCGAGGCGCTGCAGACCGCCATGAGCACGGCTGCCGACGCGCAGGCCGGCGCGGTGGAGCCGATTCACCTGCTGTCCGCTCTGCTCGGTGCCGGCGAGCGCAATATCTCCGTGATCATCGAGCGCATCGGTGCCGACCCGGCTCAGCTTGCACGCTCCACACAGGATGCCATCGACCGCGCGCCCAAGGTTTCGGGCGAGGGCCAGCAGATGGGTCTTTCCAATGAACTCGTCCGCGTCATCGAGAAGGCCGAGAAGAAGGCCACCAAGATGGGCGACAGCTTTGTGGTGACTGAGCATCTGCTGATGGCGCTTGCCGAGGACAAGGGCGAGGCGGGCCGCGTGCTGCGCGACGCTGGCGTGACCAAGGAGCGCATCGAGCAGGTCTACGAGGAGCTGCGTGGCGATGACCGCGTGACGTCTGCCGAGGACAAGACCCAGTTTGAGGCGTTGGAGCAGTACGGTCGCAACATCTGCGATCTGGCCCGCGCCGGCAAGCTCGACCCGGTCATCGGCCGTACCGACGAGATCCGCCGTACCATTCAGGTCCTGTCCCGCCGCACCAAGAACAACCCCGTGCTCATCGGCGAGCCGGGCGTGGGCAAGACGGCCATCGTCGAGGGCATCGCCCAGCGTATCGTGGCCGGCGACGTGCCGAGCACCCTGCGCGACCGCGACCTCATCGAGCTCGACATGAGCGCGCTGGTCGCCGGCGCCAAGTACCGCGGCGAGTTCGAGGACCGCTTGAAGGCCGTGCTCAAGGAAGTGCAAAAGTCCGAGGGCAAGGTCATCCTGTTCATCGATGAGCTCCACACCATCGTGGGCGCGGGTGCCACCGAGGGCTCCATGGACGCCGGCAACATCCTCAAGCCTGCGCTCGCCCGTGGCGACCTGCATGCGATCGGCGCGACCACGCTCGACGAGTACCGCAAGTACATCGAGAAGGACGCGGCGCTCGCCCGTCGTTTCCAGACCGTTATGGTGAGCGAGCCTACCGTCGAGGACACCATCTCGATCCTGCGTGGCCTCAAGGAGAAGTACGAGATCTTCCACGGCGTGCATATCACCGATAGCGCGCTCGTGGCAGCTGCCGACCTTTCCGACCGCTACATCGCCGACCGTTTCCTGCCCGACAAGGCCATCGACCTGGTCGATGAGGCGGCAAGCCGCCTGCGCATGGAGCTCGACAGCATGCCGGTCGAGATCGATGCCACCACGCGTCAGCTCACCCAGCTGCAGATCGAGGAACAGGCGCTCATGAAGGAGACCGACGACGCCTCCAAGGAGCGTCTGGAGGCCCTGCGCCAGGAGATCGCCGAGGTCCAAGAAAAGCTCAACGTGCAAAAGGCCGGCTGGCTCAACCAGAAGAACGCCATCGACCACGTGCAGGAGCTCAAGGGGCAGCTCGACGAGGCCAAGAGCGAAGAGGAGCGCGCGACGCGCAACGGCGATTTGGGTCGTGCGTCCGAGCTGCGCTATTCCGTGATCCCGGGTCTGCAGCAGCAGATTCAGGAGTCCGAGGCCGCGCTCGAGGCGCAAAAGCAGCAGGACGGCGAGGGTCTCAACGAACAGGTGACCTCCGATGAGATCGCCGAGGTCGTGAGTGCCTGGACCGGCGTGCCCGTATCCAAGATGATGCAGGGCGAGCTCGACAAGCTGAAGGGCCTGGAGGGCGAACTGCATAAGCGCGTCATCGGCCAGGACGAGGCGGTCTCCGCTGTCGCCGCGGCCGTGCGTCGCAGCCGTGCGGGTCTCTCCGATCCGGACAAGCCCATCGGCAGCTTCTTCTTCCTGGGCCCCACCGGCGTGGGCAAGACCGAGCTCGCCAAGGCGCTGGCCGAGTGCCTGTTCGATGACGAGCGCGCGCTCGTGCGTATCGACATGTCTGAGTACATGGAGAAGTTCAGCGTCCAGCGTCTGATCGGTGCGCCTCCGGGATACGTGGGCTACGACGAGGGCGGCCAGCTCACCGAGGCCGTGCGCCGTCGTCCGTACTCCGTGATCTTGCTCGACGAGATGGAGAAGGCCCATCCGGATGTTTTCAACGTGCTGCTGCAGGTGCTTGACGACGGCCGTCTGACTGACGGTCAGGGTCGCCAGGTGTCCTTCAAGAACACGATCATCATCATGACGTCTAACGTGGGTTCCAAGGCCATCGCCGAGCTTTCCGGCAAGGACGAGGAGGAGATGCGCCATCAGGTCGACGCGGCCATGGCTCAGACCTTCCGCCCCGAGTTCCTCAACCGTATCGACGATATCGTGGTGTTCCATCCGCTCGGCATGGCGCAGATCGAGAAGATCGTCGACATCCAGCTCGCCGACGTCCGCGCGCGTCTGGCCAAGGAGCGCATGACGCTTGCCATCACCCCGGCGGCCAAGCAGATGCTCGCCGTGGGCGGCCTGGACCCGGTCTTTGGCGCCCGTCCGCTCAAGCGTCTGGTTCAGCGCGAGGTCGTGGATGCCATCGCCGCCGCTATCATCGACGGCACGGTGCGCGAGGGCGATCAGGTGACGGTCGATGTCGACAAGGACGGCGGCTTTACCGTCGTGTGCGACAATACGCCGGCGGCCACCTACGAGGTCCCCGACGGCGAGTAGATTTTGGGCATGCCTTAAAATCTGCCTTTAGAGCCGAACGCCAAGGGCGGCGGATCCAATTGGGTCCGCCGCCCTTTTTCGTGCGACAATCGATGGTGTTGAACGTGAGCACATGGCAAGGAGCTATGCAGATGAAAGACGAGAACAAGACGAACGCACTGGCGACCGATGCCGCACCCGCCGCACCCAAGCCTGCGCCCAAGCCGCGCGACCCCTACATCCGTGCCGAGAACGAGGACGATGACGGCTACGATCCCTACAGCGATCGCCGCCCCGAGCGCGAGCCAATGTTCGAAGCCGATCCGTGGCGCTGAGTGCCACCCAAAAGGCCACCAATAAGTTGCGGTGAAATAGGGATTGTTTTGCGGTTTGACCAGCAAAAACAGTCCCTATTTCACCGCAACTGCGTTAGGGATGGGGTGTTGGGCGGCTGTCTTCGGGCCAGCTAGTCCTGGGCTTTGATGCTCGGCAGGAGAATCTGGGCGAGGTAGTCGGTCTCGAGTTTGGTCGCGGCGTCGGCCTTGCCGTCTTTACCGACCAGGTCGTTTTTGATCTGGCTGTATGTGTAGCGGTTGCCGGTCGTGAGCTCGACAAGCTCAATCGCCGTATCCATGGGGTAGGTCGACACGGGGTTCTGCGTGTGTCCATTAACGGTCTGCGGAATCACGTACGGATAGACAGGGCCGCTGGCGTAGACGGTGTAGCCGTTGCCTAGGCTGACCGTGCCCAAAACCGTATCGCCGTCGTCGGGCGTAAAGGTCTCGCCATCGCGCACCGCGACGAGCGTCACGAGCGGTGTGTTGGTGTCGCCGGCAAGATAGATGCACAGCGTGCTGCCGTTTTGCCAAGTCGCTACTTTGCCGTACCACTCAACGGGAATATCGAGCTGATACAGGTCCGTTGCCTTATGTCGAGCATCGGCGTCGCGGGCCGCCTGCGCCTTGCGGGAGCTTACGGCGTTGGTTGCGGCGTCTCGTCGCGCGGTTGCCGCCTGCTGGAGTACCTTTGCGACCGCGGCGGAATTCACCCCGCCTTCCTCGGCATACTTGGCGGCGGCATCGATCTGGTCGTCGGTCACCGTGTCGGCCGAAGACACCTTGAGCTTAAAGGTGGCCTGGGTACTCAAATCCTGCCCATCGCTCTTAATGGTGACCTGGGCCTTGGTGGTCGGGACGGTGTAGATGGTGCCGTCGGCCGCGATGGGGGAGGCGGCGATGGAGAACGTGTAATCGCCGGGCAGCAGCTTAATGCCGCGACCATGCTCGTCAACGTAGAGCGTTTCGCTCACGGAAGAACCGTCGGAATCCTGTCCGCTCACCTGCACGGGAATCTTGGAGCCAGTTGAGCAGTCGAGGCCCACGGCATGCACGCCGATCTGCACCGACATCATGGTATGGGCGTTTGCGGCAAGCACGGCAGCCTGCTCTTGTTGATATCCGTTCCAGGCAGCATAGCCTGCGCCGCCGGCGACGAGCGCGACGGCCACAACGCCGGCAACCATCAGGTTGCGGCGCTTGGGCGACATCTTACGATGACGAACCTCGGCTTCGCGTGCCGAAGGAACGGACGGTAGGGGAATATCGCCCATGGCGATGGTCTCGTCCACGGCAGGCGCAGAGCCTAAGCCAGGGAGCTCGCGGGTCAGCGAATCTTCGGCCGGCAAGTTGTCGAGCAAGATGGTTTCCTCGCTCGTGTCGGATTCGGGCTGGTCGTCGGCCTCGCATTCGGAATCCTCGTGCCCCGCCCCGTCTTCGGTGGGCGCGGCGCCATCGTCTTTTGCATCCTGATCATCGGGCTGTGCCTCGATTTCCGGCTCATCCTGCACATCGACGCTCGAATCGTCAAACGCAACATCGTCAAGCGAAATCCGGTCTAGGCTCTCCAAGGCCTCGGCACACGCTTCTGCATCTTGGGCCGCATCCTCTTGGCCCATCGTCTCATCTTTCATATATCCCCCAAGCTCAATATCGGGACAACACTGTACCCAAAAACGGGACCCCATAGAGCCGCCGCATGATTTGAAATCCGATTTTATATATGCGCATGTTTTTGAATAGATGAATAGAGACGCAACGACAAAAGCCCCCGAAAAGCGAGCGAAACGCTTTCCGGGGGCTCTGCGAGACATTGGATTGAAAATCCTGGCGGGCGGGCCTATGCCCAAGCGCCAACAGCGACCAACATGTTACTCGGCGTGCGCGTAATCAACCTTGGCGCGGCGAGCGGTAGCCTTCTCCCAATCGCTGGTGCCCTCAAAGACATCCTGCTTGTAGGGGTTGCGGCCGAGCTTCTTGGCGCGGTAGGCGATGTAGATGATCGCGGCGATGTTGGCGATCAGTGCGGCGATCGAGACCGCGGTAGCGGCGCCGGGGTCGAGCGTGGAGTGGGTCACAAAGATGGACTCCTCCTGGAAGTACGGGAACACCTGGGCAAACATGCACCAAATGGCCAGCGTAAAGGCGCGGTTCTGAATCCAGCCGCCCTTGTTCCAGATAAAGGCGGCGACGGTGGGCGCCAGCAGCAGCGCAAAGCCGCAGAACCAGGAGTGGGTGGGCAGGCAGTTGTAGGTGTAGCAGAAGTTCCAGATATCGTAGGCGATGATGTAGACCCAAGTCATGTCGGGCCACAACATGTCGGTCTGATCCTCGGAGGCGTAGACGCTCCACCAACCGGTCATGCAGAAGATGTTGATGAGACCGGCGATGCCGTTGAACACGTTGTTCCAGCCGGCAAGCTGCGTGGCACCCTCGGAGGTGACCCAGGTGGACTGGCCCAGGACAAAGAAGTGATAGGCGCTCTCGAAGTCGGACACGACGGCGATCATGATGTTGATGGCGACGATCACAAACGGCCACGCGCGGAACCAATGCGCCTTGCCGATCTTGCCCCACTGGTACTTAATGGCAATGAAGCCCCAGCAACCGGCCAGCGCCGCGTACACCTTGGCGTAGTGGAACCAGCTGTTCTGGTACACATGGGTGGGGTTGGTGAGCGCCCACTCGGCGCCCTGCGAGACGCCGATGGCGATGGCGACGCAGTAGATGGTCATGGCCAGCGGAGCCACGCCAAAGATGATTGCTGCGCCCAGCTTGGTGCGGCGGCCGACCTCGTTGAGCACGATCAGGCCAATAAAGACCATGGCCCAGCCGGCCCAGTGGATAAGGGTATCGCTACCCCAAACATCGAACAGCATGCTGCTCTCCTTTCACACGCCCGCGGCCCCTCTTCTGATCGCGGGCAGTTTGGCCAAATGTCGTCAGTTCCGGGGCTTGCGCTCCGGATACTTGGCGGTATAGCCCTCGATGTGGAGTGTCGAGGCGATGATTTCCTTGACCGTCTCGTCGGGCACATCGGGGTGCGTGCGGATATACATCAACAACCCCATGATGAGGGTGTAGAACGTCTCGTAGACATGGTCGATGCGTAGCTCATGATGGGCGACAAAATCCACCACGGTGGTGTCGCAGATATACTGCGCCACGCGCTGGACCACGTTGTGCAAAAAGCCGCCGTAGAGCGCGCCGCTGCTCGAGGTGAGCGTACTCGGCAGCTCGTGGCCGCTGACGACCAGGCGCTTGAAGAGCGGGGCGACGGTGTCGAGTGCGCCCTCGATATCACCGACGATGCGGCTGGCATTCCACTGCTCGAGCTCGGCGATAAAACCGTCGATCGCCTCGTCCATGACGGCGGTGACGGCGGCGTCCATGTCGGCGAAGTAGTGGTAGAACAGCGAGCGCGTGCAGCCGGCTCGCTTGGTCACGGCCGAGACGGATAGATGGGACACGCCCAGCTCGGAGCTTACGGTGCGCACGGCATCGAGGATCTCGCGACGGCGTTCGTCGCCCGTCAGGCGCTTTGTCGCGCTATCGGATGCGGGGACGGCATCGACCACAGAGGTATCTGCTGTGTTGTTGCCCATGTTTTGCCGCCTTTCATCCTCTTTTGCCTGACCGTTCGCCTAACAGTCTTGAATATTGTTGACGGTTCGTCAATACTATTTTTGACACAATGTCAACAATGGCGGGTGAACGGCATGGGGGCATGCCCGGCCTGCAAAAAAGAGGGGCGCCGCGGTCTCGCCGGGCTGTGGCAAGAGAAGGGACAACCATGATTCTCAACGGACCGGGAATTAGCTACACCGAGCCCGATATCGGTTCGGAGTTCGTGCCGCCGCTGCCGGAGCATCCGCGCGAGGCCATCGTCAAACTGTGCGAGCACTGCACCAACCGCCTGCTGCATCGCGACGAGCTGCTGGGCTACGAGTACTGGTCGTTTGCCGAGGCCGCGACTGACGAGCAGGCCGAAGTGCTCTGCAAGATGAAGATGCGCCGTCCCTACACGCTGCCCGAGATGGTCAAACTCACCGGCATGCCCGAGGCCCAGATCGAGAAGATGCTCGACGACATGAGCTACACGGGTCTGCTCGAGTACAACTGGGAAAATCCCGAGCGCGCCAAGCAGTGGGTGCTGCCCATGCTGGTACCGGGTTCCGCCGAGTTCCTCAACATGCGCGTGAGCCAGCTCGAAGAGCATCCGGTCTATGCCAAGTTTTTTGAGCAGGCGTCCAAGGGGCCGCTGTCCAAGGCCACGCCGATGGTGCCGCCCGGAGGCGCCGGCATCGGCATGCACGTCATTCCGGTCGAGAAGGCCATTGATGCCACGAGCACCTCGGTGCCTATTGAGCATATCGAGCATTGGCTCGACAAATACGAGGGTAAGTATGCCGCCAGCACCTGCAGCTGCCGCGCGAGCCGTCGCGTGATGGGGGAGGGTTGCGCCGACGACCCCGCCGATTGGTGCATTGCCGTGGGCGACATGGCCGACTATGTGGTCGAGACCGACCGCGGCCATTACGTGACGCGCGAGGAGGTCTACGACATCTTGCGCCAGGCCGAGGACAACGGCTTTGTGCACCAGATCACCAATATCGACGGTGAGAACAAGATCTTCGCCATCTGCAACTGCAACGTCAACGTGTGCTACGCCCTGCGCACATCGCAGCTGTTCAACACACCCAACCTGTCGCGCTCGGCCTATGTCGCCAAGGTCGAGAAGGACAAGTGCGTGGCCTGCGGTCGCTGCGTTGAGGTGTGCCCGGCCGGTGCTGCCAAGCTCGGCCAGAAGCTCTGCAGCAAAAAGGCCGGCGGACAGGTGCCCGAGTATCCGCGCCAGGGGCTGCCCGATGCCACCAAGTGGGACCACACCAAGTGGTCGCCCAACTACCGCAACGACAACCGCATCGAGACGCACGAGTCCGGCACCGCGCCCTGCAAGACGGCCTGCCCCGCGCACGTTGCCGTTCAGGGCTACTTAAAGCTCGCGGCGCAGGGCCGCTATGACGAGGCGCTGGCGCTCATCAAGCGTGAGAACCCGCTGCCCGCTATCTGCGGCCGCGTGTGCAACCGCCGCTGTGAGGATGCTTGCACCCGCGGCCGTGTGGACGCCGCCGTGGCTATCGACGAGGTCAAGAAGTTCATCGCCCAGCGCGATCTTGATGCCGCGACCCGCTATGTCCCACCCGTGGTGACCCCGACGCGTGCCGGCGGCTTCGACCAGAAGATTGCCATCATCGGTGCCGGTCCGGCCGGCCTGTCCTGCGCTTTCTACCTGGCCGAGAAGGGCTACAAGCCCGTCGTGTTCGAGAAGAACGAGCGCCCGGGCGGCATGCTCACCTATGGCATTCCCAGCTTTAAGCTGCAGAAGGACGTTATCGAGGCCGAAGTCGAGGTCATTCGCCTGATGGGTGCCGAGTTCCGCTATGGCGTGGAGGTCGGTCGCGATGTGACGCTCGACGAGCTGCGCGAGCAGGGCTTTAAGGCCTTCTATGTGGCTATTGGCTGTCAGGGCGGCCGCCTTGCCGGTATTCCGGGCGAGGATGCCGAGGACGTGACCGTGGCCGTCGACTTCCTTCGCGAGGTCAACAACGGCAAGATCGACACGCTGCCCGGCCGCACCATCGTGGTGGGCGGCGGCAACGTGGCTATCGACGTCGCGCGCAACGCCTGCCGCCTGGGTTCCGAGCACGTTGAGATGTTCTGCCTGGAGAGCGAGGCTCAGATGCCCGCCAGCGAGGAGGAGCGTCGCGAGGCCGTTGAGGACGGCGCCCACATCAGCTGCGGCTGGGGCCCCAAGGAGGTTCACCTGGACGAGGCCGGTCGTGTGTGCGGCATCACCTTCAAGCGCTGCACGCGCGTCTATGACGACGAGGGTCGTTTTGCGCCCGAGTACGACGAGAACGATCTGCGTCGTGTCGATGCCGACCGCGTCGTCATGTCGATTGGCCAGTCCATTGTGTGGGGCGACCTGCTGGCAGGCTCTAAGGTGGAGCTCGGCCGCGGCCAGGGTGCTCTTGCCGACCCCCAGACCTATCAGACCGCTGAGCCCGACATCTTTGTGGGCGGCGACGTCTACACCGGTCCGAGCTTTGCCATCGACGCCATCGCCGCCGGTCACGAGGCCGCCGTGTCCATCCATCGCTTTGTGCAGCCGGGCTCCACGCTCACCATCGGCCGCAATCAGCGCCACTACACTGCGCTCGACCGCGACGATGCCGTGATCGAGAGCTACGACAACGCGAGCCGCGAGGTGGCGCATATCGACCGCGAGCGCGAGAAGGCTGCGCCCTTTAGCGAGTACGTCGAGACCTTTACCGAGGAACAGGTGCGTGCTGAGACCGCCCGCTGCCTGGGCTGCGGCGCCTCGATCGTCGACCCCAACAAGTGCATCGGCTGCGGTCTGTGCACCACCAAGTGTGCGTTCGACGCCATCCACCTGGATCGCGATCGCCCCGAGTGCTCCACGATGGTCAAATACGAGCAAAAGCTCCCAAGCCTCGGCAAGTACGCATTGAAGCGTGCAATTAAGATTAAATTTGGGAAGAAGTAAAAGAACCTGACAAGTCAGTGAGCGGCGCAGAGCGTCGCTCACTGACGTTTGGCTGACATCGCACTAACCGTTGTTGAAAGGTTTCTACCTTGCATGAATTGGGAATCGTCTATCACATCATTCGCGATGTTGAGAACGTGGCGCGTGCCAATGGCGTGAGTCGCGTTTCGAGCGTCACGCTGCTGCTGGGCGAGGTCTCGGGCGTCGTTCCCGATCTCCTGCTCGACGCTTGGCGCTGGGCGGCAGATAAAAAGCCCATCACGCAGGGCGCGGAGCTTATTGTGGAGCCCGTCGAGGCCGTGACGCATTGCGAGGCATGCGGCCGCGACTATGCGACCGTCGAGCACGGCAAGACCTGCCCTCATTGCGGCAGCGGCGAAACATACCTGCTGCAGGGCCAGGAGGTCATGATCAAGCAGATCGAGACCCCCGACGAGGACCCGGCAGGCGCTGCCCCCGATGGCCCTTCCGACGCTCCCGACGCCGTGGACGCCGCCAACCCCCTCCACATCGCCTAGAATCCCCTATAAGTTGCGGTGAAATAGTTCCTAAATCCAGCCTTCTGGCTCTTAAACAAGAACTATTCCACCGCAACTTTTTGAGTAGTTTCGTAGTGCATAAGTCACGAAAATAGTCAAGTCATGTCTGTTTAAACAGAATAGCAGTAGTACAAGTACATTCGCACTTGCTTAAAATCATTATTAATGAACAGCCTGCTTGTATCTGTAAAGTACATGGCTTGATGAGTGACGCTTTGGCGGGTAATGAGTCGAAAAGCAGCAGCGTAATCAATTTGTAACAAACTTAGGCGTTTAAACAAATAATGCAACCTTTTACGAATTTAGCTATAATTCCACAAACCAAACAGGTATACTTCCTTCATGTCATGTAGGAAATACGTAGACAAAAAGGAGGTTATGTGATGGTAAGTATTGTTCTTGCTAGCCACGGGGACTTGGCAGCTGGAATCAAGCAGACGGGCTCGATGGTCTTTGGCGATCAGCCGTCTGTTGCCGTGGTCTCGCTCGAGCCGAGCATGGGCCCCGACGACTTCCGTGCCAAGGTCGAGGAAGCAATCGCTTCCTTCGAAGACCAGGAGCAGGTGCTCTTCCTCGTTGATCTGTGGGGCGGCACGCCGTTCAACCAGATCAGCGGGCTCATCGAGGGCCACGATTCCTGGGCTATCGTCACCGGTGTCAACCTGCCTATGCTCATCGAGGCATATTCGCAGCGCTTTGACGCAAAGAACACTGCACATGCGATCGCAAAACATCTCGTGACTGAGGCTAAGGCTGGCGTGCGCGTCAAGCCCGAGTCTCTGGAGCCCGAGGAGAAGAAGCCGGCTGCGGCCGCCGCTGCTCCTGCAGGCGCCATCCCCCCGGGAACGGTCATCGGCGATGGGCACATCAAGATCGCCCACGTCCGTATCGACACCCGTCTGCTTCATGGTCAGGTGGCCACCACGTGGACCAAGCAGATCAACCCCAACCGCATCATCGTGGTTTCCGACGGCGTTGCTCACGACGAGCTCCGCAAGACCATGATCGAGCAGGCTGCCCCTCCGGGAGTCCATGCCAACGTCGTTCCCATCAAGAAGATGGCCGAGGTCGTCAAGGACACGCGCTTTGGTGGCACCAAGGCCATGCTGCTCTTCGAGAACCCGCAGGATCTGCTCAAGGCCATCGAGGCCGGCGTCGACATCAAGGAAGTCAACATCGGTTCCATGGCTCACTCCAAGGGCAAGGTCGTCGTCACCAACGCCGTCGCTATGGGCGATGACGACGTCAAGACTCTCGAGGCCCTCAAGGCCAAGGGCGTCAAGTTCGAGGTCCGCAAGGTTCCTTCGGATTCCTCCGAGGATCTCGACGCCATGTTGAAGAAAGCTAAGGCCGAACTGGCCGCTCAAGCATAGTAAAGGAGGGTCCGATACATGTCTGCAATCACTATTCTGCTTGTTGCGATTGTCGCGTTGCTTGCCGGTATGGAAGGCGTTCTGGATGAGTTCCAGTTCCATCAGCCGCTCGTGGCATGCACGCTTATCGGTCTCGTAACCGGTCACCTTCAGGAGGGTATCCTCCTGGGCGGTTCGCTCCAGATGATGGCCCTTGGCTGGGCTAACGTCGGCGCCGCTGTCGCGCCTGACGCCGCTCTGGCCTCGGTCGCTTCTTCGATCATCATGGTGCTCGCCCTCAACGGTGGCGCCACCGATTCGGCCAAGGCCGTTACCACCGCTATCGCCGTCGCCGTCCCGCTGTCGGTCGCTGGTCTGTTCCTGACCATGATCTGCCGTACCATTGCTACCGCTATCGCTCACGCCATGGACGGTTGCGCCGAGAAGGGCGACTTCTCCGGCATCGAGCGCTGGCAGTATGCTGCCATCCTCATGCAGGGCCTTCGTATCGCCATCCCGGCAGTGCTTCTGTGCGTCATCCCGGCCGAGGCCGTTACCAACGCGCTTAACGCTATGCCCGACTGGCTGTCCGGCGGCATGGCTGTCGGCGGCGGCATGGTCGCTTCCGTCGGTTACGCCATGGTCATCAACATGATGGCCACCAAGGAGACCTGGCCGTTCTTCGTCCTCGGCTTTGTCCTTGCTGCCATCCCTCAGCTCACGCTGATCGCCCTTGGTCTCATCGGCATCTCCCTTGCCCTCATCTACCTTGGCCTTAAGGATCTGGCCAAGCAGGGTGGCGGCATGGGCGGTGGCTCCGGCGACCCGCTCGGCGACATTCTGAACGATTACGAGTAGGAGGGGAGTGATACATATGGCAGAGAACAAGATTCAGCTCACCAAGGCTGACCGCAAGAAGGTTTGCTTCCGTCATCAGTTCCTTCAGGGCTCGTGGAACTACGAGCGTATGCAGAACGGCGGCTGGTGCTTCGCAATGATCCCTGCGATCAAGAAGCTCTACACCAGCAAGGATGACCAGATTGCCGCTCTTAAGCGCCACCTGGAGTTCTATAACACCCACCCCTATGTTTCCGCCCCCGTCATTGGCGTTACCCTCGCCCTCGAGGAGGAGCGCGCCAACGGTGCTCCGATCGATGACGTCGCCATCCAGGGCGTCAAGGTCGGTATGATGGGCCCGCTCGCCGGCGTCGGTGACCCCGTCTTCTGGTTCACCCTTCGCCCGATTCTGGGCGCTCTGGGCGCTTCCCTGGCCATGTCCGGCAGCATCGTCGGTCCGCTGCTGTTCTTCTTCGCGTGGAACATCATCCGTTACGCTTTCCTGTGGTACACGCAGGAGTTTGGCTACAAGGTCGGCTCCTCCATCGCCAAGGACCTCTCCGGTGGTCTGATGGGCAAGGTCACCGAGGGCGCTTCCATCCTGGGTATGTTCATCATCGGCGCCCTGGTCGAGCGCTGGGTGTCCATTTCCTTCACCCCGATCGTCTCCACGGTCAAGCAGTCTGCTGGCGCCTTTATCGACTGGGCTAGCCTGCCCTCCGGTTCCGAGGGTATCAAGGAAGCGCTGACGATGTACAACTCCGTCGGCGCTACCGCCCTTGATCAGATGAAGGTCACCACGCTTCAGGCCAACCTCGATCAGCTCATCCCCGGCCTTGCCGCCGTGTGCCTGACCCTGCTGGTCTGCAAGCTCCTCAAGAAGAAGGTCAGCCCGATCGTCATCATCCTGGCTCTCTTCGCCGTCGGCATCATCGGTCGCTTCTGCGGCTTCATGTAAGCACGCTTCGGCTTAAGACCGAGAGTTGCTAGGTAAGGGCTTTTGAGCCATTGAAACGGACCGCACCCGGTGGGTACACTGGATGCGGTCCGATTGTTTTTATTGGAGGGCGAGGCGCGTATGGCGCAATCTCAGAACAGCACGGTCGATCTGGCAACGCCGGCAACCTGCCTGATGGGGCTTACCAGCCACGGTAACGTGATGGTGGGCAATAAGGCGTTTGAGTACTATAACGAGCGCAATCCCGAGGATTATATTCAAATCCCGTGGGACGAGGTCGACTATATTGCCGCCGAGGTTTTGCGCGGCACCAAGAAGATCACGCGTTTTGCCATCTTCACCAAGGACAACGGTCACTTTACGTTTTCGACGCGTGACGACAAAGAGACGCTTCGCGCGGTCCGCAAGTACGTCGACGAGAATAAGCTCGTGCGTTCGCCCGACTTTATCGATGTGACGGCCAAGGGCGCCAAGAGCATCCCCTCCGTCATCAAAAATCTCTTCCACAAAGGCAACTAGCTCCTCATAAGTTGCGGTGAAATAGTTCCTAAATACGGCTTTAGATGCTTCAGACAGGAACAATTCCACCGCAACTTCGAAGTCTAGTCATGCGATGTATGGCAATGCAGTAAATCTGCTACACTAGTACAACATGCCTCCGTAGCTCAGGGGATAGAGCACCGCTCTCCTAAAGCGGGTGTCGACGGTTCGAATCCGCCCGGGGGCACCAGAGAAATATCGAGCCCGGTACCGCTATGGTGCCAGGTTCTTCTGGTTCAATGCCATGTCAAAAACGAAGCGCCCGCTTGCTGGGGGAGCAAGCGGGCGCCTGTGAGCGAATATGTTTGCGGCGAGAGCCGTGATGAGCGGTGGGGTGGCGACTAGTTGGTCGTACCGGAATCGTCACCCGTGCCCGAATCCGAGCCTGAACCCGAGCCAGAAAGTGCGACTGTTAGCGTGATCGTGCTGTCGGTGGACTGCTTGCCGGTGGGGGAGACGCCCGTAACGGTGGCATCCTCGTTACCGCTTACGGGATTGCCGTTCTGGTCACAGAAGCCGATGTTATAGAAACCGGCGTTGTTGAGCGCGGTAACGGCGGTGGAAATGCTCTTGCCGTACAGGTTGCCCGGGACGGTGGCCTTGCCGGACTTCTTGGCAATGACGACGGTAATCGTGGCGCCGGGCTTCTGCTTACCGCTGGGGTTCCAGCTGATCACGGTGCCCTCGGTAACAGAGTCGTTCTCCTGGTAGCTCACGTCGACGCCAAAGCCTGCCATATCGAGGGCGTTGCGCGCCTGCGCCTCGGTCATGTCGGTCAGGTCGGGGACGGACGTGGTATCCGGGCCGCTCGAGACCTTGTACGAGATGGTCGTGCCCTTCGCGACTTCCTTACCGGCTTCGGTGCCCTGGTCAAAGACCTGGCCCTCATCGGCCTCGTTGGCCTCCTCGGAGGCGTTGCCCTTCAGGCCAACGCTTGCCAGCGCGGCCTCGGCCTGGTCCTTGGTCAGGCCGACAAGCTGGGGAACCTCAACCTTCTCGGAGGGCTTGGGACCCTTGGAGATTACCAGGTTCACCTTGGTGCCCTTGGCCTTCTTGGTGTTGCCGTTGGGCGTCTGCTCGGCGACCTTGCCCTCGTCGACATCGTCGTTGTAGCTTTGGTCGATGGTGCCGACCTCGAGGCCGGCACCATCGATCAGCTCGACGGCAGTCTGCTGGTCCTTGCCCAGCACATCGGGCACGGTGACCTGCTCGCCGCCAAAGAGTCCTGTGGCAAAGGCCACCACGATGCCGATGACGGCAACGGCTGCCACCACGGCGGCGATGATCTTGTTCTTGTTGGATTTGGGCTTTTCGACCTCGTAGGAGCCGGTAGAGCCCGAAACCGAGCTACGGGCGGTATTCTGGCCGCTCACGCCCGAAACGGGACGCACCATGGCGCGCGTCTGATCGGAAAGCTCGCGAGTCTTGGTGGCGCCCAGCTCACCGGGGGCACCGATGATGCGCGTGGGCTCCGAGACGTTGACGGCACGGCCCGACAGGTAGCTGTTGAGCACCTGACGCAGCTCGTCGGCGGTCTGGAAGCGGTTTGCCGGGTCTTTCTCCATGCACTTGAGGATGATGCGCTCAAGGTCGGCGTCGACACCGGAGTTGATCTGGCTCGGCGGAATAGGCAGCTCGTTGACCTGCTTGAGTGCGACCGAGATGGCGTCGTCACCGTCAAAGGGAACGCGGCCGGTGGCGCACTCGTACATCACGACGCCCAGCGAGTAGATATCCGAGGTGGGGCCGAGGTCCTGACCGCGGGTCTGCTCGGGGCTGACGTAGTGGGCGGTTCCCAGCACGTTGTTGTCTTGTGTGAGGTGGCTGTTCTTGGCACGCGCGATGCCAAAGTCCATCACCTTGATGTTGCCGTCGGGCAGCACCATGATGTTCTGCGGCTTAATGTCGCGGTGGATGATCTCGTGCTTGTGGGCGACCGAAAGCGCAGAGCTGATCTGCGAGCCGATCTGGGCGACCTTCTTGGGGTCGAGGGCGCCGTGGCTCTTGATGCCGCTCTTAAGGTCGGTGCCGCGCAGGTACTCCATGACGATGTAATAGGTGTCGCCGTCCTTGCCCCAATCGTAGACGCCCACGATATAGGGGGAGGAGAGACCGGCTGCTGCCTGGGCCTCCTGCTTAAAGCGTGCGGCGAAGGTTGCGTCGCCGGCATACTGTGGCAGCATGATCTTGACGGCTACCGTGCGGTCGAGGACCTGGTCCTGTGCACGGTAGACGGTCGCCATGCCGCCCGTTCCCACCTTATCCTTGAGGAGGTATCTTCCCCCGAGGACCCTCTGTTCCATTCCTGCTCCTAACATAACTATTCGCTCAACGATGTGTGTAGTACCTACGATGTGGCCGCTGGGGCCGTGTGGCGCGTTGCCGCTAACTCTTCGGTCGCGGCGCGCCTCGGGTGTCCGATTCGATCATGGGCATCACGCTCCCTGTGCGGCAAGCGCCGCGGTCAGGACGATACCGGCGATCTTGGCGGCCTTGACGTCATGCTTGTCGAAATCCTCCAAGGCCACCGAGATGGCGACCGTGGGTGAATCGTAAGGTGCAAAGCCAACGAACATAGAGTTGACGTTGGTGCCGCCGGTCTCGGCCGAGCCGGTCTTGCCGGCGACCTTGACACCGGGGATCTGGGCATCGGTGCCGGTGCCGGACTGGACGACGGCAAGCATGGCCTGCTTGACCTGGTCGGCCGTGGCGGAGCTGACGGCCTGCCCCAGCGAGCGGGACTGCGTGGTCTTGACCACGGTTCCGTCCGGGGCAAGTACCTGGGCTACAAAGTACGGGTCCATGACCACGCCACTGTTGGCGATGGCGGCGGCAATCACGGCGTTTTGCATGACGGTGGTCTGCGGGCCGGGCGTGTGGTCCATGCCGACAGGCTGGCCGGCGCCGGCCCAGGCGGTCTCCCACTCGGTCATGAGCGACGGGTCGGCCATGATGGAGGCCGCGGAGGTCAGGTCCTGGCCGAGCTTTTGGCCGTAGCCAAAGGCGTTGGCAAACTGTACGAGCGTGTTTGCGCCAACTTCGTTTGCCACCTGGCCAAAGACGACGTTGGAGGACACGGCAAAGGCCTGCTGCAGGCTGATGGTGCCGTAGCTCTCGTTGGCATAGTTGGTGACCGGTGCGTTGCCGATATCCATGGAGCCGGGCGCCTGGTAGGTGCTGGTCAGGCTGGCGGTACCGGTCTCGAGTGCCGCGGAAAGCGTAACGACCTTAAACGTGGAGCCCGGCGTGTACAGCGCGTCCATGGCGCGATTGTACATGGAGCCGTCCTCGCCGCCGCCCGTCTGCAGCAGGGCATCGATGTTGGTGTTGTCGTAGGTGGGCGAGCTGGCACATGCGAGCACCGCGCCGGTACGCGGGTCGATGACCACCACAGCGCCCTTAAAGCCCTTGAGTGCCTGCTCGGCCGCCGTCTGGATACGCGAGTCGATGGTGAGCTTGGCGGTGTTGCCCGGCTGGGTCTGGCCCGCGAGCGACGCGATGGCATTGTTCCAGCTGGAGTAGTCCTTAGAACCGGTGAGCGTGTCGTTCATGACGCTCTCGATGGCGGTGGTGCCATACTGCTGGCTCACGTAGCCAACCACGTGCGCTGCCAGGTTACCGTTGGGGTAGGAGCGTACGTAGGTGCCGTCCTCCTGCTGCAGCGACTCGGCCAGCGTCACGCCGTCGGACGTGATGATGGAGCCGCGCTGGATGTACTTGGAGCGGGCGATGGTGTGGTTGTTGGTCGGCATGTCCTGATAGTCCTTGGCCTTAATGACCTGGACATAGGTGAGGTTGCCGATAAGGATGGCGAACAGCGCCGTAAAGGCGAGCACCGCGCGGGTTAGACGGTTGGCGAGCGCAACGCGGCCGAGCACACCGGATTCAGGCGTGTCGAGCAGGCGACGTCGCATGCGCGAGCCGACGGAATGGCTGCCGCTGCCGTAGGAAGACGAGGTGGCAAAGCGCGTGCCCGTCGGGGCGGCGGCAGATGCGACCTGATCATCGGTGATGGCGGCCATGGTGCCGGTGCCGGTAAGCTCGGCCTCGCGTCCGGTCGCCTCGTCACCGGCGCGCAGCAGGAGCGCGACGATGATAAAGCTCGCCAGCAGCGAGGAGCCGCCCTGGCTCATAAAGGGCAGAGTGACGCCGGTCAGCGGGATCAGGCGGGTGACGCCGCCCACGATCAAGAAGGCCTGGAAGCTGATGGCTGCCGTAAGACCGGTGGCGCTAAAGGCGGCGAGGTCGGATTTAGCGCGGGCAGCTGTGGTGAGGCCACGCACGGCAAAGAGCATAAACAGGATGAGCACGGCGCCGCCGCCCAAAAGGCCCATCTCCTCGCCGATAGCCGAGAAGATAAAGTCGGACTCGACGACAGGGATGTTGTTGGCCATGCCGTTGCCGATGCCAACACCGACCAGACCGCCATCGGCAAGCGAGAAGAGCGACTGGACGATCTGGTAGCCCTGGCCCTGGGCGTCCTTAAACGGATCGAGCCAAACCTGGAAACGCACCTGAACGTGCGACAGGAACTTGTAGGCGCCCACGGCTCCAACAGCTAAGAGCGCAAGGCCGATAACGACATACGAAAAGCGCCCCGTGGCAACGTAGAGCATCAGCAAGAAGATGGTGTAGAACAGCACGGCCGAACCCAGGTCGCGTTCGAAGACGACGACGAGCAGGCACACACCCCACACGGCAAACAGCGGCAGCAGCAGTCGCAGGCGAGGGATCTTAAAGCCCAGAATCTTGCGGTTGGAGATGGAGAGCAGCTCGCGGTTCTCGGCCAGGTAGCCGGCCAGGAACAGGACGATAAAGACCTTGGCGAACTCGCCGGGCTGGATGGTAAAGCCCGCGATGCGAATCCACAGCTTGGAGCCCGAGATCGTGGTGCCGATAAAGATAGGCAGCATCAGCAGAATGATGCCGATGATGCCAAAGGTGTACTTGTAGCGCATGACCACGTCGAGGTTTTTGACTAGTGCAAGCGTTCCCACCATGAGCGCCACCGAGACAAACAGGATGATGAGCTGTGAGATGGCGAGAGCGGGGGCGAGACGCGTCACGAACGTGATGCCGATGCCCGAAAGTATAAATACGATGGGCAGGATGGCGGGGTCGGCACCGGGCGCCAAGATGCGCACGGCAATGTGGGCCGCGGCAAAGGCGGCAAAGAGGCCGATCGGTACGGCGAGCGTCTCAAAGGAGATGGCAGCGCCCGCGGTGAGGACGTACATCGCATACAGCAGGATGACGGGGAACGCCGAGGCGATGAGCAAGAGCAGCTCGGTGTTGCGGCGACTCATAAGCGGCACTCCCTTTCTAATTCTTATCGGAGGCTTCGGCCTCGGCGGACTGTTCGGCGGTTTTCTCGGAATCTGATTCGGAGGCCGATCCCTGATTGGTGTTGTCGCGAATCGTTTGCGCGTCGATCACCTGGCGGGTCTGCTCCTCGTCGATCTGGTGGCGGTACTTGGATATCGTGTCCTGCGCATCGTCGACACTTGTTTGCGGAATGCCCGCCTTGAGGCGGTTTTGCGTGTCTTCGGGCAGGTCGGACAGCTTGATGCTGGTTTCGCTTTCGAGCCAGTGGAGCTTGAGTCCGAGTGGCTTGCCGGGCAGGCCGCGCCAGACGGCGACATTGCCCTGGTAGGTACCCAGGTAGTACGAGCCGGTGACACCCGTGTAGGCCCAGATGCCAGCTGCCAGCACAAAGACGAGGGCCAGGATGGCGGCGATAGTAACGTTGCGGCGACGCACGCGTTGCGCCTCGCGCATGACGCCATCGTCAACCAGGTCAACGACTACTACGGTCACGTTGTCGTGGCCGCCGGCGGCAAGCGCCGCGTCCACTAGGTTGTCGACGCAGATTTGCGCGGTTGAGGACTGCGTGGCGATGTTCTCGATATCGCTATCGGGAATCATGCTCGAGAGGCCGTCGGAGCACAGGATCAGGCGGTCGCCTTCCTCGATATGCAGAGTGAAGTGGTCGGCATACATGGCGGGGTCCGAGCCCAGTGCGCGGGTGATGACCGAACGGTTGGGGTGGACGCGAGCCTCGTCTGCCGTGATCTCGCCAGCGTCCACGAGCTCCTCCACGTAGGAGTGGTCGCGGGTCACGCGGATGAGGGTGCCCTCGTGGAGCAGGTAGGCGCGAGAGTCACCCACGTGGGCGATGGCGAGCGTGTCGTTTTCGATATAGGCGCAGGTGGCTGTGCAGCCCATGCCGGGCTTGCCCAGGCCGTTCAGGGCCGCCTCGATTACGGCGGCGTTGGCGGCCTCGACGGCTGCCGCCAGGCGTGCGGCGTCGGCAGACTGAGGAGCTGTCTTGGCGATGGTCTCGACAGCGATAGAAGAGGCTACCTCGCCGGCAGCGTGACCACCCATGCCGTCGCATACGCAAAAGAGCGGCGACTGCACCAGGTAGGAATCCTCATTGTGCGGGCGCACGCAGCCAACGTCGGAGCGGGCGCCCCACATGAGTTGCGTGGTGGTGCCGGCATCATAGGTCGAGTCGGTCTCGATGCGCTCCTCGGTCAGGGGTTCAAAGCTCATGGTCGAGCCGGGGTCTTTGAGCTTGGCCTCAACGGCGGCAACGTCGATTTCGGCGGTGTCACCGGGAGAGACGGTGTCGGTCTCGGCGTTTGATTCGGAATCGCCGGTGTCCGGGGAGTCGGGCTCCTCGGAAACGCGGGCGGTCGACTCGTCGTCTTGCGGGCTAACGTCTATAGGCTCGGGCGCCGGCGTAGACGCGGGCGCAACCTCGGATGCTGGGGCTATGGGAAACGCCGGCGCGGCGGGCTCGGGTGCCGCAAACACCGCAGCGCTCTCGTTGATTGCCGCGGCGACGGGCTCTGCAAAGTGAGCCGGCGCCGGGGTTGCTTCGGGCGCTGTGGGCTGTTCCGCAGCATGTGCGCCGATGGGCGCCGCTGCGGCATCCTCTTCGCCCTCGTTATCGGCGAGATCCGAAATATCATGCGTTACATGCGAAAGAGGCAGGGAGAACACGGTGTCCTCGGGCTCCACGGGTGCGGAGCCCGCCGGAGCGGCGTGGGCCGGCGCAGCTGTGGCGGCAGCCGGTGCCTCGGTCATAGTTGCGGACTTGTTCTCCTCGTCGATCATCGACGGTTCACCTTCATGACCACATCGCCAATCTGGACTTCGTCGCCCTCGCGCAGCGTTGCGGGCTCCACGAGCTGGCGGCCGTTGACGAGCGTGCCGTTAAGCGAGTTGAGGTCCTCGATGATGAGCGCCGGACCCTGTAGCGAAAAGCGCGCATGCGAGGCCGAGACGAACGGTTCGTTGATGCAGATGTCCGAAGATGGCGAGCGACCGACGATGACGGGGCCGAGCATGTCTACGTGGATGCCGCGGATACCGCGCGGACCCTTGTCCACATCGATCGTCCAGATAGCCGAGTCGCGGCGCTGTCCACGCACAAGTCCCACGCCGGTCTTCATGACGGCGAACAGAAAGATATAGAGCAGGGCGACCAGGACGATGCGGCCTGCAAAAAGGACGATATCGATGTTCATAAGCGACTATCCCCTAAATTCAAAGGTACTCAGGCCAAACGTCAGCAGATCGCCGTTGCGCAGCGGGCAGCGCGTAATGCGGCGGTTGTTGACGAGCGTGCCGTTGGTGGAATTGAGGTCCTCGATCGACCAATCCGAGCCCGTAAAGGTGAGCTGGGCGTGGCGGCGCGACACGTTGGGGTCGCGCAGGGCAATGTCGGAAACTGAGCGCTCGCGACCGATGGTCACCTGTGCGGAGGTGATGCTATGGCTCTCGCCGCTCACGACGTCGACGAGCTGGGCGAGCGGGCGCTGCGGGGCGCGAGTGCTCGCCATGTTGGAGGCGATGCCGGCTGCGGCGCCTAGGCCCACGG
>OLRJ01000891.1_pt1 | contig 27611 bp, 27 predicted proteins | sample 1672741 | NCBI WGS metagenome assembly OLRJ01 (sample SAMEA3136719, study PRJEB25190) | human gut metagenome | biome: human gut; feature: human-associated habitat; material: faeces | place: Austria | collected 2013
TACCGGCAGCAGAGCGCATTGATGTAGACGAGACCGGCAAGATCACAGGACTTTTTTAAAAACTGAGAGTACTCCCCTCGCATACATCTACATATGTCAATATGTAAAAAAATACATAGAATTATTAATTCTAAGAGAAACGGATATCCAAGACAACCGTCTTGAAAAAGATATAATTAAGGGAAAAAGCCTTATTTTAAAACATTTATTTCAGGAGGAGAAAAAATGGGATTCTCAACCAGCACATGCACAGAATTCGTAGAAGTATTAGCTTCTAAAGCCCCGGTTCCGGGCGGCGGCGGTGCTTCAGCACTTGTTGGAGCTGTAGGTACAGCTCTCGGCAATATGGTAGGCAGCCTGACTGTAGGCAAAAAGAAATATGCGGACGTAGAAGACGAAATGTGGGAACTGAAAGCAAAATGCGACCAGCTCCAGAAAGACTTCCTTCGCCTCATCGAAAGAGACGCAGAAGTTTTTGAACCTCTTTCCAAAGCATATGGTATGCCAAGAGAAACAGAAGAGGAAAAAGCAGAAAAAGCCAGAGTTATGGAGATTGTGCTGAAAGATGCCTGCTCTGTACCAATGGAAATCATGGAAAAATGCTGTGAAGCCATCGAGCTGATCGTAGAGTTCGGAGCAAAAGGTTCCAAACTTGCTATTAGTGATGCCGGCGTAGGTGCTGCTTTTTGTAAGGCTGCTCTGAAAGGTGCAAGCCTTAACGTTTACATCAACACCAAATCCATGGCAGACAGAGAATATGCAGAAGAACTGAACAAAAAAGCAGATGCGATGCTTGAAAAATACACAAAGATCGCAGATGAGACCTTTGACAGTGTTCTTGGCAGACTGAAATAATTTATAAAGTTTATAAAAATTTAATGGGGTCAGACCCCATTAAAAAAATTTAATAGATTTAATAAAAATTTTACGGGGTCTGACCCCAAATCACACAAATCACAAATCAGACCCCAACTATGTGGAGGAAATAAAAATGGCAAAACAGTTATTAGGAAAAGAAGTAACAGCAGCACTGAACGAAAGAATCAAAGCAAATGTTGCAGAATTACAGGGCAAAGGAGTGAATCCTACACTGTGTATCATTCGTGTAGGTGAGAACCCAAGCGATATTTCCTACGAAAAAGGAGCAACCAAACGTTGCGAAACACTTGGCGTTGCATGTGAAAAAATTCTTCTTCCAGGAGATGTTACCCAGGAAGAACTTCTTGCAACAATCGACAAAGTAAACAAAGATGACCATATTCATGGCGTTCTTCTGTTCCGTCCTCTGCCAAAACATCTGGATCAGGCAGTGATCGAAAACGCTCTTGCAGCAGAAAAAGACGTTGACTGTATGACAGATCTTTCCATGTCCGGTGTATTCACAGGTAAAAAGATCGGATTCCCACCATGCACACCACAGGCTTGTATGGAAATCCTGGATCACTACGGAATCGACTGCACAGGCAAGAAAGCAGTTGTTATCGGAAGAAGCCTTGTTGTTGGTAAACCGGCAGCTATGATGCTGGTTAAGAAAAACGCTACTGTAACTATCTGCCATACCAAAACTGTAGATATGCCATCCGTAGCAAGAGAAGCTGATATCGTGATCGTAGCAGCAGGACGCGCAGGCGTTGTTGGAGCAGAATACGTAAAAGAAGGACAGACCATCATCGATGTTGGTATCAACGTAAATGCAGAAGGCAAACTTTGCGGAGACGTTGATTATGCAGCAGTAGAACCGATCGTTGATGCGATCACACCGGTTCCGGGCGGAGTTGGAAGCGTTACAACATCTGTTCTTGTCGGACATGTTGTAGAAGCTGCAATGAGAAAGGTTAATAAATAATTAATGATCAGAAACAAAAAAGCAATGCTCTTTTGTTCTCAGATAGTTCTGACAGGTGCCCTTATTATCGGGGCACCTTGTCTGACTTTCGGAGACACAGATCTTTCCTGTGAAGGACAGATCCACAAACCGGCAGCACTGGATGCACCGGATTTTACATCAGAACCAGATTTTGTGGATGATTCCACAGATAATACTTATGGTTATTATACAGTTATGGGAAATACTACCGTATCCCTGGCACAGATGACTTCCCAGTATGAGGCGCAGGCAGTGGAATACCCTTCAGCAGTACTTGGTGAAGGCGGAGCTTCTGCAATAGAAGATTTCTGCAACATCATTCTGGAAGAATCCTACGCGGAAGGCGTAAGGGGGGAAGTGGTTTTTGAACAGGCTATGCTGGAAACAGGATGGCTTCAGTACGGCGGAGATTCCGGAGTATCCCAGTACAATTTTGCAGGTCTTGGTACCACCGGCGGTGGTGTGGCAGGCGTTTCCTATCCAGATGTAAGGACAGGAATACGTGCGCAGGTACAGCATCTTAAAGCATATGCTTCTGATGAGAGCCTGAATCAGGACTGCGTGGATACCCGTTTTGATATGGTTAAACGATGCTCTGCCCCTTATGTGGAATGGCTGGGACAGAAAGAAAATCCAGATGGTGTAGGATGGGCAGAAGGTGCTAACTATGGTGCGAAATTGCGTAAATTGTTAGCACAATTAAAAGAACAATAAAATCAGCACAGATAAAGGTAGTTTTTGATAAAAAAATCACAGATATTTTAGCAGTTTCAGGCATTATTGTGTCTTGAGACTGCTTTTTAATGCCAAAGTATGCAAGAGAAGCTGCCAGTGGCAGGTTCTCTGTATTGTGCATTATTGAGAAACAGATTTCATGAAGATTGACAAAAAAATATAAATAGTGTTAATAAAATAACAAAAAACCACTGTTGTATATTGAAAACGATAAATTTTTTAAAATTTATCGTTTTTTCTCTTGTTAAAACTGAATAGATAATGTATAATTGAACGAAACAGAAGTGTGCAAAATGAACAAAAGGTTTTGCGCGTCACACGTACATTTTTTAACAAGGAGGGAAACGAATGTTAGACCAGTCTTATTACACAAAGGCAGATGAGATCATTGAGCATCACGGACGTAAAGCATCCTCTCTGATCCCGATTATGCAGGATATTCAGACAGAATACCGCTATCTGCCAGGTGAGCTTCTGACCTATGTAGCATCTCAGATCGGAGTTACCGAAGCGAAAGCTTACAGCGTAGCTACCTTCTACGAAAACTTCTCATTTGAACCAAAAGGCAAATACGTTATCAAGGTATGTGACGGAACAGCCTGTCATGTAAGGAAATCCGTTCCTGTAAGGGAAGCCATAATGAAAGAGCTTGGACTGAATGCCAAGAAGCATACCACTGACGATATGATGTTCACAATAGAGATTGTTTCCTGTCTGGGAGCCTGCGGACTTGCTCCTGTTATGATGGTAAACGATGATGTTCATCCCAAGATGACACCAGATCTTGCAGTGGAAGTTATCCAGGGTCTTAGAAAAGGAGGTGCCGAATAATGTATTTACATAACAGAGAAGAACTTCAGGCGTTACGTAAAAAGGCAGAAGAAGCCTTACATGCTCAGAAGATCCGTATCCTGATCTGTGCAGGTACAGGATGTATTGCCAGCGGCTCCAAAGATATTTACGAAAAAATGTGCAGCCTTGTGGAGGCTAATGAAAATGTATCCGTAGAGTTTGGCGGAGAAGTGCCACATCCGGAGATTAAGAAAAGCGGATGTCATGGATTCTGCGAAATGGGACCTCTCATGCGTATTGAGCCTCTTGGCATCCTTTACATTAAAGTCAAAGTAGAAGACTGTGAAGAAATTTATGAAAAAACTGTCTGTCAGGGCCAGGCGATCGAACGCCTGCTTTATCACAAAGACGGACAGGTTTATCAGAGCGAAGAATCTATTCCTTTCTATGCAGGACAGATGCGTCTGGTTCTTAAGAACTGCGGTCATATTGATGCAGAAAACATCGAAGAATATATTGCGGTAGGCGGCTATGCAGCACTGGAAAAAGTCCTTTTTGATATGACAATAGAAGAAGGACTGGACGAAATGGAAAAAGCCAACCTTCGTGGACGTGGAGGTGGTGGCTTCCCGGCCGGCAAGAAATGGAAACAGGTAGCACGTCAGAAAGAAAAAGAACGTTACATCGTATGTAACGGTGACGAAGGTGACCCGGGTGCATTCATGGATCGAAGCATCATGGAAGGTGACCCCCACAAGATGCTGGAAGGTATGCTGGTAGGAGCTTATCTGACCGGTGCACAGAATGCCTATATTTATGTACGTGCAGAGTATCCTCTGGCAGTTGAACGTCTCCAGAAGGCCATTGCACAGGCAGAAGAATACGGCCTCATCGGCGACAACGTACTTGGAACTGATTTCTGCATCCATTTCCATATCAATCGTGGAGCAGGTGCTTTTGTATGTGGTGAAGGTTCCGCCCTTACTGCATCCATCGAAGGAAACAGAGGTATGCCTCGTGTTAAACCACCTCGTACAGTAGAACAGGGTCTTTTTGGCAAACCAACAGTTCTGAACAACGTAGAAACTTATGCCAACGTTCCGATGATCATCACCAACGGTGCAGACTGGTTCAGAGGCATCGGTACTGCCGGAAGCCCGGGAACCAAAGCATTTGCCCTTACAGGTAACGTTAATAATACAGGTCTTATTGAAGTACCTATGGGAACTACCCTTCGTACCATCATCTATGATATCGGCGGCGGTTTGAAAGGCGGTGCCGGATTCAAGGGCGTACAGATCGGTGGACCGTCCGGCGGATGTCTTGTTGAAAAACATCTGGATACTCCACTTGATTTTGATTCCGTTAAGAAATTTGATGCCATCATCGGTTCCGGTGGTCTGGTAGTTATGGATGAGAATACCTGTATGGTAGAGGTTGCACGTTTCTTCATGAGCTTTACCCAGAGAGAATCCTGCGGTAAATGTGTTCCATGTCGTGAAGGTACCAAACGTATGCTGGAGATCCTCGAAAAGATCGTAGGCGGCAAAGGAGAAGAAAGCGACCTTGTAGAACTGAGAGAACTTGCAGAAATGGTTCGCTCCATGGCACTCTGTGGCCTTGGTAAGAGTGCGCCACTTCCTGTTATCAGTACCCTCAAGACATTCTATGATGAATACGAAGAACACATCAAAGAAAAGAAATGTCGTGCCAAAGTATGTTCTGCCCTCAGACGCTTTATTATCAATCCGGAATTCTGTATCGGTTGCGGCAAGTGCAGCAGAAACTGTCCGGCGGGTGCTATTACCGGTGCCAAGAAACAGCCACATGTTATCAACAACGATCTGTGTATCAAGTGCGGTGCCTGCAAAGACAACTGTTCGTTTGATGCTGTTTATATCGAAGCATAGGAGGGATTATATATGGGTACAATGACTATTGACGGTAGAAAAGTAGAATTTACCGATGAAAAAAACGTCCTGACTGTCATTCGTAATGCGGGTATCAATATCCCGACACTGTGCTACCATTCAGAAGTATCAACCTTCGGAGCCTGTCGTTTATGTACCGTAGAAGATGACAGAGGAAAAACTTTTGCCTCATGTTCAGAGGTGCCGAGAGATGGTATGGTTATCTACACCAACTCAGGCAAAATCAAAAAATATCGTAAAATGATCGTAGAACTGCTCCTTGCAGCACACTGCAGAGACTGTACTACCTGTGTTAAAAGTGGCGAATGTATTCTTCAGGAGCTGGCTCACCGCCTTGGTGTCAGAGAAATCCGTTTCAAAAACACCAGAGAACAGCATGAAATCGACACAAGTTCACCATCCATCATACGTGATCCCAACAAATGTATCCTTTGTGGTGACTGTGTAAGAGCCTGCGAAGAACTTCAGGGAATCGGTGCACTTGGATTTGCATTCCGAGGCACAGAAGCCATGGTTATGCCTGCCTTTAATAAAAAGATTGCAGAAACACAGTGTGTAAACTGCGGACAGTGTCGTGTATATTGTCCGACAGGTGCTATTTCTATTCGTACACATATGGACGAAGTATGGGATGCACTGGCAGATCCGTATGTACGAGTAGTTGCACAGATTGCACCGGCAGTACGTGTTGCAGTTGGTGATCACTACGGATTACAGAAGGGTCGTAGCGTAATGGGTAAGATCGTAAATGCTCTTCACCGCATGGGATTTGATGAAGTATATGATACCAGTTTCAGTGCTGACCTTACCATCATGGAAGAAACAGCAGAATTCCTGAAACGTATCGAAAAAGGCGAAAATCTTCCGCTTCTTACATCCTGCTGTCCGGCATGGGTAAAATTCGTTACAGATCAGTACAAAGATTTTGTTCCGAATGTATCTACCTGCCGTTCTCCTCAGGGAATGATGTCAGCAGTTATCAAAGAATACTTCAGAGATCCGGAACATGCAGCAGGCAAGAAGACTGTTATGGTATCTATCATGCCATGTACAGCCAAGAAAGCAGAAGCAATCCGTCCAAACAGCTTCACTGATGGTGAGCAGGATACCGATATCGTTATCACAACTACAGAACTTCTCCGCATGATCGATAACTTTGGACTTGATTTTACAATTCTTGATCCGGAAGCATGTGATATGCCATTCGGATTCGGTTCCGGTGGAGGCGTTATCTTTGGTGTAACCGGTGGTGTTACAGAGGCGGTTCTTCGTAGACTCAGCCCGAACCATACCAAAGAAGCCATGAAAGAGATTTCCGAATGTGGTGTTCGTGGAGAAGAAGGAATCAAAGAATTTACAGTTCCATACAACGGCATGGATCTGAAGATCTGCGTAGTCAGCGGACTTGCCAATGCACGTAAAGTCATGGACAAAGTAAAGAACGGCGAGGCAGAATATCATCTGATCGAAGTAATGGCATGCAGACGTGGCTGTATCATGGGTGGCGGACAGCCAACCAGATCCGGCGACAGAACCAAAGCAGCCAGAGCAAAAGGTCTTTACAATGCAGACAACACCATGATCATCAAGAAATCCGACGAGAACCCACTGGTAGTGGAACTTTATGAAGGACTTCTGAAAGGCAAGGAGCACAAACTCCTCCACAACGATTTTTATTAATACCAGAATGGGAACCCATTCCCAGGTATGAATTGCCATGATTATATTAGATTGAGGATATGATAGAGAATTAATAAAACCGGGGTACTACAGAATTGAGCAGCTGTGGTATCCCGGTTGTTTTGCACACAAAAATAACTGTCCAATTTTCAAAAAACTGTTCCTGCACTTGCACAAAACATGAGGATGTTCTACAATGATCACATACAAAAACACACAAAGGAGCAAAAAACATGCGTGAGATCAAAGCTTCAACCATAACAGATGTCATCGAACGTCTCTGCATGGAAGCCAACCAGGTGCTTCCACAGGACATTAAAGATGTCATCAGTACCTGTCGCTCTCAGGAAGACGGTGACATTGCCTGTGGCATTCTGGACAACATTATCGAAAACTATCAGATTGCCGAGAATGAACAGGTTCCCATTTGCCAGGATACAGGAATGGCATGCGTATTCCTGGAAATTGGTCAGGACGTACATATTACAGACGGTGACCTTACAGAAGCAGTCAATGAAGGGGTTCGCAGAGGATATACCAAAGGTTACCTCCGCAAATCCGTAGTAAAAGATCCTGTCCGCAGAGGCAATACAGGAGACAATACCCCGGCAATGCTTTATACAGAGATTGTACCTGGCGAACAGATCAAAGTAACCGTAGGTCCCAAGGGGTTCGGAAGCGAGAACATGAGTGCCATCCGCATGTTCAAACCATCTGCCGGCATCCAGGGAATCAAAGATTTTATTATTGAAACTGTTGAGACAGCAGGCCCCAATCCATGTCCGCCGATGGTCGTTGGCGTAGGAATCGGAGGCACTTTTGACAAAGCAGCTCTTCTTGCAAAGAAAGCCCTTATGCGACCGGTAGACACATCTAACCCAGACCCCTATTACGCAGATCTTGAGAAAGAAATGCTTCAGAAGATCAACGAACTGGGCATCGGACCACAGGGCTTTGGAGGACGTACAACAGCCATTGGTCTGAACATTGAGACCATGCCTACCCACATTGCAGGAATGCCCTGTGCCATCAATATCAGCTGTCATGTGACCAGACACAAAACGGAGGTGATCTGAATGGAACGTCATATTACATTACCTTTAACAGAAGAACTGGCAGAGACTCTCCATGCAGGAGATACCGTATATCTGACAGGAACCATCTACACCTCCAGAGACGCAGGTCACAAGAGAATGTGCGAAGCGCTCGCCAGAGGAGAGAAACTTCCTTTTGACCCGACAGATGCTACCATCTATTATGTAGGTCCCACCCCTGCCAAACCGGGACAGGTCATCGGTTCCGCAGGTCCTACCACCAGCGGCAGAATGGATGCCTATGCACCGACCATGATGTCTGTAGGAGCCAGAGGCATGATCGGCAAAGGCGCTCGCCTTCCGGAAGTGGTAGAAGCCATGAAGAAATACAAAGGCGTTTACTTTGGTGCCATTGGCGGAGCAGGAGCTCTCCTTGCCAAATGTATCAAAAAAGCCGAACTGGTTGCCTACGAAGATCTTCAGTCTGAGGCACTTCGGAGACTTTATGTAGAAGACATGCCGCTGGTAGTCATTATTGACAGCCAGGGCAACAACCTTTACGAACAGGGAAGAGAAGCTTACCTGAAAAACAGAAAAGCCTGAATAAACCAGGCCCCCGGAAGCATATATTTATAACAATACATGTGATTGCTATAAAAATATGCAAGGGGGCTTTTTCTATGGAAAATTTTCAGATTTACCGGGATATTCAGGCGCGCACAGCCGGAGACATATACATAGGGGTAGTAGGCCCTGTCCGTACCGGAAAATCAACCTTTATCCGACGGTTTATGGAAATCCTGGCACTGCCGGCCATGGATCCGAAACAGCAGACAGAAGTAAGAGACCAGCTGCCTTTAAGCGGTTCAGGAAAACTGATCACCACAGTAGAACCCAAGTTTATCCCCAAAGAAGCAGTACCGGTTACTCTGGGAGAAGACCAGCAGGTAAAAGTACGCCTGATAGACTGCGTAGGCTTCCTTATTAAAGATGCTTCCGGTCACGTAGAAGAAGGTAAAGAACGGATGGTCCGCACACCCTGGTCTGCAGATGCCATACCATTTCATCAGGCAGCATCCTTAGGTACCCGCAAAGTTATCGAAGATCATTCCACAATAGGACTTATGATCACAACAGACGGCAGCTTCGGCGAATTTCCCAGAGAAAACTTTCTGAAAGCAGAAGAAAAGACCGTACAGGAGCTGAAAAAGCAGCAGAAACCTTTCCTGATCCTTGTAAACTCCCAACTTCCCTATAAAGAAGAAACTCTGAAACTGGCGCAGGAACTCCAGACGAAATATGGTGTTACAGCTATCACAGCCAACTGCGAACAGCTTCGCAGAGAAGACATTACCAGAATCCTGGAAAACATTCTCTACGAATTTCCGGTAAGCCAGATACAGTTCTTCGTTCCAAAATGGGTGGAAATGCTTTCACCGGACCATGAATTAAAGAAACAGATCCTCAACCAGATCCGGGAAAAAATGCAGAAACTGTGTCATATCCGGGATATTACCAGGGATTCTGTCCGGCTGGATGGACCCTATGTGCAGGAAACACTTCTGGATGAGATCAATCTGTCCAATGGTATCATCCGGGTGCGGATCCAGGTAAAGGATGAATTTTATTACAAAATTCTCAGCGAAATGAGTGGAATCACCATGGAGAGCGAATACGATCTGATCCATACCATGAAAGAACTTTCTGCCATGAAAGAGCAGTACGTGAAAGTACAGGGGGCACTGGAAGCAGTGCGGAACAGCGGCTATGGCGTAGTCATGCCGGAACTTGATGAGATCCAGATTGATGAGCCTGCGGTGATACGGCAGGGAAACAAATTCGGGGTGAAGATCCGATCCAAAAGTCCCTCTGTCCATATGATCAAAGCAAATATCGAAACAGAGATCGCACCTATCGTAGGAACCGAGCAGCAGGCAAAAGATCTGATCCAGTACATCAGCCAGAGTGGAGAACGGGGAGAAAGCATCTGGGAGACCAATATCTTCGGCAAATCCATCCAGCAGCTGGTACAGGACGGCATCCGCAGTAAGATCGCTGCTATTGGAGAAGAAAGTCAGGTCAAACTTCAGGACACCATGCAGAAAATCGTTAACGACAGCAAGGGTGGGATGGTGTGCATTATCATATGATATAGAAGGAACAATAAGATAACAGACAAAATATACAAAAGAAAAGGCATAATTATGTTTTTTAGGCAAATTTATACATCTTTACACCTTTTGAAACCTGTGTTAAAATATCATATGACTAAATAATTTGTCGATTTAATTTGTCAAAAATGGCTCGAAAAATAAGCTTTATGACAGAATATGGTTTCAAGGGAGAGAAAAAGAGAAATGTATAAACGTAAATCTAAAGGTTGGTACAAGCATAAAGATTTTATTTTACTGGATCTCTTTTGCATGTTTCTGGCCTTTCTTATTGCCTACATAATAAGAAACGGCGGTTTGTCCGATTTTATTGGGAACAGGCTATATCTGAATGCACTGGGATTTGTCATACTCGCAGATATTTTTTCCATTATATTTTTTGATTTTTATCATGGCATTTTGCGGAGAGGGTTGTATGTGGAGTTTGAATCCGCAGTGAAACAGACGATCTGCGTAGAACTGGCATCAGGTTTGTTCCTTTTTTCTATTGATAATGGACATAAATTTTCCAGAATCGTTCTTTATCTTACAGGAATCATTTACCTGATACTGACGTTACTTATCCGCGTTTTCTGGAAGAAGCACATACGTACGAAGATGGCAGAGGGCGGTGAGCATTCCCTGTACATAGTCACATCCAGTGATATTGCTGCCAAAGTGATCCAGAATATCCGTAAATACAACTATAATCGTTACAACATCAACGGAGTGATTCTTATAGACAGGAACATGACAGGGCAGGAGATTGAAGGTGTTCCGGTTATTACAGATATGGACAACGCAGCCAACTACATCTGCCAACAGTGGGTAGATGAAGTCCTGATTAATGTATCTGATGCTTTCCGATATCCGGAGAAACTTCACAGAGAACTTCTGGAAATGGGACTGGTGGTGCACCTGAATCTTGCCAAAGTCAAAAGCACCACAGGACAGAAGCAGTTTGTAGAAAGAATCGGCAGCTACACGGTGCTGACCACCACTATGAATTATGCTACAGACCGGCAGGCTTTTGCCAAAAGAGCACTGGATATTCTGGGCGGTCTGGTAGGATGTATTTTTACAGGAATCATATTTGTTTTCGTGGCACCTGCAATTTACATCAGTTCACCAGGACCAATCTTTTTCTCCCAGACACGTATCGGGCAGAATGGTAAACCATTCAAGATGTACAAGTTCCGAAGCATGTACATGGATGCAGAAGAGCGTAAAGCAGAATTGATGGCACAGAACAAGATGAGCGACGGCCGTATGTTTAAGCTGGACTTCGATCCCCGGGTTATCGGAAACAAAGTCCTTCCGGATGGCTCTCACAAGACCGGAATCGGTGAGTTTATCCGTAAGACATCCCTGGATGAATTTCCACAGTTCTGGAATGTTCTCAACGGAGTCGGCGGTATAATAGAGCCAACCGAGAAAAAGCTTGATTTTACAGGGTTTTCGCTGGCTTAGCTAGGTTCCTTAGTATGATTCTTATGATTTGTCATTAAAGGAAACCAATCGTATTTCCAGCGGGAATATATATAATAAAGTGGTTTCCTGGATGCTTATTTGACCCAATCATAAATAAGTAAATGAGAATCATAAATAATAGGAGGTAATGGCTGAGCCTGCGGATGTCCCTCAAAAGACGTTCACAGGTTATCTGTCGTTGGAGAAAAATATAAGAAATAAATGAGAAAAAAGAGATAAGAAAGTAGCCCTCGATTTTGTCGGGGGGGGGTACAGTAAGGGAGATATGAAATGCTAGGAATATCAAAACGAAAGTGTACGATGGATACCCCAGTACATATTAATGGGAATGAAAAGAAAACTGAATATCGAAACTCTTATATCGCATATCTAAATATTCAAAATGTGATTCCCATGTGTTGCTTACTTGTGTTCGGGGTATGGCTATGGACGGAATTACATATCTCAACAAATCTTAACATATTCCGGATTAATGCTCTTCTTTGTGTAGCAATAATCCTATCTAGTTTTAAATCACTCAAATTTGAAGGCAATTTCTACAATTGTGGGGACGATTGTAGATTAACAAATAGATTACAAAAAAATGGAAGGGGAAAGAAAAAAATCTATGTATAGAAAAGATTCTGAAGGATGGTTAAAACACACAGATTTTATAATCTTAGACATGATCTGTTTGCAATTAGCGTATGTTCTGGCATATGCAATTAGCGGATATGGATTTAATCCATATGAAACAATTATTTATCGCAATATGGCAGTTTTCCTTGAACTGGCAGATCTGGTTATGATTTTTGCATATGGCACCATGAAAAGCGTGTTAAAGAGAGGATACTATCGTGATTTTGTAGTTACGTTAAATCATGCGATTATGGTAGGTGCCTTAGCGGTTTTATATTTATTCCTGCTTCATGAAGGGCAGGACTTTTCAAGATTAACATTGATGCTGACCATAATAATTTATTTAGTAATGACGTATGTTGTCAGAGAACTTTGGAAAAAACTTCTGCGAAAACAGATGAAGGATGGCGGAGAACGTAAACTACTAATTGTAACATCAGAAGATGTGGCTGAACAAGTAGTGTTAAGTATGCAGGAAAACAATTATGCCAGATTCTCATTGGCTGGTGTAGCTGTAATTGATGCGGACTGGACTGGAAGAGAAATTCATGGAGTTCCGGTAGTTGCCAACGAAGAGACTGCAGCAATGTATGTATGTCAGGAATGGATTGACGAAGTTCTGATTGTTGTTTCAGAAGTTCTTCCGTATCCGTCAGAGTTAATTGAGCAATTATCAGAGACAGGAGTAACCATTCATCTTAATCTTGCAAAGATCACAAGTGTGCCAGGGAAAAAACAGTTTGTGGAAAAGGTTGGTAATTACACAGTCCTTACGACAAGTATTAATTATGCATCAACCAGACAGTTAATGTTAAAACGATTGATGGATATTGCGGGTGGATTAGTTGGATGTATTTTTACCGGAATCATTTGTATTTTTGTCGGACCGGCAATTTATATTGCATCACCGGGACCAATTTTCTTTGCTCAGGAACGAGTAGGAAAGAATGGAAAGAAATTTAAAATGTACAAGTTCCGCAGTATGTATATGGATGCCGAAGAACGTAAGGCAGAGCTTATGAAAGATAACAAACTTGGAGATGGAAAGATGTTTAAACTGGACTTTGATCCTCGTGTTATCGGAAATAAGATACTTCCAGATGGGACACATAAGACAGGAATCGGTGATTTTATCAGACGAACAAGTTTAGATGAATTTCCGCAATTCTTTAACGTATTACGTGGCGATATGTCGATTATAGGTACTCGCCCACCCTTGATCTCAGAAACGAATCTGTATGAGCTTCACCATCGTGCGAGGCTGGCAATTAAGCCAGGAATCACTGGCATGTGGCAGGTAAGCGGACGAAGTGATATTACCGATTTTGAAGAAGTCGTTCGTCTTGATAAAGAGTATATCACAAACTGGAACATTGGGCTAGATATAAAGATTCTGTTTAAAACAGTATTAGTTGTGTTTAAGAAAGATGGATCAATGTAAACCTTTTGTAGCTTATTTTATAGAGAGAATAAGCTGCAAAAGGATAATTATAGATAAGTTATAAATATAATAACAGGAGAATTTAAATGATTATTACAAAAACACCTTTTAGAATGTCCTTTTTTGGTGGAGGAACTGATATGCCATCATTTTTTCGTGAAAATGGAGGCTCCGTGTTATCAACAACATTTGACAAATATTGTTATGTAAATGTTCGACATTTGCCACGTTTTTTTGATTATTCGACTGAACTTTCGTATTCAAAAACAGAAAGGGTCACAAATATTGAAGATATTCAGCATCCGGCAATTAGAAATGCTATGAAATTTTTAGATATGCATGAAATTCGATTGACATATGAAGCTGATTTGCCAGCACGTTCTGGATTAGGAACAAGTAGTTCTTTTGCAGTGGGTATGTTAAATGCTTTTTATGCTTTGAAGGGAAAATATGCTGATAAGAAAAAATTGGCGGATGAAGCAATTTATTTGGAAAGAGAGTTATGCCAGGAAGCTGGTGGTTGGCAGGATCAGATAGCCGCTTCATTTGGCGGTTTTAATCGTATTAATTTTACAGATGAGGGCTATGATGTGCTTCCATTAATCATTTCCCCAGAAAGAAAAAAACAACTTAATCAGAATTTGATGATGTTTTTTACTGGTTTTACACGTTTTTCATCAGATGTTCAGAAAGCAAATGCAGCAGGAAAAGTTGACAAGACAGCACAGCTTAAAGAAATGCTTTCTTTAGTAGATGATGCGGAAAAGGTATTAACAGATAAAACAGTCGATTTAGATGAATTTGGACGAATGTTAGATCATACATGGAAATTAAAAAGACAAACAGGAAATGCAGTTTCTACAAGTAATATAGATATTCTGTATGAAAAAGGAATCAAAGCTGGTGCATTAGGAGGAAAATTACTTGGTGCAGGCGGAGGCGGTTTCTTAGTATTTTATGTGCAACCAGAAAAACAAGCAGAAGTTAGAGAAGCAATGAAGGAATTAATGTATATTCCATTTTCTTTTGAAGATGGAGGGACAAGAGTTATTCATTACACTCCAGAATCATATGAACCATTAGTGTAAGGAGAAATATAACATGAAAGTTGTAATTATGGCTGGTGGAAAGGGAACAAGAATCTCTTCAGTTGCCAGTGATATTCCAAAACCTATGATCAAAATAGAAGGCAAACCTGTTTTAGAACATGAAATTGAATGTTTAAGAGATCAAGGATTTAAAGATATTATTCTCACTGTGAGTCATTTGGGTAATATAATAATGGATTATTTTGGTGATGGAAGTGGTATTTCACCAGTAACAGGTAAAAGTTTTGGAGTGAATATTGAATACTATTTTGAAAAAGAGCCATTAGGAAATGCAGGAGCTTTATTCAAGATTAAAGATAAGCTGACAGAAGATTTTCTACTTTTAAATGCAGATGCTATGTTTAATGTGGACTTTAATCGTTTTGTTGAATTCCATAAATCCCATGGTGGATTGGTTACTTTATTTACTCATCCTAATAGTCATCCGTATGATAGTGGACTGATTATAGCAAATGAAAATGGTATTGTACAGAAGTGGCTGGCAAAAGAAGATGAAAGACCATTGTATTATAAAAACAGAGTAAACGCTGGCCTTCATGTGATGTCACCGGAAATTTTGAAACAAAATATTGATACTCCTAAAATTGATTTAGATAGACAGCTTTTAAAACCTTTATCCGGAACAGGCAAAATGTTTTGCTATGACAGCCCGGAATATGTAAAAGATATGGGAACACCAGACAGATACTATGCGGTGTGCGTGGATTTTAAAGCCGGAAATGTTCAAGGGAAAAACTTAAAGAATAAACAGAAAGCTATCTTCCTGGATAGAGATGGAACAATCAACAAGTATGTTGGATTTTTGAGAAATATAGATGCGTTTGAACTACTTGATGGTGTAGCGGAAGCAATAAAAAAAATTAATGAATCAGGATATTTGACGATTGTAGTGACAAATCAACCAGTGATTGCTCGTGGAGAAGTAAGCTTTGAGGAACTGGAAGAAATTCATAATAAAATGGAAACCTTATTAGGCAAAGCTGGTGCATATATAGATGGATTATATTATTGCCCACATCATCCACACAAAGGATATAAAGGAGAAAGACCCGAATTAAAGATAGAATGTGAATGTAGAAAACCGAAGCCAGGTATGCTTATAAAAGCAGCAGAAGATTTTAACATAGATTTAGAGAAATCTTGGATGATAGGTGACGGTGAAAATGATGTTCTGGCAGGAAAAAATGCTGGATGTAAAACAGTATTAATTGGTAGTCAGGATTATAAACAGGATTACACTGTTTCATCATTAAAAGAGTTTGTAGATAAAATGTTGTAATTGGTAAAAAGGAGTTTTAGAGTAATGAGAAAACTAGAAGAAAGATTACAGAAACATATTGATTTATTAGTAAAAAGATATCCTGTATTAAAAAGCATTGAACAGTCTATCATTGATGCGTATTTAGTCATGGAAGAATGTTACGAAAACGGTGGGAAACTGTTGATTGCAGGAAATGGTGGTTCGGCGGCGGACTCAGAGCATATAGCTGGTGAATTGATGAAAAGATTTAAAACTCCTCGTCCAGTTAAAAAGGAATTTGCAGATAAACTTATTGCGATTGATCCAGAAAGAGGAACACAACTCGCAAATAATCTGGAGTGTTCCTTGATGGCAATTCCATTGGTAGCACACGAAGCGTTAACTACTGCTTACATAAATGATGTAGATGGATTAGGAGTATTTGCGCAGCAGTTATTTGGATTTGGAAGAAAAGGAGATGTCTTTTTAGGAATTTCTACATCTGGGAATAGTAAAAATGTAATACCGGCTACGGTAGTTGCCAGAGCATTGGGAATTAAGGTGATTGGTCTTACTGGAGCAAATGGTGGAGAACTTGCAAAGGTAGCAGATGTTGCAGTTAAAGCCCCAGAGACAGAAACATATATGATTCAAGAGCTACATCTACCAATTTATCATTGTTGGTGTTTGATGCTTGAAGATAAATTCTTTGGTTAGGAATAAGGAAGAAAAAATGGAAAAACAAAAATTACTAAATACATATGTGAATAATGTAGATATGAATGAAACTCTTTCAGCAATTGACAATATGATTGAAAGTGGCGAAAAAAAGTATGTGGTTGCTATAAATGTGGATGTTGTTATGAAAATTGAGAATGATCCATATCTTAAAAAGATTACAGATAGTGCCGATATGGTATTAGTTGATGGAAAACCATTAGTTTGGATTTCAAAGCTTCATAAAAAACCTGTAAAGGCTAAAATATCTGGATCTGATTTAGTCCCATTATTATGTGCAGAAGCTGCTAGTAAGGGATATTCTTTATTTATTATTGGAGGTAAAGATGGTATTGCGGAAAAAGCAAAATTAAAATTGAAACAACAATATCCGGAAATAAATATTGTAGGAACTTATGCACCACCGTTTGGATTTGAGAAAGATGAAAAAGAATTAGGAAAAATTAATAATATGATTTCTGAAAAGAAGCCAGATTTATTAATTGCATGTTTTGGTTGTCCGAAACAGGAAAAATGGATTTATGAAAATTATCAAAAATACGATGCTAAGGTTTCTATTTGTGCAGGAGCTACTGTGGATTTTTTGGCAGGAAATGTTAATAGGGCGCCTAAATGGATGAGTGATCATGGATTAGAATGGTTTTATCGCTTTTTACAGGAACCAAAGAGAATGTTTAAAAGATATTTTGTTGATGATGTAAAAATATTGTCATTGATTTTTAAATATAAGGAATAGAACTTTATTTAGTTAGTGTATGAATGTAGATTAAATAAAAGTACGGGAGCAGGTAAAATGAAACACGAGAATAAAGAAAAAGTACTCATGTGTTGTTCAGAATTATCAGTTAAAGGTGGCATGGTATCTGTAGTTAAAAACTACTTGAACTACCCTGACTGGGACAACTATGAAATAGTATATATACCAACACATACAGAAAAAAATAAAATTATTGTTGCTGCATATTTTGCGATTGCATATATAAAGATTTTATGTACTGTATTAACAAAAAATATCAGAATTGCACACTTGCATACAGCAGAAAGAGGAAGCTTTTTTAGAAAAGCAATATTAGTTAGAACATTAAAAAAATTAGGTGTAAAAACTATTATGCATCATCATGCAGCTGAATTTGAAGAATTTTATGCACAGTTGTCAGATTCTAAAAAGAAATATGTAAAAGAAACTTTAGAGATGGCAGATCTGAATATTGTATTGAGTAAAAGGCTTGTTTCTATGATAACAAATAAGGCACCTAATGCAAAAGTTGAGGTGCTTTATAATGCTGTTCCAACATATAAAAATAATCCACGAAATAAAGAAGCTAAAAATGTTTTGTTTTTAGGCAGGTTAGGAAAAAGAAAAGGAACATATGATCTTTTACATGCTATTAAAAATATAGAAGAAGATTTACCAAATGATGTGAAATTTTATCTTTGCGGAGATGGAGACATTGAAGGAATAAATAAAGAAATTGATAAATTAAACATTTCTAAATGGATTGCACATGTTGGCTGGATTGACTCAAATGAAAAACAAGAAATATATAAGACCATAGCGATTAATGTACTTCCTTCTTACAATGAAGGGTTACCAATGTCTATATTAGAGACTATGGCATATGGAATTCCGAGTATTACAACTAATATTGCTTCTATTCCAGAAGTTGTTGTAGATGGAGTTAATGGTTTTTTAATTAATCCTGGCGATATAGATGCATTATCAGATAAGCTAAAAGTATTATTAAATGATAGTATGTTATGTAAAAGTATGGGGGATCAAGCCTATAAATTAATTACAGAAAACTTTGGATTATCTACACATATTTTTCACCTAAAACAAATGTATGCTAAAGTGTTGGAGAATGAATGATGTTTGGTAAAATAAGAGAATTGATTAAAAAAATATATTTGAAACGTTTAATTAATAGAGGATTAATTGTTGGAAAAGATTTTCAAATGGAAAAAGGATGCAACATTGATGCTAATTTTCCGTGGTTAATTGAAATAGGAAATAATGTTACTTTGGCGTCATGGGTATATCTAGTTGCCCATGATGGAGCGTCAAAGAAACAAGTAGGATATTCAAGAGTTGGTAGAATAACTATAGGAAATAATGTTTTTATTGGTGCGAGGTCTATAGTTTTGCCAAATGTGAAAATAGGTGATAATTCAGTCGTAGGTGCTAATTCTGTAGTTACGAAAGATGTACCTTCAGGCGTTGTTGTTGCTGGAAATCCAGCGAAAAAAATTTTAACAATAGAGGAATACAAAAACAAATTAGAAGCTTCAATGAATAGTAGCCCTATATATGAATTTGAATATACTATATCAGGTGGTATAGATGATAAAAAGATGAAAAAAATGAAAAAAGAATTAACTCATACAGGGGGATTTGTTATATGATACAAATTAAACTATATCGAGTGTTAATTCAGTGTTTTATTTTATTTTCATTTACCACATTCACATATTCTTTATGGCCTAGTTTTTTTCCAATAAATCGAATACTTGGCTTTGTTATAATATTGATTGTTCTTCTTTTATATATAAAACAGGCTAAAAAGAAAGAAATTATGGTATTATTTTTGTCAGGCGGATTAGTATTAATAAATTTATTAATGAGTTCAATTGATAGAGGACAAAGCATCAATGATGCTATATATTGGATGATAGTAATTCTTTTATTGATGAAAATAGCTAATCCATATGTACGAGATAAACTTATTCAAGAACTTTTTTATTGCAAAAAATTAATTAAAGTTGTAGTTACGCTTAATAATATTGTTGTTATTTATAGTTTATTAACACCTAGTGGATACTCTACAGCATGGGGAGGTACATTTTTCAGAGGATTTGCATATTCAGAACATTCATTATCGTGTGCGTGTTGTATATCATTAGCATTAACATTAGTTTTTATTAAGGATTATAAAAATGTTTTTATTAAAATGGTATGGCTAATTCCGTGTTCAGTAGCAATTCTTCAATCTGGTGCTAGAACATATATTGTATCATTAGCTGTTATTTGGTACTTTTTTTATAGGTATTGTATTGAAAAATTTTCGGCAAAATTACTTATTTTACCGATTTTTGTTATTGTAGCATCATATTTTATTCTCAATTCCGGTTTCTTAGAAAAGATGACAACAAGTGCTACAAATGAATATTCATCATTAAATCCTATAGAAGCTTTTACTAATGGTAGAACTGCTTTTTGGGTTATTGATTTACATGCTTATTTAGAAGGAAACTTTTTAAATAAGCTTGTGGGTAATGGTTTTGATTACGTTTATTATATTAATAAAACTAGATATGGACTACAAATTTGGGCACATAATGATTTTGTCAATGTTTTATTATGTAATGGAATTATTGGAGTGTGGGTTTATTTTTACTCATACTTTTGCGTATTTAGAGAATCTTGGAGAAATATGAAGAAATTGGATGCAATATTGTTGAGCTTATTTTTATTGATTATTGCACTAATTAATGGATTATTCGTATACCAACATTATTTATATAGTTTCGTTATCATGTATCTCCTTGCAAGTAGTTTTAATAATAAAGAATTGGTTTATAGATAAGAGGTGAAATGATTTATGGCATTATTTACAATTACACACAAATACTTAAATAATTCGGAAATGATTGAAGGATTTCAATATTTATATGTAGGTGCATATCGACAGCCTGAAAGAAGAAAAAATTTTATTTATGATGATGTTGGTGATAATATATCTGAAAAAAACAGCAATTATTGTGAACTGACAGGTCTTTATTGGATTTGGAAAAATAGCAAAGATCCGTATGTGGGAATTTGTCATTATAGAAGATTCTTTACCAAGAATAGTTTATCACTTAGAAAAAAATATTTTTATACTCAAGATGAGCTTGAAAAAATGCTTGATAAAGTAGATTGCTTAGTAGCGGATAGATTATATGTTCAGGATGATACAATATATGAGCATTATGCTCGCTATCATTTTAAAAAAGATTTAGACATATTGGGTAAATTAATTGAAGAAGAATTTCCTGATTATGAGGATGCTTTTAAAGAAGCTTTTTCAAAAAATTATTTTTATCCTTGTAATATGATGTTTTGCAAAAAAGAATTATTTGATGACTACGCAAAATGGTTATTTGATTTAATGAAAAAATTCGAGTCATTGATTGATATTTCAGAATATTCAACTGATCAAGCAAGGATATTTGGATTTTTGACAGAACGTTTATTGAATGTATGGATAATAAAAAATAACCTAAAGATTAAGGAATTACCTATGATACAAACAGACAGCTCTTTAAAATTTAGAATACATATGATTCTTAATAAAATATTTAAATGTTCTGTTAAAGAAGGAAATAAATATTCAAAATAGAATTTTTTTGTATTATGGCATTGAAAGAAAATGGGAGATAGTTATTTTATGAAAAAAAAGATTGGTATTATTACATATCATTCCGCATATAACTTTGGTTCAGTACTTCAGGCATATGCAACTCAACAAATTTTAGAAACATTAGGATATGAAGCTACAATTCTCAATTATAGAATGAAGTCACAATATGAATATTATAGTATAATACATACTAAGCAAGGATTGAAAAGTTTTTTAAAGGACATGCTGCATTTACCTCAGATAAAACAATATATAGATCGGAAAAATAGATTTGAAAAATTTATTTCAAGCCTTAATTTAACTCATGAGTTTGCAGAACCAGATGAAGCGAAGAATTTTGAAAATCAATTTGATATATTCATAAGTGGTAGTGATCAAATTTGGAATAAACATTCCAATGAATTGGATTCAGTAGATTGGAGTTACATGGATCCATATTTGCTTACCTTTACAAATAAGAAAAAAATATCATATGCCTCTTCAATTGTTAATATGACTTCTGATGAATTAAAAATGATAGCAAGCAAAATTGCAGCATTTGATCATATAAGTTTTAGAGAAGCTGAATCATGCACTAGATTAATGGAAGTTGCTGGAATAAGTAGTGAAGCTGTTATTGATCCTACTTTATTATTAGAAAAGGATAATTGGATGCCCATAATGGGAAAGTTACCAGCAAATTTAAAAGGGAAAAAATATATATTATATTATGCATTAGATGGGGTTAAGAAAACAGCTGAAATTTTACCTAAACTCCAAAAATTTGCGGAAGATAGAAGATGTATATTAGTAATGATAACTCCACTGGCATATTTTGTCGGAAATAAAAAAACTTATAATATGATAGAAGCAGGCCCTAAAGAGTTTTTGTCACTTATTTATAATGCGGAAGTTGTATTGACAAATTCGTATCATGGAACTTTATTTTCGATAAATTTAGGAGCAGAATTTTATACACTTCGAGATCCAAAAAGTAAAGATCAGAGAATAACAAGCATCCTTGATATGTTAGGATTATCTCATAGGATTGTTGCTTCTCCAGAAGATATAAAAAATAGGTCAGAAAAAATTGATTATGAGACAGTATGGAAAACAAGAAATATTTATAAAAATAAATCTTTAGAGTATTTAAAAAAATCGATTGGAGAAGCAGATGAATAACTTTGTAAAGAAGAAAATATGTACTACATTAGATTGTGTTGGATGTGGAGTATGTTCATCTGTTTGTACTCAAGGATGCATAAGTATGGAAGAAAACAATGAGGGCTTTTTATATCCAGTGATAGACATTGAAAAATGTATTAATTGTGGATTATGTGAGAAAAGATGTCCTCAAAATGTAGTTCATAATACGGAAATATCAAAATTTTATATGGCATGGCATAAAAATAGAGAAATACTTATGAAAAGTTCTTCAGGAGGAGTATTTTCTGCTTTAGCAAATTGGGTACTAGATCGAGACGGAATTGTAGTAGGAGCTATTTTTAATTCGAAAACAAGAGAAGTGTCTCATGAGTTAATAAATGGGTATAGGGAGCTAGATAAGTTAAGACTAAGTAAGTATTATCAAAGCAAAACTGCACATATTTTTCCAGTGGTAAGAGAACAAATAAAGCAGGGGAAATTAGTATTGTTTACAGGTACGGCTTGTCAAATTGCTGCGTTGAATAGTTTCTTGGGGAAATTAAATAAAAAAAACTTGATAACATTGGATGTCTTATGCCATGGTGTTGCAAGTAAAAAAGTGGTAGAAGAGTATATTAAATCAAAAGAAGAAGAGTATGGAAAAGAAATTATTGATTTCCGATTTAGAGTTAAAGAAGGCAAAGAAGGTTGGGAAGCTGGAAGTGGAACACGGATGAAATTATTCTTTGTGGATGGAACAAGTGTAACACAAGATAAATATACAGATACTTATTTTGTAGGATTTAACAGTAATATCTTTTTAAGAGAAAGTTGTTACAGATGCAAGTATTGTGGGCAGGAACGTATTTCTGATTTTACAGCAGCAGATTTTTGGGGAGTAACTGATAAGAGAGTAGGTAAACAACAGTTATATGATGGAGTTTCTGTATTATTGGTAAATACAGATAAAGCAAAAAGTATTTTACTAGATTTGTATGATGTAATGAATATTGAAGAAATCGACCCAATGGAAGCTATTCCATATAATAGAGCATTTGAAAAACCTAATAGTCGTCCAAAAGAGAGAAGTTCTTTTTTTGAGTTATTAGAAAAAAAAGGATTTGATGGGGCTGTAAAAAATATTAATTATCGTTATTATAGAAATATAATGATAAAAAAATTTTTAAAAAAAATGTTACCAAATGGAATCTATAAAAGTCTCATGAATAAAAGGTAATTATATTTGATTAAGAAAGGGGGAAGGAGACATAATGGAGCAAAGTCGAGAAGCTAAATTGGTAAAAAATACCCTTATATATACAGTTAGTAATTTTGGCTCAAAAGTTTTAACATTTCTAATTGTGCCGTTATACACATACTATTTAACTACTGAAGAATTTGGTACATATGATACGATTATTTCTTTTATGAATTTGCTTGCACCTATATGTATATTAGCAATACATGAGGGACTTTTGAGATGGCTTTTAAAATCAAATGAAGAACATGGTGATATTTTAGGATCAGGTTTAGGACTATTATTTACGTTTATTATTTTAACAGACACAATAACATTTGTTGTATGTTCAATATTTCGCTGGAAATATACATTTGTTTTTATCGCTCTTTTAACAGCGTTTGCTTTGCATAATTGTTTCCAATTTATTGCGAGGGGAGAAAAAGAAAATAAAGTATTTGCTATATCAGGCATAATTTATACAATGGTTATGTTGTCGTTAAATATTTTATTTGTTATGGTGTTTCGATTTGGGGTTCAAGGTATGCTGTGGTCAATGACATTAGCGTATTGCTCAGATGTACTATATTTGATATTTTCTTTAAGAAAGAAAATACATTTAAAGGAAATGAAATTTAATAAAACACTTGCACTTTCAATGCTATCATTTTCAATTATGCTTGTACCAAATAGTGTAAGTTGGTGGATAATGAATGCTTCAGATCGTATTATGTTAACAATGATGGTAGGTGCAGCAACAACAGGAATTTATTCTTTAGCAAATAAATTTCCGTCTATAGTTACAATACTGCACTCTTTATTTTATCAAGCATGGCAGGAACAGGCAGTGCTTGAATATGATAGTGAAGGTAGAGATACTTACTATACCAATGTTTTTAATACATATATGAAGTTAGCGTGTTGTGCAGTAGCAGTGTTAATTCCGTTATCTAAAATAATTATTTTGTTTTTCATGAATAAAAGTTATGAATCTTCGTATCAGTATTTAGGAATATTATATTTAGGATCATTATTTTCGTCATTTGCAGGATTTTATGGAACGGGATATATTAGTGCTAAAGATACCAAAAATGCAATGAAGACAACGATTGTAGGTGCAGTTATCAATTTAATTGTAAATTTATTATTAATACCTGTAATTGACATTTGGGCAGCGTGTTTATCTACTGTATGTGGGAATATTGTAGTGTGGGCAATGCGAGTAAAACATACAAAAAAATATTTCAAAATTTCTGTTGATTGGAAATCATTTTATTTTATTATGATTGTTAATGTAGCTTTTACGTTCTTAAATTGTTTTAGTAATAATATTGTTACATTTATAATGATTGGTTTTGCAATAGTTATATCTATATTAATGAATAAAACAGTAATATTAAATATATTTTATGTACTAAAAAAGAAAGTGGTGAAGAAATGAAAAAATATGATTATTTGGTAGTAGGTTCAGGTTTATATGGTGCTATATTTGCTCATGAGGCAAAAATTAGGGGAAAGTCAGTCCTTGTTGTAGATAAACGCCCTAATATTGCAGGAAATATTTATACTGAAAATGTAGAGGGAATTAATGTGCATGTTTATGGTGCCCATATTTTTCATACAAATAATACAAAAGTTTGGAAATATATTACACAGTTTGCTGAGTTTAACCGTTTTACAAATAGTCCTGTAGCAAATTATAAAGGTGAGCTTTATAGTTTACCTTTTAATATGTATACATTTAATAAGATGTGGGGAGTAGTTACACCGGATGAAGCTATGGCAAAAATTGAGGAACAGAAGAAGGAAATAGTAGGTGAACCTAAAAATTTAGAGGAACAGGCAATTTCTCTTGTAGGACGAGATATTTTTGAAAAATTGGTCAAAGGCTATACAGAAAAACAATGGGGACGTGATTGCAAAGAGTTACCAGCGTTTATTATTAAACGTCTTCCAGTACGTTTAACATTTGATAATAATTATTTTAATGCTCTTTATCAGGGAATTCCTATAGGTGGATATACTAAGTTGATAGAAAATATTTTAGAAGGCATTGAAGTGCGTTTAAATACAGATTATTTAGAAAACAAATCAGACTTGGATTCTATGGCAGAAAAAATAATTTATACAGGTCCTATAGATGCGTATTTTGATTATAAATTAGGTACATTAGAATATCGTTCAGTTCGTTTTGAAACTGAATTATTGGAACAACCAAATTTTCAGGGAAATGCTGCAGTAAATTATACTGATCGGGAGACTCCATGGACACGTATAATTGAGCATAAATGGTTTGAATTTGGTAAAGATGTAGCAGGAAACGAATTACCAAAAACTGTTATTAGTCGAGAATATTCATCTGAATGGAAGCCAGGTGATGAACCTTATTATCCTGTTAATGATGACAAAAATAGTAAGTTATATAATGAATATAAAAAAATGGCAGATAGAGAGGAAAAAACTATATTTGGTGGAAGACTGGGAGAATATAAATACTATGATATGGATGCAACAATTGATTCAGTTTTAAATATGTGTGAAAAAGAGTTTGGAGATAGATAAATGCAAGATAGTATTAATAAGATACGACGCTATGACATAGATTTATTGAAATTTATTGCATGTATTATGGTGGTAATATTGCATGGAATAGAACCTGGGGGGGGGTATACAACAGATAATATATTTGCTGGGTAGTTTTGGAATTCCATTATTTTTTTTAGTTAATGGATATTTGCTATCACAGAAAGATATTGACTTTAAATTTGCAAATGGAAGACTTTGTAAATATTTTAAATTTATGTTGCTTTGGGCTATTATCTGCGGTATTCCTTTTTCAATAATTGAGCATAGAGTTATGTTTTTTTATTTGATTAAGGATGCTTTTTGCGGAAAGGGACTGTTATTTCACTTATGGTTTTTAGCAGCATTAATAATTTTATATTATATGAAAGCATGTACACGTTGGCTCGGAAAGTATGTTAAGCTATCATTGATAGTAAATTTTTTAATTATTTGTATGGCACTATCCTTTGTATTCATTATAAATATTATTATCAAACAAAAATATAATTTAGAAATTAGAGACATTGTGCCACCGTGTCTTCGGGTAATTACAAATGGAGGTTTTTTTATACTTGGATTTTATTTAAAAGAGATAGATGAGATTAAGTATAATAGATGTATTTTAGTAGTTATATTACTGGTTTCTATTTTGAGTTTAAATTTACTTTCATATATGACTAATAACATATGGGCATCGTCTATGTATCCATCTATTCCGGTTGTTTTTGGTGTAGTAGTTTTATTTTTATTGGTAACGAGAATACCATTGAAACTTTCTTCTAATAAAATTAAAGTATTATCTACGAGTACTGGAATTTGGATATTGCATCCATTCATATTAAGAGTGATTAATAAAATATGCCGTGTACTATTTGGCAAAATTACTATATTTGGAAAGATAACTATTGTAATGGTAACAATAGTTGTTTCAGGAATCATTACATATTATATGAAAAAAAATAAATACTTATCTTTTTTAGTAAAGATTTAAATGTTGAAAGATAATGGGAGAGAAAAATATGAGGATTACTTTAGTTATTATGGCGGCAGGTATCGGTTCTAGATTCGGTGGTGGGATTAAACAACTTGCTCCAGTTGGTTTAAATGGAGAGATTATCATGGATTATTCTATTCATGATGCGATTGAAGCAGGTTTCAACAAAATAGTCTTTATCATCCGTAAGGATATTAAAGATGCATTTAAAGAAGCAATCGGTGATCGTATTGAAAAGATTTGTAGAGATCTTGATGTAGAGATTGCCTACGCATATCAGGAATTAAATGAACTTCCAGAAGGTGTGGAGCTTCCAGCAGGACGTACCAAACCTTGGGGAACAGGACAGGCTGTTCTTGCTTGTAAAGAAGTTCTGCATGAGCCATTTGCAGTTATAAATGCAGATGATTACTATGGAAAGGAAGCATTTGTTAAGCTTCATGATTTCCTTGTAGGCTATGCAC
>OLRJ01000892.1_pt1 | contig 27598 bp, 20 predicted proteins | sample 1672741 | NCBI WGS metagenome assembly OLRJ01 (sample SAMEA3136719, study PRJEB25190) | human gut metagenome | biome: human gut; feature: human-associated habitat; material: faeces | place: Austria | collected 2013
TTTATCTACAAGATGCTCGGCGTGCCCGAGACGCTCTTTACGCCGCTGTTCGCCGCCACCCGTACAGCGTGTTATTGTTCGACGAGCTGGAAAAGGCCCACCCGGACGTCTGGAATCTGCTCTTACAGATCATGGAAGACGGTATCCTCACCGACTCCCAGGGCCGCCGGGCCAGCTTCGGCAGCACCGTGCTCATCATGACTTCTAATGTGGGCGGCGAAGCCCTCTCCACCGGCGTCCCCCTGGGCTTCTCCGGCGGACAGGCGGGCAAAACCGTCCAGAGCGCCGCCCTCCAGCGGGAGCTGCGCCAGGTCTTCCGCCCGGAATTTCTCGGCCGCCTAGACGAGATCGTGACCTTCCACCCCTTGGACGAGGGCGAGCTGGAAACCGTCGCCCGCAAGCTCCTGACAGCTTTCGCCCACCGTCTCTCCGCCTCCGGCATCGACTTTCTCCCCTCCGACCAGGCCATCCGCTGCCTGGTCCGCCAGGGCAAGACGGAGCAGCGCTACGGCGCCCGCCCCCTCCGCCGCCTCATCCGCACCCAAGTGGAGGATCCCGCCGCCGACCTTCTCCTCCGCCAGGCCGTCACCGCCGGCGGCACGCTCTATTTGGAGGAGGACGAGGGGCAGTTAGTCCTCTCGCCGCTCACTTAATACCACACCGAATCGCACGCATTTCCGTTTTTCCCGTAGGGGCCGCAGACCTCTGCGGTCCGCGTATCCAGGGCAGTGCCTCGTTCCGTTCCATGGTACTGCCCACCAGGTCACGGGCCGCAGAGGTCTGCGGCCCCTACGATTTTTTGCAAAAAATTTTCTCTTTTCCACCCTTTTCCATTCTCTCTGCCGGAACTTTGCAGTTGTTTTTCCACACATCGTGCGCTATAATAGAGCGAAATACTTATTTTTAGGTTGTCCCCTTTGGGATACTTTGCGATATTATATTAGAAAGATTTGTTCAAGCGTTTGAAACGTTTTTGAGGTGAGATCATGTCACTGCGCATCGGAATCGACATCGGCTCCACCACCGTGAAGGTCGTGGTGCTGGATGAACAGAATAAACTGCTCTTCCGCTCCTATGAGCGGCACTATTCCAAGACCCGCGAGCGCACCTGCCAGACCCTGCAAGGGCTGCGCGGGATGCTCGGCGGGCAGGAGATCAAGCTCTCCATCACCGGCTCGGCCGGCCTGGGCGTGGCCAAGGCTGCGGACCTGGACTTCGTGCAGGAGGTCTACGCCACCGCCGCCGCCGTGCGTCAGTTCATCCCCCAGACCGATGCCGTCATCGAGCTGGGCGGCGAGGACGCCAAGATCATCTTCTTCGGCAACACCCTGGAAGAGCGCATGAACGGCTCCTGCGCCGGCGGCACCGGGGCCTTTATCGACCAGATGGCCACCCTGCTCAACGTCTCGGTGAACGAGCTGGACGAGCTGTCGCTCAAGCACGAGAAGATCTACCCCATCGCCTCCCGCTGCGGCGTCTTTGCCAAGAGCGACATCCAGCCCATTCTGAACCAGGGCGGACGAAAGGAAGACGTGGCTGCCTCCATCTTCCAGGCCGTGGTCGATCAGACCGTCGCCGGCCTGACCCAGGGCCGGGAGCTGACGGGCACCATCGTGTTCTTGGGCGGCCCGCTCCACTTCCTGGCCGGTCTGCGCCAGCGGTTCGTGGAGACGCTGCATCTGGATGCTGAACACGCCATCTTCCCGGAGGACGGCGATTGCTTCGCCGCCATCGGCGCGGCCCTGTGCACCGAGGAGTGCCAGCCCCGGAAGTTTGACGACGTGCTGGATCTTCTCGAACACACCACCACCGTCTCCGCCCCCGTGGACACCATGCCTCCCCTCTTCACCTCAAAAGAGGAGTACGAAGCGTTCTCCCGGCGGCACCAGTCCATGACGGTCCCCACGGTGGACCTCCATACCTATTCCGGCCCCGCTTACTTAGGCATCGACGCCGGTTCTACGACCACGAAGCTCGTCCTCATCGACAAGGACGACAACATTCTGTACTCGTTTTACCACTCCAACCAGGGCAACCCCGTCCGCATCGTCCTGCCCCAATTAAAAGAGATCTACGCCCAGTGCGGCGACCGCATTTCTATCTGCGGGGCCGCCGTCACCGGCTACGGCGAGGACCTCATCAAGAACGCCTTCTCCTGTGACCTGGGCCTGGTCGAAACGGTGGCCCATCTCAACGCCGCCCGCCACTTCACCCCCGACGTGGACTTCATCATCGACATCGGCGGGCAGGACATGAAGTGCTTCAAGATCCGCAACGGGGCGGTCGATTCGATTTTGCTCAACGAGGCCTGCTCCTCCGGCTGCGGCTCCTTCATCGAGACCTTTGCCAAGGCCCTGGGCTACTCCATCGCAGACTTTTCCAAGATGGGCCTCTTTGCCAAGCACCCGGTGAACCTCGGCTCCCGGTGTACCGTCTTTATGAACTCCTCCGTAAAGCAGGCCCAGAAGGACGGTGCTTCGGTCGAAGACATCTCCGCTGGCCTCTCCATCTCGGTGGTGAAAAACGCCATCTACAAGGTCATTCGCGCCGCCAGCGCCGACGACCTGGGCAAGCACATCGTCGTGCAGGGCGGCACGTTCCTCAACGACGCCGTTCTTCGCTCCTTCGAGCTGGAGATCGGCCGGGAAGTCACCCGCCCGACGATTTCCGGCATCATGGGCGCTTACGGCGCGGCCCTGGCCGCAAAGGAGCTTGGCCTGCCCAAGTCCGCCCTGCTCTCCGCGAAGGACTTAGAGGAGTTCACCCACGAGGCCCGGCCCGCCACCTGTAAGCTCTGCACGAACCACTGCTCTCTGACCATCAACCGCTTCAACGGCGGCCGCCGCTTCATCTCCGGCAACCGCTGTTCCCGCCCCCTGGGCCAGGAGAAGATCGACATCCCGGACCTGATGAAGTTCAAGTACCAGTATCTCCGCTCCCTCCAGGGCAAGGGCGGCGGCGACGGTTCCCGCGGCAAGATCGGCATCCCCTTCGGGCTGAACATGTACGAGAACCTGCCCTTCTGGTACACCCTCTTTACCAACCTGAACTTCGAGGTGGTCCTCTCCCCCGAATCCACCCGGAGCCTGTACATCAAGGGGCAGCAGACCATCCCCTCGGACACCGTCTGCTACCCTGCCAAGCTTCTGCACGGCCACGTCATGGCCCTGCTGGACGAGGGCGTGGACACCATCTTCTACCCCTGCATGTCCTACAACTTCGACGAGCATCTGGCAGACAACCATTATAACTGCCCCGTCGTCGCCTACTACCCCGACCTGCTGGCGGTGAACATCCCCGCCCTGTCCAAGGTCAAGTACCTCCACCCCAACCTGGGCATCCACCGCCCGAAGGACTTTGAGAAAAAGGGCGCCAAGCTCCTGGCCGAGGAGTTCGGCGTGCCCAAGCGGGAGGCCGTCAAGGCCATCCGCAAGGCCTACGAAGCCTACCACGGCTTCCGGGACCTGGTCCAGCAGAAGGGCGCGGAGTACATCGACTTCGCCCGGAAGAGTGGACGTAAGATCCTGGTGGTCGCCGGCCGTCCCTACCACATGGACCCGGAGATCAACCACGGCATCAACGACCTCATCACGTCCTTCGGCTTCGTGCTGGTGACGGAGGACGCCGTCTTCCAGCACATGGGTAAGGAGCCTCGCCACGTTCTGAACCAGTGGACCTATCACGCCCGCATGTACAACGCCGCCCGCTACGTCTGCACCCAGCCGGACATGGCCTTCATCCAGCTGGTGTCCTTCGGCTGCGGCGTGGACGCCATCACGACGGACGAGCTGCGCTCCATCCTGGAGGAACACGGTGAGCTGTACACCCAGCTCAAGATCGACGACATCTCCAACCTGGGCGCGGTCAAGATCCGCATCCGAAGCCTCATCGCCGCCCTGGACGCCAGAGACGCCCAGGTCAAGAAACACGCACCGGAAGGAGGGGACGCAAATGGCTAAGCTAGAATACGACGAGACCGGCCGCCTGCTCTTTACCCAGGAGATGCGGAAGGAGTACACCATCCTCATCCCGCAGATGCTGCCCATCCACTTTGGCTTCTTCGCCAAGCTCCTGGCCCGCTCCGGGTACAACGTGGCCATCCTGAACAACGACGGGAAAGCCGTCGTGGACAGCGGCCTGAAATACGTCCACAACGACGCCTGCTACCCCGCCCTGCTGGTCATCGGGCAGATGATCGACGCCATTCAGAACGGCGGCTATGACCCCCATAAAGTCGCCCTGCTCATCACCCAGACCGGCGGCGGCTGCCGGGCCTCCAACTACATCCACATGCTCCGCAAGGCCTTGGAAAAGGCCGGGTTAGACTATATCCCCGTCATCTCCCTCTCCTTCGGCCTGGAGAAAAACCCCGGCTTCCACTGGACCGTGGGCCTCATCCGCCGCCTCATCTACGGCATGATGTACGGCGACCTCATCATGAACGTAGCCAACCAGGTCCGCCCCTATGAAGTAAACCCCGGCGACACCGCCGCCCACGTGGACCACTGGACCACGGAGCTGCTGGACCGCTTCGACAAGGGCGACGGCATGTCCCGCAAGAAGATGCGCGGCATCTTTGACGAGATCTGCGCCGACTTCAAGTCCATCCCCGTCTCCGGCGAGGAGAAGATCCGGGTCGGCGTGGTGGGTGAGATCTACATCAAGTTCTCGTCCCTGGGCAACAACCAGCTCGAACAGTTCCTCCTGGACGAGGGGGCCGAGCCGGTGGTGCCGGGCCTGACGGACTTCATGATCTTCAAGATCTACAACCGCGTCTCCGATGTGGACATGTTCGGCGGCAGCAAGCTCAAGCAGCTGCTCTGCCAGTTCTTCATGGGCTACATCGAAAAATGCCAGCTGGACATGATCGCCGCCTTGAACAAGGCCGGCTTCCGCGCCCCCGGCACCTTTGCCGAGCTGCACAAGCTCATCCACGGCTACTTAAACGACGGCTGCAAGATGGGCGAGGGCTGGCTGCTCACCGCCGAGATGCTGGAGCTGATCCACTCCGGCACGCCCAACATCGTCTGCGCCCAGCCCTTCGGCTGCCTGCCCAACCACATCGTCGGCAAGGGCATGATCCGCGCCCTGAAGGACGATTACCCCAACTCCAACATCGTCGCCGTGGACTACGACCCCGGCGCGACGAAGATCAACCAGGAAAACCGCATCAAGCTCATGCTGGCCAACGCCAAGCGCATCGCCAAGGAAGAACAGAAACAGCAGGAATCCCCCGCTCCCGCTGCCCATTAAAAAAGGAGCGCCGGTCTTGACAAGACGGGCGCTCCTGGGCTATACAGCGTTCCCACATTTTGTTCTTTGTTCATTTCACAAAATGCCCTTGAATCCGCAAAATCTCTTTGATATAATTAGCGTATCAAAGGGGTGGTGTTCGCGTGTTGACTGAAGAGTTTGTTGAATTAGCAAACAAAATTTGCAAACAGAAAGCGGAAGAGCAAACGATTGAGCTAAAATCCGCCCAAACAGGCTGTCCGAAGAGACTGTATGATACGCTGTCGAGTTTTTCTAACCAAGACAGTGGCGGTGTTCTTGTGTTCGGTATTGATGAGCAGGCTGCCTTTCAGGTGGTCGGAGTCTATGATCCACAGGATCTGCAAAAGAAAATAACGGAACAATGCTTACAAATGGAGCCGCCGGTTCGCGCTGTCTTTACCCTGGCAGAATATCACGGAAAAATGATTTGTGCAGCGGAAATACCAGCCATTGACATCGCAGAGCGTCCCTGTTACTACCGTGGGGCTGGGCGTACCAAAGGCTCCTACATTCGTGTTGGTGATGCTGACTTGCCGATGACAGACTATGAACTATACAGCTACGAAGCATTCCGTAAACATTTACATGATGATGAACGACCCGTTGAACGGGCGACATTGCAGCTGCTGGACATGGAAAAAATCCAAGACTATATGGAAAAAATGCGTGTGGATCGCCCCGGATTTTCCAGGCTGACACAGGAGCAGACCATGGAAATGCTCAATGTTACAAGGAATGGTATCCCTACCTTGGCAGCCGTTCTGAATTTTTGTCTTTATCCGCAAGGATTCTTCCCACAGCTTGGCATCACAGCAATTGTTGTACCCGGCACGGAGATCGGCGATGTAGACCAGGATTCTGCGCGATTTATTGACAACAAGCGAATCGGTGGAACCATCCCAGAAATGGTGGAAGAAGCGTTAAATTTCTGTCGTCGGAACATGAAAGTCAAAACCATCATCAGCAAAGAAACCGGTCTTCGCACAGATAAGACAGAGTATCCTATGGATGCCCTCCGCGAAGCGATCCTCAACGCCGTGATCCACCGTGATTACAGTATTCACACAGAGGGGACTCCGATTCAAATTGACTTTTTTACGGACCGCGTCGAGATCCACAGCCCCGGAAGTCTGTACGGACGGATGAGCATTGAGCAGTTAGGGATCGCGAAACCGGATCTTCGGAATCCTGCGCTGGCTGTCATGGCAGAAACTCTGACCACCGCGGAGCATCGCTACTCGGGTATTCCCACAATGCGCAATGCGATGAAAGAATCCGGCTTACCAGAACCAAAATTTGAGAACCGCAGAAATGAGTTCGTGGTAACGTTTTACAACAAAGAGGACCCAGAGAAAGACGCACTCACCGCGGAACCTGCTCAAGATCTACTGGCATTCTGCCATGAACCAAAAACCCGGCAGGAAATCGCAGCATTCTTGGGCGTAAAAACTGTGTTTTATGCAATGCAACATTATGTACAACCGCTGATCACGACTGGAAAATTAGCCATGACGATACCAGAAAAGCCAAAGAGCAGAAATCAAAAGTATTATACCGTTTGACCGATCCCAAAAAGGCAAGTGCAAGCCGCTCCCACTGCACGACTTACTGCTGGCTTCTTCCCCCTAAATCCGACCAAGACCGTCTTTGTTCTGCGGACAAAGACGGTCTTTGGGTCCTTTCCGGGGAAAATTAAGGAAAGTCTCTTAGTTTTTATGAATTTTATCACGCTTTGTTGTTGATTATTTCCAAAATCCGTTTATAATAACAAGTAGATTACGAAAAGGAGGTTTTTTCCCATGGCGAGAAAACCGAAGGGACTTACCAAACCCATTGCAAAAACAGCTGCCCGGATGTCCCGGAAAGCTGCCCTGACGCCGACCCAACTGGAAAAGATAGACGCCTACTGGCGGGCCTCGAACTATCTGGCCGCCTGCCAGCTGTATCTTCTGGACAACCCCCTGCTGAAAAAGCCGCTTGAACCGGCCCAGATCAAGAAAAAGATCGTTGGTCACTGGGGCACTGTCCCTGGTCAGAACTTCATCTATACACACCTCAACCGGATCATCAACAAGTACGACCTGAACATGATCTACCTCTCCGGCCCTGGCCACGGCGGCAACGCCATGGTCTCCCAGACCTATCTGGAGGGGACGTACAGCGAGGTCTACCCCAACATCAGCCAGGATGAAGAGGGCCTGCAAAAGCTCTTCAAGCAGTTCTCCTTCCCCGGCGGCATCCCCAGCCACGTGGCCCCGGAGACCCCCGGCTCCATCCATGAGGGCGGTGAGCTGGGCTACTCCCTGGCCCACGCCTTCGGCGCGGTGCTGGATAACCCCGACCTGATCGCCGCCTGCGTCGTCGGCGACGGCGAGGCCGAGACCGGCCCCCTGGCCACCGCCTGGCACGGCAACAAGTTCCTCAACCCCATCGGGGACGGTGCCGTCCTGCCCATCCTGCACCTGAACGGCTTCAAGATCCATAACCCGACCATTCTCTCCCGCATCCCCAAGAACGAGCTGACCGAGCTCTTCCACGGCTACGGCTGGGACGTGCGCTTCGTCGAGGGCGACGAGCCGAAGAAGATGCACCAGGCCATGGCCGGTGCCCTGGACTGGGCCATCCGCGAGATCCGCCGCATCCAGGCCAACGCCCGCCAGACCGGCGACGACAGCCGCCCCACCTGGCCCATGATCATCCTCCGCACCCCCAAGGGCTGGACCGGCCCCAAGGAAGTGGACGGCCAGACCATCGAGGGCAACTTCCGCGCCCACCAGGTCCCCATCGACATGACCCAGCCCCACCACCTCCAGCTCTTGGAGTCCTGGCTGCGCAGCTATAAGCCCGAAGAGCTCTTCACCGAGGAGGGCAAGCTCCGCCCCGACCTCCAGGCCCTGGCCCCTGTGGGCGACCGCCGCATGGGTGCCAACCCCCACGCCAACGGCGGCAAGCTCCTGCGGGACCTGAAGCTGCCGGACTTCCGCAAGTACGGCGTGGATCTGCCCGCTCCCGGTGCCGTCGAGGCCCAGGATATGCTGGTGCTGGGCGCATACGTCCGGGACGTCATCAAGGAAAACGAGCCTGCCAAGAACTTCCGCGTCTTCGGCCCTGACGAGAGCAAATCCAACCGCCTGACCCCCATGTTCGAGGCCACCACCCGCGTGTGGGACGCCGACATCGAGCCGGGCGACGAGTATCTGGCCCACTCCGGCCGGGTCATGGACTCCATGCTCTCCGAGCACATGTGCGAGGGCTGGCTGGAGGGCTACCTGCTCACCGGCCGCCACGGCTTCTTCAACAGCTACGAGGCCTTCATCCGCATCGTGGACTCCATGTTCTCCCAGCACGCCAAGTGGCTCAAGACCTGCAACGAGCTGCCCTGGCGGCAGGACATCGCCTCCCTGAACTATATCCTCTCCTCCAACGTCTGGCAGCAGGACCACAACGGCTTCACCCACCAGGACCCCGGTTTCCTGGATCACGTGGCCAACAAGAAGGCAGACGTGGTGCGGATGTATCTGCCCCCCGATGCCAACTGCCTGCTCTCCTGCTTTGCCCACTGCATCAGCAGCCGGAACTATGTGAACGTGCTCGTCACCTCCAAGCACCCCCGCCCCCAGTGGCTGACCATGGAGCAGGCCGTGAAGCACTGCACCCAGGGCATCGGCATCTGGCAGTGGGCCTCCAACGACCAGGGCGAGGAGCCGGACATCGTCCTGGCCTGCTGCGGCGACACACCCACCCTGGAGACGCTGGCAACGGTGACCATCCTGCGCCACTACTTCCCCGACCTGAAGATCCGGGTCGTGAACGTGGTGGACCTGATGCGCCTCCAGTCCAACACCCAGCACCCCCACGGCCTGACCGACCAGAAGTACGACCTGCTCTTCACCCAGGACAAGCCCGTCCTCTTCGCCTTCCACGGCTACCCGTCCCTCATCCACGAGCTGACCTACCGCCGGAAGAACAAGAACCTGCACGTCCGGGGCTATATCGAAGAGGGCACCATCACCACGCCCTTCGACATGCGCGTGCTGAACAACCTGGACCGCTTCCACCTGACCATGGACGTCATCCAGCTCCTGCCCGAAAAGCTGGGCACCCGCGGGGCCTTCCTCACCCAGATGCTCCAGGATAAGCTCGTCGAGCACAAGCAGTATATCGCCGAACACGGCCTGGACCTGCCTGAGATCCGCGACTGGAAGTGGAACGATGGCAAGGGAAATTACGTCGATTGACGCACAACTCCCGCTTTATCTTCTAAAAATTCCCAAAAAACACCCGTCAGCCTCGTCTGGCGGGTGTTTTTTGACATTTTCTCTCTTTTATCTAGTTTTTATCCGGAAAGCAGGGTGTAATCTATCGTTTCCGCTCTTGCGATCGTTTGGGAGTTGTGCTATGATAATTCCATCAGCTGTACAACTTCATAGCGTTACCCCGATGAAACCTTTAGGATCGAAAGAAACTGAAGGCGGAGGGATCTCTGGAGAATCTCCCATGTGAGTACCGAAGGTGCAAGACTTCCAGCCGGGAAGTCGAATCTCTCAGGTTAAAGGACAGAGCCGTGTTAAGCGACCCCGTTCACCGAAGAGAGAGAGAAACAGGGAAGTGACCACGGACGACTGTTCTTCAGAGCCATTTGGGCAGGATGCCCAAGAGGCTCTTTATTTTTGTGTAATTTTAGGAGGCAGTCCCATGGACACACTGCTGCACATCGTGCAAACCATCAACTTTTATCTCTCGGATTATATCCTGGTCTTTCTGCTGGTGGGTACCGGCTTGTTCTTCTCCATCCGCACTCGCTTCGTGCAGGTCCGCTGCTTCGGAGAAGGGATGCGGCGGGTCTTCGGCAACTTCTCCATGCGCGGCGGCGCACAAAAAGGCGGCTTGAGTTCCTTCCAGGCCCTCACCACCGCCATCGCGGCCCAGGTCGGTACCGGCAACATCGTCGGCTCCTGCGGCGCGATTCTGGTCGGTGGCCCCGGCGCCATCTTCTGGATGTGGATCATCGCCTTCTTCGGCATGGCCACCATCTATGCAGAGGCCGTGTTGGCCCAGGAGACCCGCGTCGTCCACGAGGACGGTTCCGTCTCCGGCGGCCCGGTCTATTACATCAAGCGGGCGTTTAACAACGGCTTCGGGACGTTCCTGGCTGTGTTCTTCGCCATCGCCATCACCCTGGCGCTGGGCTTCATCGGCTGTATGGTCCAGTCCAACTCCATCGGCCAGACGTGCAGCACGGCCTTTGGCATCCCCGCCTGGGTCATCGGCATCGTGGTTGCGATCTTGGCCGCGATCATCTTCCTCGGCGGCGTGAACCGCGTGGCCGCTGTCACGGAAAAGCTCGTGCCCATCATGGCCGTTCTGTATCTGGTCGGCGGGCTGATCCTGCTCATCCTGCGCCTGCCCTATCTGCCGGAGACCATCGGCATGATCTTTAAGTATGCCTTCTTCCCCAACGCCATCATCGGCGGCGGCCTGGGCTACGCCCTGAAGACCGCCATCAGCCAGGGCGTCAAGCGCGGCCTGTTCTCCAATGAGGCCGGTATGGGTTCTACCCCTCACGCCCACGCCATGGCAAAGGTCAAGCATCCCCATGACCAGGGTGTGGTCGCCATGGTCGGCGTCTTCATCGACACCTTTGTGGTCCTGACCATGACTGCCCTCGTCGTCATCTCCACCCTCTACGCCGGCAACGGCCCTCTGGCCCACGGCGCTGTGGAGGGGATCAACAAGGCTGACATGGCCCAGCTGGCCTTCTCCAGCGTGTTCGGGTCCACCGGCGGCAGCGTGTTCGTCGCCATCTGCCTGTTCTTCTTCGCCTTCTCCACCATCCTCAGCTGGAACTTCTTCGGCAAGCTGAACGTGCAGTACCTCTTCGGCAAAAAGGCCACCGTGGTCTATTCCGTCCTCGGCGTGGCCTTCATCTTCCTCGGCTCCTGCCTGTCCAACGATCTGGTCTGGGAGCTGTCCGACCTGTTCAACCAGCTCATGGTCATCCCCAACGCGCTGGCATTGCTCGCCCTTTCCGCCCTGGTGGTTCGCGCCGCCAAGGGCTCGAAATAAGGGAATGAGAGAGAGGTCTCTTTGACCTCGATCGTTCTCCTCTCTTTTGCATCGCCCCTGGTTCAGAGCCCCTCTCTCTTGAACCAGGGGTGATCCATTCCCCGGCCCGAAGGAAATCTTTCGTCATTATGGCGCAAGGTGCCCGTCATTTTGTCCAAATCGTCTGGTTTCTTCGCTGATATGCCCAATTTTGCAGCAAGTATTTCAGTAATTTTTTTCTACAACCGTCTCTTGCAATTTTTCCTGCGCTGTGCTATTCTATACTCACAGCGGGGCACAAGAGATTCCGGCCAGGCCCGGTATGCCGCGTTTTCGCCCCGCTGGTCCTTTTGGACCGGCAGGCTCCCTTCTTTTTCTTGTTCTTCCCTAGAACCGACCACCGCCGGTCCCTATCTTAACTTTGATCCATATTCTTTTCCTTTCTTTTCCGCCGCCCTTCGCGCCAGGTTCCTGGCCAAGGGGCGGTGGGCCTTTTTTTGCCCAAATTTCGCCCCAAAGGTCACAGCCACACGGTTCCGCCGCCCTCCAGCGCGAAAAGCCGCCCCGCCAAGTCCTCTGCGCAGGCGGTGAGGTAGGCCGCCGTGTTCTCCTCTCTCCCGGCCACGCTCCGGGCCGCCGCTGCCAGCTGGGCGAAGACGGTTTCTTTCGTTTGGTCCCGGAAGCGCTGGGTCAAGGCCTGCCGCTCCCCCTCCGTCATGGTCAGGGGCACCGGCGCGGCCCCCAGCAGGGCCTTGCCCAGGGCATTGACCGCCACCGGCAGAAAGAGGTTGCAGACCTCTTCCTGATACCAGGGATGGTACCGCTCCAACACCGCCACCAAGTCCGCCCAGGTGTAGCGCCGCAGAAAGTGGTTTTCTATGCTCAAGCGGCGGAGGTACTCTTTGACATAACGCACCCCCAGCATCCGCTCCGGCACCGGCAGCGCCAGCTGATAGTCGATGTCGCAGGGGATCTCCTGCGCACGATACCACAGGTCGTAGCGCCGCCAGAAGCCGCCGATGCTCCGCAGGGTATCCTGCATGGCCCGGTTCTTCACCGGCGGCAGGGCGCGGCACAGGGAGACCCAGAGGATATTTCCCCGGACCATCTCTCCCCGCAGGCGCTCCCGCCTGCTCGTCAGCTCCTTAGCAAGGTCACGGGCCAGCAGCTCCCTTCCCCGTTCTCCTGGGTCTTCTAAGTCCAGCCCCAGAGTAAAACAGATCGAGTCTAAGAGCGCCTGGGCCGTCTCCACGGGCACCGAGTCACTCTCTCCCTTTGTGTAGTTCCTGGCCTGCCGGGCCAGCAGCGCAACGAGCTTGGCCTGCAATTCCTCCCAGTCCTGAATGGTCAGGGAGAGGCCCTGCTCCGCCGTGGCCTCGTTGCAGCGCAGCAGCTCCCCCTTCACCGCCACCGGGCAGACGGGGCACCATGTTTGATCCATGCAAGATCACCTCCTGTCCCCCTGTTATACCCCAGGGCGGCAGGCAGAACAAGACTTGAAAAAATCCCGATTTTGTGGTAATATAACAGTAGAAAAACAGCCCGAAGATCTGATTTTTTTCCAGTCTTCGGGCTGTTTGCTGTTTTGTATTTAAAAAATTATCGGCGGAACCAGGCCTTCATCGTGTCAAAAATCTTCACCAGCTCGTCCTCCTGAATGATGTACGGAACCATGGAATACATGTAGCTCAGGAAGGGGCGGCTGAACACGCCCCGCTGGTAGGCAAACTCCTGGAAGCCCGCCAGGTCCTTGGGGTCATAAACTTCTACGCAGGTACAGCCGCCCATGACGCGCACCTCTTTGATGCGGGGATCGGCAAAGCCCAGCATCTCCCGCTTGGAGATTGCCTCGATCTTCTGGATCTTAGACAGATAGTCCTCCCGCTCGAAGATCTCAATGCCCTTGAGGGCCGCGGCGCAGGCCAGGGCGTTGCCCATGAAGGTCGGGCCGTGCATGAGGGCGTGGTTCGGGTCATCGCTGTAAAAGGCGTCGTAGACCTTATGGTTGGCCACGGTGGCGGCGTGGCCGATGTAGCCGCCGGTGAGGGCCTTGCCCAGGACGAGAATATCCGGCAACACCAGGTCGGCGACAAATCGGTGCCCCGTCCGGCCAAAGCCGGTGGCCACCTCATCGAAGATGAGCAGGACGCCATACTGGTCGCACAGCTCTCTGGCCCGTTTCAGGAAGGAGATGTCATACATCCGCATCCCCCCGGCCCCCTGGAGCAGAGGCTCGACCAGAACGCAGTTGAGCTGGTCGTGGTATTGGGCAAAGGCCTCCTCCAGGGCGGAAATTTCCGTGGGGATATGCACCACGTCCCGCTTGTTGGGGAAGGCCAGGTGATAGTCCTCGTCATCACCGACCTCCATGGCCCGGAAGGTGTCGCCGTGGTAGGCGTGCTCCAGGGCCAGGACCATGGGGCGGGGCGTGCCCAGGTTGACGTAATACTGCACCGCCATTTTCAGGGCCACTTCCACGCCCACGCTGCCAGAGTCGGAGAAGAAGCAGTAATCCAGATCGCCGGGCAGAAACTCCGCCAGCTTGTTCGACAGGTCCTCCACCGGCTGGTGGGTCAGGCCGCCCAGCATGACGTGACAGAACTTCCCCGCCTGCGCCTGGATGGCGGCGGTCAGCTCCGGATGCTTGTACCCGTGGATCATACACCACCAGGAGGACACGGAGTCGATGAGGGTCTGGTCCTCGGTATGGAGATAGACCCCCTTGGCGTCCACGATCTTGTAGGGCGGGTCCATTTTCTTCATCTGCTGATAGGGATACCAGATCATAGTTTGACCTCCTCATACAGGGCCGCCAGGGCCTCTGGATCCATCCGCAGGGTGGTGTCCCCCTCCTGGACGGTGGCTAAGATCGGCAGGCCGGTGAGGGCCTGGCACATGGCGAGATTGTCTTCCTCCATGGTGTCACCGGGGTGATAGTGGTTGAAGATGATCCCCTTGAGAGGCAGGCCCTTGGCCTTCATATACTCGGCGGTGAGAACCACACTGTTGATGGTCCCCAGCCCCGCCTCGGCTACTAAAATGCTGGCCAGGCCCAGGGACTTCACCACATCCTCCAGCTGGATGTGCTGTGCGTCCCAGCGCAGGGGGCAGAGGATGCCGCCGCTGCCCTCCATGGTCACATAGTCATAGCGTTCGCAGACGGAGCGCCAGCCGGCCCGGACCACCTCCAGGTCGATCTGCGGCCCCTCAAAACGGGCGGCCAGATGGGGGGACCAGGCGTGCTCATAGACGTAGGGGCACATGCTCTCCATGCTCTGGCCGATGCCGGAGAAGGTTTTCACAAAGGCCCCGTCTCTGGGGATCAGGGAACCGTCCGGGCGGCGGTCGTTGCCGCTCATGGCGGCCTTATAATAGGCGGGGCGCTTGCCCGCTTCCGCCAGGGTCTTGACCAGCAGACCGGCAATGTAGGTCTTGCCGATGTCCGTGCCGGTGCCGGTGAGGAAGATGCCTTTTGCCATGGCTCAGGCCTCCTTCCAGTAGTCGGGGGTCACGTCCCGGCCCAGCCCCTCCAGCATGGCCCGGTCGCTGCGGATGGTGGCGCAGGCCACGGTGGTGAGCATGTTACCGGTGATGGTGGCGGAAGCCCCGGCCTGGAACGCCGTCTCTCCGTCCTTCGTCAGCAGGGCGCGGCCGGCGGCCAGGCGGATGTTGGCTTCGGGGTTGAGGTAGCGGAAGAAGGCGATGGTCCGCAAGATATCCGCCTCGCTCAGCTGGGGCAGGCCTTCCAACGGCGTGCCGGGGATGGGCATGAGGGCGTTGATGGGGATGGAGTCGATCTCCAGCTCCGCCAGGCTCACGGCCATGTCCAGCCGGTCCTCCCAGGTCTCCCCCATGCCGATGATGCCGCCGGAGCAGGCGCACATGCCCTCGGCCTTCACGAGCTTGAGCGTCTCGATTTTTTTCTCATAGGTGTGGGTGGTGCAGATGTTGGGGAAGTTCCGGCGGGAGGTCTCGATGTTGTGGTGGTAGCTGGTCACGCCCGCCTCGTGGAGGCGGTGGAACTGCTCGGCAGTGAGGAAGCCCATGGAGGCGCACAGGTCGATCTTACATTCCCGCTTCATGGTCTCAAAGGCGTGGATGGCCTTGTCAAGCTCCGCCCCCGTGAGGCTCCGCCCGGCGGTGACGATGGAGAAGCGGTCCACGCCCTCCCGCTCGTTGAGCTTGCAGGCCTCTAAGATCTGCTCCTCCGGCAGAAAGTCGTAGACTTCGCAGTCGGTATGGTGGTGGGCGGACTGGGCGCAGTATTTGCAGTCCTCCGGACAGCGCCCGCTGCGGCCGTTGATGATGGAGCATAGATCCACTTTGTCCCCCACCAGCGCTGCACGGATGGCGTCGGCGCCCCGGCACAGCTCGTCTAAGTCGCAGGTCAGGAAGAAGGACAGGTCGTCCTGCCGCCCCAGGCGGCGGCCATGGATGATCTCCTGGGCTAATGTCGTGACATTCATCGAATGATCTCTCCTTTTCTGGGCCGCTCAGACCCGTCCCAAGGCGGTGTGGCTCAGGGCGGGCTTCACCCGCTTGACCAGCACCGCACCCAGCACGCTCAAACACAGATCCCCCGGCACCGCCAGAATGAAGCAGTACAGGAAGAGGGGCCACAGGGCGATGGGGGTATTGATGACGTAGTTACAAATGATATAGTAGTAGACCATGCCCATGGCATAGACCACCGCCAGCCCCGCCAGGTTTGCCAGCAGGTACCGGCCCACGGTGTTCTTTCCGGCCTGCTCCAGCCGCTGGGCCAGCCAGCCGGTGACGAACGTCCCGACGCAGAAGCCGAGCAGATACCCAAAGCTGGGCTGGAACACATACCAGAACCCGCCGCCCTGCGTGAAGATGGGCAGCCCCACCAGACCCAGCAGCACATAGGTCCCCACGGCGATGGTCCCCAGCCGAGGACCCAGCAGCAGCCCGGCCAGCATGGTAAACAGATATTGCAGCGTAAACGGCACCACCGGCACCGGGACCCGGATAAAGGCCCCCACGGCGATGAGCGCCGTAAAGAGCGCACAGTACGCCAGATTCTTGGTCTTGTTGGTCTTGTTCATTTGTGAACCTCCATTCTCTTTCTAGTTCACGATTATACGGTACCCGCCCCAAATTGTCAACCAAATCGCATTGGGCAGTTTACAAGAAACTTTCGGCATCCCGCCGGATTTTTCCGGCACCTCACACACGCAAATGCAGGGGACCTTTCAGAAAATGGAGTAGAAAAAACCCCATCATCCAGTGGATGACGGGGTTTTGGCAGCGGGAGAAGGATTCGAACCCTCACAAACAGAGTCAGAGTCTGTCGTGCTACCCTTACACAATCCCGCTAAGTTTTGTTTTTTTGCGACCCGCAACTCACGAGCGCAGGATTTATTATAGCAAAGAAGCGGAAATTGTCAAGGGGTTTTCTAAAATTTTTTGAAAAAATTTTTCAGGTGGCTGTTTCGCCCGATTCCGGGGTCTGGGCGGGCTTGGCGGGCTTGGCGTAGGTCTGGTGGAAGCGCTGTAAGATGGCCGCGACCTGGGCGCGGGAGGCCAGGCCTCTGGGATCCAAAACGTCCTTGCCCTTACCCTGGATGAGGCCCGTGGCGTTGGCCCAGGAGAGAGCTTCCAGAGCATAGCTGTGGCATTGGCTCCGGTCGCTGAACTGGTACAGATCACCCCGCTGGGACACGTCCCATTGTTTATACCGGGCGTAACGATAGAGGATGGAGGCCATCTGCTCCCTGGTGATCCACTGCTTGGGCGCAAACTTGGTGGCGCTGACGCCGTTGACGATGCCGTTCCAGGCGGCCCAGGCCACCGGGGCGGCGTAGTAGGCGTCGGCGGTCACGTCGGCAAAGGGCGACCAGGCGGCAGAGGCCGGGCTGCCCTCCATGCGGTAGAGGATCGTCACCAGCATCCCACGGGTCGTGGGGGTGGCAGGCGCAAAGGTCGTGGCCCCGGTGCCGTTCATGAGGCCCTGGGCGTAGACGTAGGCCACGCTGTCATAATACCAGGAGGACTTGCTCACGTCCGTAAAGGGAAAGGCCACCGGCTGGGCGACCTGCGCAAAGGTCGCGGAGACCGTCACCTCCCCGGCGGGCATCGTGAAGGCATACGTTCCGCTGCCCGTCTCCCGGCAGGTCAGGGTCTTGCTGCCGCTCGTCGCCGTAAGCTTCTCCAGCTTAAAATTCTGGTTGGGTTTGACCGTGAGGGTCACGCTCGTGCCCTCTGTGGCGCTCTGCTTGTCCGCCGCGACCGTCCCGTTCAGCGCCGAGCGCACGGTAATGGGATAGACCGGCTGGGGCGTAATGGTCAGGGTGCCAAACTGATAGGTGATGTCCGCGCGATAATTCCCGCCCACCGGGACCACCGCCCCGCTGGCCTGGATGGTCACGCTGCCCTCCCGGCTCATATCCGGCGCAGAGGCATAGGAGAGGGTGGGCGTTTTGGCCAGCTTGTCCCCATTCACCAGGCCGGAGACGGTGTAGTCGGCGCTGCTCAGGCTGGGGGCCCACTCCCCGACCGCCGCCGTTTTGTCCTGGACGCAGATGGTCAGCTGGGCGGGCTGGATCGTCACTTCGATGGGGTTTGCTTTCGCCGCGGCATAGGTCGCGTCCCCGGCCTTTTCTGCGTAAACCAGGACCTTGCCCGCCTGGGTGGCGGTGAGACGGCCGCTCTGGTCGATGGTGGCGCTGCCCCGGCTGCCCCGCGGCTCCACCCAATAGCGGACGGCGCCGCTCCCGGCCCCGCCGGAGAGGGTGAATTGCAGGCTCTTGCCGTAGGTCACTTGACTTCCGCCCTTGAGCGTGAGGGACTGCTGGCCGTTCCCGCTCTCCCCGCTTTCCGAGGGTTGGGTCTTGCGGGCCACGACGGTAAGAGAGAAGATCTCCGTGCCGCCGGTGTAATCGAGGATGCCGTCGCCGTTCACGTCCTTGCCCTGGGCAATGTGGGCGATCAGCGACACGCTCCCCAACGTCTCCCCGGCGGTCAGTTGAGACCCGGAGAGGACACAGTCCTTGCTGTCACCGGAGAATTGATAGGTCACATCCCCCGCCCCCGCGCCGCGGACCAGGGTGTCCAGGTCGATGCGCTCGCCCTGGATGAGCTGGATGTTCTGCTTGACGTTCGGGATGCCGGGGGCGATCTCCCCCTGGTCCCAGGTCATGTTGCTCTCCTGCATGGTATAATTCGCGTTGGAGGGACGCATCCCGGAGAGGGTGACCGTCTTCCCCGTCCCGGCGTAAGGGGTGTCATAGGCGGCTGTGGAGCAGGTCACGGCGAGGGGGCCGTCCAGGCTGGTGGCAGTGATCTCCGGCTGGGCGTCTGTCGTTCCGTCGAAGCTCTTATAGCATTTCCGGACCATGACCTCCTGGGGCAGGACCAGCCGAGGGTCGATGGTAAAATGGACCGTTTTGCTGCCGAAATAAGCCCCTGTTCCCGTAACGGTCACAGCGGCCTGCCCGGCGTTGGTGTTGTTGTCATAAGAGACGGTGTAATCCGTGTTGGGGATCACGGCACCGTCCAGTTTCACCGTCGGCACCGGCTTCTTGGGCGACTTGTCATAGCGGTAAAACCACGCGTCCAGGTCGATCTCCGCCTGGGACAGATCCCTCTCCTCTGCCGACGTCGCCCTGGGCGACAAGGGCAGCAGGCCCAGCAGCAGCACCGCCGCCAGACACCAGGCCAGCCACTTTCGCATCCGTTCTCTCATGCCGCTCCTCCTCTCACTTTGTCGTTTTTTATCGTTTTTTGTCGATTTTTATTCCAGTATACCAACTCCGGCGGAAAGAAGCAACCGCTTTTTCAGCCCATTGCAGAAAATTCTCCCGTTGTGTATAATATAATTATGGATATTTCCTAGGAGGGCTTCCCTATGATCTTGTACCACGGCAGCAATCTCATCATCCCTCGACCCAGATTAGTCCCTCAAAATCGCTATCTGGACTTCGGCTATGGTTTCTATACCACCACCAATCGCGCTCAGGCCATCAGCTTTGCGGACAAAGTCACACGGAGACGCCGGGAAGGGACCCCTTCCGTCAGCATTTACGAGCTGGAGGAGGCCGCCTTTTCCACTTGTCAAGTCCTGCGTTTTTCCGATGCCGACGTTTCCTGGCTGGACTATGTTTCAGACAATCGCTCCGGTGCCTACACCGGGCCGCAACATGACATCATTTTCGGCCCGGTGGCAGATGATGACGTCTACACAACACTCACCTTATATACCTCCGGTGTCTTTACCAAAGAGCAAACTCTGGAAGCCTTAAAAATCAAAAAGCTGTTTGACCAACTGGTCTTAGCCACAGAAAAATCACTTTCCTACCTTCATTTTATTGGCTCTGTCCCACAGGAGGAATTGTTATGACGCAAGAAAAATTCAGCGCTGTGATGGGGTTGCTGGTCCCTCAAATCGTTCACCTCATCGCCGAAAAAAATCAGCTGACAGAAACGGAGGCCTCTGCCGCCTTTTATCGCTCTCAGGTCTACGAATTGCTGGAGGAAGAAGAGACCAAGATGTGGCATCTGAGTCCCATGATGCTCTATCACCTATTTCAGGAGGAGTCCTGCACCGGAAGCTTCCAGGTCCCAGAGGAGGCATGATCTATGAACATGAGTGACGCTGGTAAATTTATGATTTTCTGTGCTGAGCAGTACAAGCTGGAAAAGAAGCTCAACGGAAAGCAGCTGGACGATCTGTTCAGCCGGTATGACGTGTGGGGCTATCTCTACGACTGCTATGATGCCCTGCATACCGTAGGGAGAAACTATATCATCCACGACATCGACCTCTACCTCCAGGCCCGTGAGCCCGCCTGACCTTGACGTGAAACTTGCAAAAACACCGCTTCTCGCTTGACAAGTTGGCGCAGACTACTATAATAGGTAAGGATCGCAATTCAAGGAATCGAACGGAGTGGTTTTTTCATGGATCAATGCAGCTTACAGGCACTCCCCCTCCCCGCCAATGAACACGTCGATTTCGTGGCCATCGACTTTGAAACGGCCAGCGGAAACCCCAACAGCGCTTGCTCGGTGGGCTTGGCGTTCGTGGTGGGGTTAGAGGTGGTAGCCACGACCCATCGGCTCATCAAGCCCCCCGGAAACAAATACGAGTGGGGCAATGTCCGGGTCCACGGCATCCGCCCCAGAGACACGGTGAACGCCCCAGACTTCCTCACCGTCTGGCAGGAGCTGCACCCCATGCTGGTGGGCAAGGCCCTCATCGCCCACAACGCCCGGTTTGACATGTCCGTCATCAAGGCCTCTCTGGCCGCGTATGGGGATTCCTATGTCCAGCAGTACGCCGACTTTAAGTACGTGGACAGCATCGCCATGGCTCGCGACCTGGTCCCCGGCCGGAAGAACCTGGCCGCCTGCTCCGAGTGCCTGGGGATCGACCTGGAACACCACCACAACGCCGAGTGTGACGCCGTCGCCTGCGCGGAGATCGCCATTGCCTGCATCAAGGCCAACCACTGCCTGAACCTGGGCGAGTTCTGCTTCTCCCAGCCCCACGTCCGCATCCAGGAGGTGGCCGACCTGGTCCTGCCCACGCCCCGGCCCAAGGTCCCCAAAACCACCCAGCCCCGCCGGACCCACGCCGTCGGCCCCGGCCCGGCCCTGGCCCAGAACCGCCACATCAAGCCCCGCGACATCCAGCCCCAGGTCTCGACCTTCGACACCAGCCACCCCCTCTATCAAAAGTCCCTGGTCTTCACCGGGGAGCTGTCCATCGACCGGAAAGAGGCCATGCAGCGGGCGGTGAATGTCGGCGCGGTCTTACGATCCTCCGTCTCCCGCCGCACGGACTTTCTCGTCGTCGGCCACCAGTACGACGGCCCCGACGGACAGGCCACCATCAGCAACAAGGAGGAAAAGGCCCGCGCCATTTTGGCCGAAGGAAAAAGCAAGCTCCGCCTGCTGGATGAAACCGAGTTCTTCCATCTTCTCCAATCCGCCGCCCCCAGCCGCGCCGCTCGCCCCATGGCCATGGCGAAGGTCAGCGGAAAATAACTTACGACCGATAACAACGTAGGGACGATGCCTCGTGCATCGCCCCTACTATTTTTCTCTTTGATTTTTTATGCCAGACGCAACAAACGCCCTACGCGAAAAAGCGTAAGGCGTTTGGTACGGCAGGAGGGACTCGAACCCCCGACCTACTGGTTCGTAGCCAGTCACTCTATCCAGCTGAGCTACTGCCGCTTGTTTGTTTGCGTGTCTCACTGACAGCTTTTGTATACTACCACACTTTTCCGAGGATTGCAAGCCTTTTTTTCAAATTTTTCAGATTTTTTGATTTTTCCTTGCTTTCGTCCCTGGACGAGCCAAAAGCGGCGTGGCCGAAGCCACGCCGCCCAGACGCCTCAGGCGTTTCCTATGGTACCCGACTCAGCAACCGCAGCCACAGTCACAGCCGCAGTTGTTGTTATTGTTGCCGCAGCCGCAATTGTTGTTGTTGCAGCCACAGCCGCAGGAGTTGCCGCCGGTGCCGCAGCCGCAGCAGCAGATGAGAATGAGGATGAGGATGATCCACAGGCAGCCGTTGCCGCCCCAACCGTTGTTCCAACACATAAACTAGAACCTCCTGTGAGAGATGGAGACCGTCGGGCGGTCTCAGTCCATCTTATGCCCCAGGAGGGGAGATGTGCGCCGGAAACAGCTTATTCTTCTCCCTTGGGTCGGTCTCCCCGGATGAGCAGCGTGGGCTTGCAGCAGAGATCCTCCAGGTCGGACATGGTGGCCGCCGGGAGCTTCAAGGCCCCGCCGCAGCGGGCGCAGAACAGCTCCACGGAGCTGTAATTGATCTTCAGCTTCCAGTCCCGGCAGCCGCAGGTGCAGGAGATGCCGTCCCGCAGGCCGATGTCCCGCAGCTCCCCTAAGATCTCTTCCATCACGAGATCATTGAGGAAGGTCCCCTCGGCCCCGGCCTCCGTCTCCAGCACATCCAACGTCTCCTCCAGCCGCTTCATGGCGGCGAAGACCGGCTCCTCCTCGCCCACATAGCAGCAGTCCAGGCCGGAGTTGGCGCAGGAAAAGGCCAGGCACTTCTCCGTGAGAAAGGCGTGGGTGGAGCAGGTCACGGTGTGCTCCTGCTCGCAGAACAGGCAGGGCACGGTGAGATTCACCCGGTCCCCCATCAGGTCAATGCGAATGGACGACTTGCCGCAGGGGCAGGGCAGCTTCCCGCCGGCGGCAGCCAGCTGGAACACGGACCGCTCCAGGATCACCGGCTGGCGGCAGGACGGGCAGAGAAACGCGATGGAACGCTTTGCATCTTCTATCATAACAGTCACCTCCGGGGGCGTATCCCCCACTGTGTTTTGCAGGTTCGTTTGCAGGTTGGTCTGGGTGGTCAGGTTGATCTGGGTGGTATTGTTGTATTATACCACGATTTCCTCGCCTTGCCAAAGGGGAAAAATCTTGCCCCCGGAGGGGAGATGGAGTATACTGGCCCAAAGAGGTGATCCCCCATGAAACGACTCATTGCGTCCGACCTGCACGGCTCCGCCGTCTTCTGCCGCCAGCTCTTAGCCCTATATCGGGAGACCGGGGCACAGCAGCTCGTCCTGCTGGGCGACCTGGCCTATTCCGGCTCCTACGATCCCCGGTATGAATACGACCCGCAGAACGTCATCGACCAGCTCAATGCCATTGCCCCGGACATTCTCTGGGTGGAGGGCAACTGCGACTACGGCGTCGGTGCCCTGCGCCCCCGCTTCCCCGGCTCCCCCAAGTATCTGCTCCAGGAATGGGAGGGCCGCACCGTCTTTCTCACCCACGGACACCGGTATGGCCCGCAGAATCCTCCGCCCCGCGGCATGGCAGAAATTCTGCTCTCCGGCCACACCCACGTCCCCGCCTGGGGCCGCGTCGAAGACCTCTTCTGCGCCAACCCCGGCTCCGTCTCCCTGCCCCGCGGCCGATCCGACCACAGCTGCCTCCTCTACGAGGACGGCATTTTCCGCTGGATGACCCTGGACGGGGAAGAATACCACTGGGAAGCCCTGTGACGGCTATCCCTTTCGGATCAAGTTCTTCTTCACCGCCGCCGCCAGCGCAAAGCGCTTCTCCGTCCCGTCCTCAAAGCGGATGCTGGCGATGTCCCCCTGGCGGCTGACGATGCGGCCGGGGCCGAAGATCTTGTGGTCCACCCGGTCCCCCGGCGATAGATGTTCTCTTGGCCCGCTCTCCCGTTCGGGAGGGTGGGCCACTTTTTGATCGTAGGGAAAGAGGGTGTTGGCAAAGGTGCTCTCCAAGCCCTCCCGCCGGAAGCGGAAGATGGCCAGCTCTTCTTTTGCGCGGGTCATGCCGACGTAGAAGAGGCGGCGCTCCTCCTCATACAGCTCCACCTCTTCCGGGTCCGGGTGGGACCCTCTGGGCGGGTCGATCGAGGGCAGGATGCCGTCGGCCACGTCCATCAGGATCACCCGCTGGTATTCCAGGCCCTTGCTGGAATGGATGGTGGAGATGAGGAAGGGGCTTTCCGGGTCGCTGGACCCCTGGGCCACGATGCCCTGCAATTCCCGCAGGCGGGCCAGGAGCGCCTTGGGGCTGTCGGTCTGTTTTCCCAGGCTCTCCAAAATGTCTAATTTTCCGCTGTCCATCTCCCGGTCGTCCAGGTAGGCCCCGTAGCCCAGGGTCCGGCGGATGCGGTCGATGGCCTGGTCCCCCGTCAGCCCCGGCAGGAGCTGGAACCGGCGGGCCAGGGACGCACAGCGGTGCCGCCCCTTTTGGGAGATGCCGGGACAGTCAGCCAGGAGTTCTAAGATCGGCTCTCCCGTCTGGCGGCTCTCCCGCACGGCCCAGTGGGCCGCAGCCTTTTTGATGCTGGCCCCCAGCTTATAGTAGATGGGGAGAAAGGCCTCCCCATTCGTCGGCTCGTAGGCCAGGGTGATGAAGTGTTCCACGTCCCGGACGATTCGGTGGGAAAAGAAGCTCCCCTCGATCTGGCGGCAGCGGCAGCCGATGCCCTGCCGGTCCAGCAGGTCCAGGACGGGCAGGGCGCTGTCGTTGTTCCGGGCCAGGACTGCCGTCTCCCGGTCGCAGGTGGCGGCCAGGCGGGCGAGAAAGGCATACTGCTCCACCCGGTCCGCCACCCAGATGGGCTGGATGACTGGGCCGTCATCTCGGACAGCCACCATGTGCTTGTCCCGCCGGTGCTGGTTTTGGCGGATGAAGGCATCCGCCGCCTGAACGATCCGGGCGGTGGAGCGGTAATTTCGCTCCAGGAGCAGGACCTTGGCCCCCGGATAGTCCTGCTCAAAGTGGAGCAGGGCCGACGGCTCCGCCGCCCGGAAGCCGTAGATGCTCTGGTCCTCGTCGCCCACGAGAAAGAGGTTCTGCCGCTGCCCCGCCAGCAGGCGCAGGATCGTGTGCTGGATCCGGGAGGTGTCCTGGGCCTCGTCCACGCAGAGGTAGCGATAGCGGTCCTGAAAGGCCCCTAAGATCTCCGGGTACTTCCGCAAAATGCGGGCGGCGTAGACCATCTGATCGTCGAAATCCATCCAGCCGTACTGCCGGAGCGCGTCGCAGTAGTCGTGATAAATTTTCCCCACCGGAAGGTCATCCAGTGGATATTTTTCGATGGCCTCCGGGCCGAGCTGCTTGTTTTTGATGTAGGTGATGGCCGTCCGCAGAGATTTTACCGTACTCTCTGTGGGAAACTCCCCCGTGGCCTTCTGGCAGAGGTCGCCCACCAGACTGGAGAGCTTCCGCTCACTGGTGATGAGTGCAAAAGCCGTTCGGCCCTTGGTCTTTTCATAGTAGCGGATGATCCGGGCGGACAGGCCGTTGATGGTCCGAAACTCCAACCGCCCCGCCAGGTCCGCCCCGAAGACCTGGGCAAAGCGGGCCGCCATGTCCTTGGTGGCGGAGACAGTGTAGGTCACGGTCAGGATATGTTCCGGGGCCACCCCCCGGCAGAAGATGAGATAGCCCAACCGGTGGATGAGGGCCGTGGTCTTCCCGCTGCCGGGGACGGCCAGCAGCAGCACCGGCCCCTCAGCGGCCTGGACCGCCGCCTCCTGCTGGTCGTTGAGCCGCACGCCCCAAGCCGCTTTCCATTCCGCAAAGTCCATGCCGCTGCGCTTCGCCTTCGGCTCAGGCATCCAGGTGGGTGTTCAGATACACGTCCCAGATCTCCTCCGGGACCAGGCGGCCGCCGGTGGCCCAGACGATCTGGGTGGCGTTGTTCAGCCGGTCGGGGGTCAGGCCCTGCTCCTGGCAGTAGACCACGCTCCCCTCCGCCTGGCACAGGGACACGGGGCCTTGGAACGCGGCGCAGCTGGATGGCTCGATGCGCTCCCCCTCCGTCTCCACCAGCAGGCGCAGGAAATCATAGAGCTTGGCGTCGGAGACGGTGCACTCGCCGGAGACAAGATTGGTCATGATCCGGGTGACAAAGCTGGAGGGGCTGGCGCAGGCCAGGCCGTCGGCCTCGGTCTTGCCGGAGAGACCGTAGTCCCGGACGTTGGCCTGTTCAAATTTCTGGGTCGCCATGCCCAGCAGGACCGAGGGGCACTGGATCGGCTCGACAAAGAAGCAGTGGACGTTGTCTCCGTAGAGCCGCTTGAGGCCATAGCACACGCCGCCCGGCGCCCCGCCCACCCCGGCGGGGACGTAGACGATGAGGGGGTGGGCCTCATCCACAGCAATGCCCTTTTCCTTCAGCTGAGCGTCCAGCCGCTTGGCGGCCACAGCGTAGCCCAGGAAGAGGGTGACGGATTTCTCATCGTCTACGAAGTAGCTGGTGGGGTCGGCCTCGGAGCGCTTCCGCCCCTCCTCCACGGCGCGGGAGTAGTCATCGGCATACTCGATGACTTCCACGCCCTTGCTCCGCAGCAGGTCCTTCTTCCACTGCTTCGCATCGGCGCTCATGTGGACGATGACCCGGAAGCCCAGGGCGGCGCTCATGATGCCGATGGAGAGGCCCAGGTTGCCCGTGGAGCCCACCTGCACGGTGTAGCCGCCCAGAAACTTCTGCATGTCCTCATCAGCAAAGGCAGCGTAGTCGTCCTGCTCGGTGAGCTTCCCGGCGGCCAGGGCCAGATCCTCCGCGTGCTTCAAGACTTCATAGATGCCGCCGCGGGCCTTGACGGACCCGGCGATGTCCAGATGGCTGTCTTTCTTCAGCAGCAGGCGGCCGGGGATCTTCCCGCCGTAGGCCTTCTCCAGGGCGGGCTGCATCTTCTCCAGCTCGGCCAGGGGGGACTCGATCAGGCCGTGGTTGGCCTGGGTCTCCGGGAAAGCTCGTTCCAGAAAAGGCGCAAACCGGGCCAGCCGCGCCTCAGCGTCGGCGATGTCCGCCTCGGACACCACCAGGTCACACAGGCCGCGCACCAGCTCGAAGGGAACGTAGCGGGGGTTCTTCCAGACGGTCTCTTTGCCGGCCGTCAGGTCGGCCATGGTCTGGGCGTCGGTCTCATAAATTTTTTTACTCATGGTTTCACTTCCTCTGTTGTCATCGGGGGCTGATCGTGTTTCTTGCCCTGTATTGTATCCCAAGCGCCCGCCTTTTTCAAGCAAAAGGGGCCGCAGACTCCTGCGGCCCCCAACAAAAAAGAAATTTACCGTGCGCCCAGCAAGACCGGCTGGAGCTGTCTCCCCTCCAGCGCAGCGGCAATGGCTGCCGTCACCTGGGTCATGTCGGCCACCAGGGACGTGGGCTTCCCCTCCGGGTCATCCTGGCGGAAGGGGACGAAATAGATGTGCTTCCGGGCCATGAGCGCCCCGATGTTTTTCGCGGCCCCCGCCAGCCCGTCGTTGGTGGACACTGCCAGGACCACAGGCCGCCCGTTGCGCAGATGCGCTTTTGCGGCCATGGTCACTGCCGTGTCCGCGATGCCGGCGGCCAGCTTCGCCAGGGTGTTGCCCGTGCAGGGGGCGATGACCAGCACATCCAGCAGCCCCTTGGGGCCGATGGGTTCCACCTCCGGGATGCTGGTCATCGCCCGGCGGCCGCAGGCTTCCTCCGCCCGCTGGCGAAAGGCTTCCGCCCGCCCGAAGCGGGTGTCGGTCGCCGCCGTCGTCTCAGAGAGGATGGGGAGGATATTGGGGTAGCTCGCGGCGGTCTCCTCCATGGCCCGCAGCGCGTTGTCTAGGGTACAGAACGATCCGGTGAGGGCAAACCCCACCCGTGTCTCCTCCATGGCGCTATGCCTCCTGTTCCCATAAAATATGATACACGGCGTCCCGGATGGCAGCCGCCGCCGTCACCGGGGCCACCCGTCCCGGCAGACCGGGGGCCTGCAAGACTTGCAGGTTGCGCCGCTGGGCCGCC
>OLRJ01000898.1_pt1 | contig 27548 bp, 20 predicted proteins | sample 1672741 | NCBI WGS metagenome assembly OLRJ01 (sample SAMEA3136719, study PRJEB25190) | human gut metagenome | biome: human gut; feature: human-associated habitat; material: faeces | place: Austria | collected 2013
ATTGCCCAAATGCTGTGTACTGGCTGGGACTAGCTGGTACATAGAAACTTTCACCAGGGTGGTGGTTACATGTGTCGGCTTCCCGATAGCTTTTGGCAACGATAGATTAGAAAAATCAGTAAATATGCGGGATACCAACTACGTCATCCCACCCCCCATTGTCCGAAGGCGTCCCTCCTCGACAAACTTTCAACCCACAAAATAGAAATAAGAACAAAATGCTCTAACAAGACATAAAAATATTATGATGTTCAAACCCTTTTCCGTAAAACCGTGTTTTACCAAAGATTGATACGTATATAATATGTATGATTTTATCTCTTGGGAGATTGAACTGCCGTTACATTACGGAAAGATGCTCGGTGATAGTCGCTGCCGCCTCTTTTCTGGCACGCTTGGCATTTGTATTTTCAGCAAGCTCATCGGGGACGTATTCTACAATGTCTTCTAAATCACAGTTCAGGACACGGCAGATACGGTCTAAGGAGAAAGTTTCTACATTCTCGTTTTTGCGAAGCCGATGCAGCAGCTTTTTATCAATTCCGCACTTTTCGGTAAGATAATATTGTGAAATATGGCGTTTTTTCAAGGTCTCCCAGAATCTGTCGTATTTAATCATCGTTCAAATTCCTGTCCATTTTGTTCTTGCCATATCTCTATTATGGGTATAAAATTGAAAACATAACAGGGTGATTATAAACACCCTATCTGGGAGGATAGATCATGCGAAAAGCATTAAAAATAGCTGGTTCCACGGCTTTTGTACTCTTTTTATCCGGGAGCCTTTTTTACTGTATGGTAGCCGGAGCCGGCACTGGCGCTGGGGCATTGGCGTATGTGATCATGGCGGCTGTGTTGTCAGTGCTTATTTCTGTAACCCTTTGCCTGGGGTTTCACTATATCTGCCGCTTGAGAAAGCTGCTTCGTGAGCTGGGAGAAGAATAGTATAAAATTGTTACTGTTTGCTGGAACATAAATTCATATCCGATTGACGCCTAATCTGTATCCAGATATAATAAAAAGATAATAAATGTTTATGTGAATGCATGTTAATAGGGATTGGCGCACTCTTGTAAAGAAAGTGCGTTGTATTTCCGCATTAAGAAGCAGATAACAGGACAGGTGTGCGGAGAAGGGTATGGAGAAGAAAGAAGGCGAAAGAAGGATACCTGACAGGGAGCTTCTGCTTATATTGGAGCAGGATCCCTCCAGGGGTGTGGAAATCCTCATTGAGCAGTATTCCGGTCTTTTGTGGACTCTGGTTCAGAATTATCTGGACAACCCGGAAGACCAGAAGGACTGTGTAAATGAGACCTTCGAGCAGTTTTACTACAACCGAAAACGTTTTACCCCGGAGAAGGGAACTTTGTCCGCATATCTTGCAGGAGTGCTGCGAAAGCGGGCAATTACTTTATATCGCAAAAATTCCGTACGCAAATGGGAAGAACTGACCGATGAATATGAGAACGGGGATTCCCAGATAGAAAAAATGGCAGAGAACCTGGATCTCCAGCAGGCGCTGTCCGCCTTGAAGCCTGACGAACTGGAACTGATCCGGATGAAATATTATGAGGGGATGACGGTACAGGAGATTGCAGCCTCTCTGAACATTTCTTACGAAACAGCGAAGAAACGCCACCAGAGAACCCTGAGCAAGCTTCAGAAAATGCTTCTCCTTGTTCTGGCTATGGTACTGGCAGGACTTCTTACTGCTTGTGCAATCCGTATCCTGCAGCACTTTGGTATTATACCTGGATATGGAATCAATCAGGATCAGGAAGAAAGAGTTTACGTTCTGGAAGAGCCAGTGGAGGCTGAGAGTACAGATGGCAGCTGGGGCATAGAGGATGCAGTGGTGAAAGACGGAAAGGCAGTCATTCGTCTGTGGATGAAGGAGAGTCCACAGACAGAGGAGAGTCTACTGGTTGAAGAGAGCCAGAAAAACGCAGAAGAAAGTGAAAAAATGGCGGATACAGTCCAGGGTGGTACAGAGGCATCTGGAAACCCGATAGAAGTTTCTGCCATCAATTTCTGGCTTGGCTTTTCAGACATGGAAGATATCCAGCCCGAGCTGGCTTTCAAGGTCACGAGCTGGAGGAAAGACGGCATCTGGTACAAAGAACTGATATTTAAGAATTTACAGATGCCTCAGGCGAAAGAAATACAGGGAGACCTGCAAGACGATCAAGGTAATAGAATTTTAAAAGATTCAGAAAACGCATTATCTGAAGAAAATTTCGAGGATAATCCAAATAAGGGAGATGAAGCAGAAGAGAGCAGCGCCCCTTCCACATACGCCTTGTATGTAGAGTTTAACGAAACCCACCTGGATTTCATCGTTACAGCAGCCTGGGAGGATGAACTGGAAAATTATGCCTACAGCCTCACGGACGATGGAGGAATCCTGGCAGATCCGGTTCTGGAGAATGGACATCTTCTGGTGTCCATCTATCCCCTGAACCTGGGAGACTACGAAATCACCCCGTCCCTTATCCGAAACATGTACGCATACTCCAATGAGGAAGAAGCCCAGGTGACCGTGACAGGGGAAGATAAAACGGTGAGAGCTGGCGAATGCATCGGCTATCATCCAAATGGAACGGAAGAATACTTTCAGTGGGATTTTGGTGAAGCCACGCCTGGAACTTATACCTTGAAAGTTCCCTTTGTATATGAGAAAAAGAAAGACCAGGAGCTTTCCATTCCCATCAATCTGCTGAATATGATCTGGAGTAAGGAAGAGTATCCAATCTCCGGCGGAACCATAAGGATAAAGAACTGCGAGAAGTCAGATACAGAAGAAATGGGCGGAAATCACTGGAAACTTCAGCTTCAGTTTAACCCGGAGGACTCCAGGCGCAGTCTGGCGGCCCTTCCATTATCCATAAAAGTGGGAGACATATCCGTAGGACTGGCTCATATAACATCCGCTGTTTCAGACACAGCAGTGAAGAAAAACATCATGGAATACGACCTGGAACTTTTACAGAATCCAGGAAAAGATTCCGAAGTTTCTCTCACCACCGAGAATCTGGGCGACACCTCCCTGAGAGAAATCTGGTACCGCCTGGATGAGCCTTTTACCATAAAATTCCATGTGGAGTAAGTAGTTCCAATAAGTCAAACGCATAACAGCGCACAAATGATTTTGTTCAATAAGGAAAGAGCAGCCAGGTTGGTAAAAATAAGAAACCGACCTGGCTGTTCTGATTTACATGATAGGCGAGCCAAAGTCCATTTTTACAGGCAATCTTGGCGACTGCCGTGATAACGAACAAAACTCACAGCGCGTATTTTGTCTCATTTATAAAAGTGCAGATATCAAAGAATATTAAGTTTTGGTACCTGCGCTTTTTTGTGAGCAACGAGCCAAAGTTCTGCAAAAAATAAAAATATTTTGTCCCCTTTTCTAATCCTCGCGCGAATCAAGAAACAAAGGGGGCAAAAAAATGTTAAAGGTTACTTTATTGACAAAAACAGTTGGGAAATATAAAAACGTATATATTTCAAATTCCACAAAAGCGGGGAGGTGCGAAGAACTGAAACAGAGAAAGAAAATTCTTCAGCTTGCCCGTGAATGTGTGGAAATGAGCGAAAAAGTGCGGCCGGAAGTTACCTGGCTGTCAGAGGTTTACGACAGGTATCGAAAAAGAAATGGAATCCGAAAGAAAGCGGATGCAGACATTCTGATCTCCCAAAGAATGCATGGAGTCTCCGCACCTCTGAAAGTGCGATACTGGCGGACTGGCAAGCATATTCCTCTAAACCGTGAGCAATGCCAGAAACTGGGAATGGCACTGGAACTGGAGAAAAAGGAGATGGAAATCCTGTTCCAGCGCTACTACGACCGGGCGGACAGAATCTGGCAGGACGAGCCGGATGCAGAGGACAAGGTTTACCGGGAGCGCCGGGAACGGATGGAAGCTTTACAGAAGGAGTATCTGATCAAGATCGATCCGGATCGTTTTTTACATAGAAGCGTCACTCATGGAAAGCAGAAAGAGAATTTCCGGCATCTCTATTATGTGGATGCCGGCCGGTACACCCTGTTAGGAGATCGGTCCGATTATCTGGAACGGGCTGCCAGCATGAGCTATCACACCGAGCTGAAGCGGATCATGCTTCTGTTTGGCGAGATCCCAAGAAAAACAATGATACGCCATATGATCATTTTGTGTGCACCCTATCTGAGTGTGGAGCGGCTGAATGAGAACCTGGAGGCCTTTGGCTATCAGCCTCTTGATGAAACCCATACCCAGATAGATGGAACCTATCTGGACTGGCTGCTTATCCGGATCCTGAAAATATATGCGGACTGCTGCAGCGGGAAAAATCCCGAGGAATGCATTTTGTGGCTTCAGAAATGTTTTCGGATCCTGGATCAGTTTTTTGCAGACCAGAGAATGACCGGACTGCGCCTTATGCACTTTAAGACTTTAGAACGTTAAAATACGACTGCTCAGAAAGCAGTAAATGCGCAATTGCTGAACAGATACGTTAAATTCATAAAAACGTAAGTAAAAACGGGGATAAGGATGGAAAGGGAAATGAAGCAGGACGCAGAGAAGAGAAAACTGGAGTGGAGAGCCGCCCAGATCCAGCTTCGGAAAAGCTTTGCCAATACACCGGCAGGCTTTAAAAGCAAGGATGTGGAGCTGGCGGAGGAGAACGCACTTTTGTCCGACTGGAAAGAGTACCGGGAAAAGCAGCAGAACCGACTTTGCGGCGAATACCGGAGAAACCAGGAGATTTTTGTTGGCAGGGAAGAAGAATTGAAGAAAATAACAGAACAGATAAATTCCGGGAAAGGCACCCCTGTGATCCTCTATGGGCTTGGAGGCAGCGGAAAAACAGCCCTGGCCCATGAGTGGATGAAAAGAAATCAGGACAGGTATATTCACGTATTGGAAATGCGTTTTAAATACAGCCTTTGCGATACCGTCTGTGACGATGAAAACCTGAACATCACAGATCTGACTTACCGAAAGGAATTTCACGGAAACAAGACCAGATATTTTCACCTGAAGCTTGACCAGCTTGCAGACCATGTGCGGAAATATAAAACCCTGATTCTCATAGACGCATGCGATTTCGGAAAAGACCGGAACATGAAGTATGTTTTTTCCCTGCCCTGCGATCTGATCGTGACCACCAGGGTGAACCCGGTTTTGTGGGGGTATGAGGACGGGATTCTGGTGGAGCGTTTGCAGAAAACAGAATGGGACATATTTTTTCACAGCTATTTGAAGGAAGATTATGAGAAATGTTCCGCCATTATCCAAAAACAGATGGACTACTCAAAGGGGCATTTAACCTGGATGCTGTTTACTTTTCGTGGAATAAAAGAAATCCAGAAGAAAGAATACAGAAGTGAAGAGGCGTGGTTTCGTCTGCAGCAGGAATTCCAGGAGTTTGAAAAAGGCATATTTCGTCATTTGAAGTTCACATTGAAAGAAAAATTTGTTCTTCAGTGTCTGAGCTTAATGCCGGGATATGAAATGCCAGTGGAAGTTCTGAAAGCATTTACTGGCTGTGAGGAAGAAACACTTTTCAGATTCCAGAGGCTGCTTTTTCTGGAAATAAAAGAGGACAGAGCAGTGCTTCACCCTGTAATCGCGGAAGCGGTCAAAGGAATATTTCCAGTTACCTGCACTTCATGTGCAAGGATGATCCGGAGAGTAGCAAGACTGCTCCAGGGGAGAATGGAGTTATATACCACAGGTGAGAACCGATATCTGGAAAAATATACGGTAATATTTGCAGAAAGCTTTCCGAGAAAGGCAGAATACCTGGCTGGAGAGTTTATGCGGATCTACAGCTTTCTGGAAGTTCAGGGGTACCAGATGGAGCGAAACTATTAGAAACTGCCTATTCTGGTCTTATAAAAATTGTTAAAGTTTACTTTATTGACACAGATGGAAAAATGTGTATAGACTTTCAGAAATTTGAATAAATATTCAGGAAAAACATGGGGGACAGGCAATGGAAACCTACGAAAAACAGATGCTTTTGATCAAGCGGGAAAAAGACAGACAGGAAGAACTGGCGACTTTAAACAAAGGCTTTCAGGTTGCAAATGTATTTGTGAATAAAGGGTATCTGGATGAATTCAGCAATGCCCCCATTATTACAGAAAATAAAATGCGGATCATGGATACCCAGAAACTGCGTCTGATCCGGGTATCTAAAGTGGTATTCGATCCAAAAGAAGACGTCATGGATAAGATGACCAGCTTTTATGGATCTCTGTATAATTTATCCGCAACCGCAGCTGTCTTTATCAGAGGCTTTAAATCCTCTGTAGAATTCTATTTTGCCACCCGGTCAGATTTTGCGGCACCCCTTGCAGGAGAAATCATGACCTCTACTCTTACCGGCAATTTTCCTGGAATTGACATTGAGAGCTTTACCGTAGATGAGACCTCAAAGCTTCTGGATTCCCTGGGACGGGACACCGAGAACCGGGAAATGATAAGAGGCCTGACCACCGTATCCATGATTCCTGCCATCCGTGATAAGGAGAAAAAAGATCAGTTTGTACAGGGAATGGAAAAGCTGATCAATACCTTAAAAGGAAAGGAATACCTGGCAGTTCTTCTTGCAGAGCCTATGAACAGTGAGACCATCACCATCCGCCGTCATGGACTTGAAGAAATGTATTCCACCATGACACCCCATGCCAAGCTGACTTATGCATATGGGGAAAATGTAAGCCACACAGTTGGAAAAGGGATTTCGTCCTCTTTTTCCCAGTCTGTAAATGAAAGTGTAAGCAATTCCAACAGTTCCTCATCCTCAAGAAGTGAAAGCCAGTCTCAGGGAAGAAGTTCCGGCAGCAGCTTTGGAGGAGGCTCCTCCCAGGACGGAAGCTCTGCTAACTGGGGATACAACAGCGGCACCAACAGCAGTACCTCCCAGTCTTACACCTCCGGAACCTCCTTTTCCCATTCTATTTCCAAAAGCATGGGAACTTCCGATACAGAAGGAACTTCTGAGAACGAAAGCGATACCACAGGTACTTCCACTACCAAGACCTTAAATTATGAAAATAAAGGAATTTCCGAATTGCTGCAAAGGATCGAACAGCAGCTGGTCCGGTTAAATCAGCAGGAATCCTATGGTATGTGGGAGGCAGCTGCCTATTTCTTTTCCAACGAGGTCTCTACCGCAGTTCTGGCAGCAGCAACCTACAAGGCTATTATGGCAGGAGAAAATTCCGGTATTGAGCAGGCTCATGTAAATGTATGGACCAGTTCTCAGCTTCAGGAAAAAAATATCCGGAATATCTACGACAATGTCCGTTATCTGGTACACCCAAGAGCGGAAATTGTCATGACCGATGAATATAAAAGACAATATGTTACCCCTACCACACTGGTTAGCAGCACAGAACTTGGACTTCTCATGGGCTTTCCGAGAAAATCCGTAGCAGGTCTGGCAGTCCAGGAAATGGCTGAGTTTGGGCGCGCTGTTGTCTATGAAAATAAAAAGCCGAAGAAATCCATTACCTTTGGAAAAATCTATCATATGGGTATTGTAGAGGACACCCCGGTACAGATGGACCTGGATCTTTTTTCCAGCCACTGTTTTATCACCGGTTCTTCTGGTTCCGGTAAATCCTATGCTACCTACAATCTGCTGGACCGGCTTTTGACAAACGGAGTTCATATGCTGGTGGTAGAGCCTGCCAAGGGAGAGTACAAACAGATTTTTGGAAATCTGGCACATGTAAATATTTACACCACAGAATCCACCACCTACCAACTCCTTCGGATCAATCCTTTCCAGTTCCCGGACAAAATACATATTTTGTCCCATATCGAACAGGTGATGCAGATCTTTTCTGCTTCCTGGCCTCTGTATGCGGCCATGCCTGCGATTTTGAAGCAGTCTGTAGTGAACGCCTATGTGCTGTGCGGCTGGGACATTCAGAACTCTGTGTGGGTGCCTGGGATCAGTGACCACAAATACCCTATTTTTGCAGATGTGCTGAAGACATTGCCTGACATTATCAATACCTCGGATTATTCCGCTGATTCCAAGGGTGACTATAAAGGTGCCCTGCTCACCCGTGTGGAGGCCATGACCACTGGTATGAATGGCCTTATTTTCAAAAAGAGCGAAGGAATTCCGGATGAAAAACTGTTTGATGAAAATACCCTGATCGACCTGAGTGAGGTTGGCTCCGAGGAGACCATAGCCCTTTTGATGGGCGTGCTGATCATGCGTTTAAATGAATACCGCAAATCCCAGAGAAAGCTTGGAATGGTATCCAGCCATGACAGCGGTTTGAAGCATGTGACTGTACTGGAAGAGGCACATAACCTTTTGAAGCGAACCAACAAAGAGCAGGGGGAAGACGGGGGAAATATGATCGGCAAGTCTGTAGAAATGATTTCCAACTCCATCAAGGAAATGCGAACCTATGGAGAAGGCTTCCTGATCATTGATCAGTCCCCCCTTGCTGTTGACAGTTCTGCAATTGAAAATACAGCGACAAAGATCATAATGAACACGCCGTCAAAGGATGCCTGTAATGAGCTTGGAAGTGCTCTTTCCCTGAATGAGGAGCAGACGAAGGAGCTTTCCAAATTAAATGTAGGAGTTGCAGCAGTTTTGCAAAAAGGCTGGATGTCACCTGTACTTATGAAAATAGATCTGTGGGATGCAAAGAAATACGAGGCACCGCTGCAGTTCGAGGATCAGAGCATGACAAAATATGTGCGCAGCTGTCTGTTACAGGAGCTTCTCAGACAGGCAAGGGAAAAGAGCTATCGTTCCAAGCCTTTTGGGGATATTATCCGCAGGTCTGCGTTGAAGCCAGACCGTAAAACGGAGCTGAATGAAGTGGTGAATGCATTTAACACATTGAAGGCAAAGTCCAGAGAGTTTACGCCGCAGATGACGGGAAGCCTTGTTTTTGAGATTATTTCCTGCCGGGCGATGATCGATGTGATTCCTACAGACAAGATCCTCACTCCGGTGGAACTGGACCGGATCACAGATGAGAAGAACCAGGATGAGATTACGGAAGCACAGGTGAAATATGGAATTCAGTGGCTGACAAAAGCATTCCAGGCGCTGGATCTGTATGTCAATGTTTCGGATGAGGAAAAGACAGAAGCGGTGAAGTATATGCTGGCAGCTCTTGGAGATGATGGAAACGCTGTCAACAGTAAATACGGTCTGCTGGCTTTTATGATGAATCTGGATTTGCTGACTGTTAATTTGTAAACAAATTGTAGAGGTTTTGGATAAAGGAGATGCGAGAGAATGGGAAGAAGAATAGAAAGAAATGAAGGTCAGGAAGGCGACCAGCCGGAAAAGATCAAAGAAGGAAGCGACGTCCAGGAGGGTGACGACCAGAAGACTTTGGATAAAATGAAAGCTCTCTTTGCAAAGAAGGAAGCCAAGGAGAAGGATGACGATACCGAGAACCGCGGCGGCGAGAAGGGCTCTGAGGCGGAAAAAGAGAAAGAAACCAAGGAGAAGCAGAAAGAGCAGGAAAATAAAGAAATAGAAAAAGAAGCCAAGAAAGAGGCAGAAGAGGAAAAAGAGGGCGAAGAGCAAAAAGAGAACAGTGAGGACAAAGAAAAAAATATAGACGATTCGGAAAAGAAAAATACAGAAAATGAAGCCGGGGAGAAAAAAGAAAAGGGTCTTTTGGACCGCCTGGGTGATAAGTTCAATGCCCTGAAAGATAAAATGTCCCATAAAGAGGGCGAGGATAAGAAGGAAACTGATGAGGGCAAAGAGAATAAGGAAGTCGACGAAGGCAAGGAAAATAAGGAAGAGAAAAGTGACAACAAGTCCAATTCCTTTGCTGACAGCCTGAAGGTGGATGGAATCGGGGAGAAGTTAAAGGCGCAGGCCGATGCTTACCGTGAGAAGAACCATCTGGATGAAAATGGAAATCCGGATAAAGGCTGGGAGCGTCCAAAAGGCGGCGAGGAAAGAGAACGTGGCGGTGATGACCCAAGAGAAACCCGCTACAAGCCGGAAACAGAGAATAAAGAAAAACAGGAAAATAACGAAAAGCAAAGTGACAATAACGAGAATCCAGAAGACGAATAATCGCAGATGGGGGATTTTATGAAGAATAAGAAAAATCCAGACAACAAAATAGAAACCCAGAGCGAAGTTGGACAGGAACAGAGTGAGAGTCTGGAAGAGAAGGAAAATGTCCTGAAAAAAATGCGTGATATTTTCGGGGCAAAAACGGAAAAGCAGTCCTATACCATGAACAGCGAAAGAACTATAGATGTTCTTTCTGAGCAATACAAGGGTGAAAAAGCTCAGAAATTTATTCAGGACAGACTGGATGCAGGAAACGACTCCCATGTTCGGTTAAAAGGAACAGAGCATTCTTTTTTCATGACTGGCAGTGAAGCCAGCGGTCAGTTCCTTACGGAGGAGATTCCGGGAGAAAACGCGAAGGAACGAAAGGAGAACCTGCAGTTGCCGCCTTCTAATGATGCAGAAGATCTCTATGAGGTACATCTGGCATCGCCCAGGCTTGTAATCGAAAGCACAGTAGCGCCGCAGGAGGAATTTGCCAGAAAAGGAGGCTATACCCCAAGAGAGGGCATGAAACAGATCTTTGTTCCTACAAAATTCGGCGATTTCAATCCTGTAATAGAAGTGCAGGAGCAGATAGAAGGGGAAAAGCTCCACAAAACACAGCGCCCCATGCCTGAAGAAAATGACCGCAAAAATAAAGATGGAGAGGAAGAAGAGAATTGACAGCTAATGTAGAGATCATCAACAATCCCTATGCACATAAAATGAAAATCCTGATAAACGGCAATCCCCCATCGGCATTCAGTATGCTGGACAAGTTCCTGGATGAACCGTTTTTATACTGGTGTGACCGAATTTTCCCGGAAATCCAACGGGAATTAAATGGGGGAAGCTTCACTGTTTTTTTCGAATCCAGACAGGAAGAGATCGCCGTACTTGAGAAAATTGCAGGCCGTTATCCAGGCTGCACCCAGTTTTCCTCAAGACCTTGTCTGCGAAGCACGCCTCTTACAGAACGGATGTCTGCACTGAGCCGGCTGTTTAAGAACCGCAATATTTCAGCCTTTCGCTATATTTCCAGATCTGCCCTGTTTATTCTGACGGACAGTGAGAAACAGTTACAGATAGAGATCAGCGATCTTTCCATTGAGAACCGGTACTGTAAAATCCAGTGCAGTTACACAGAATACAGTGAATATTGCAAACATCCGAAAGCAGCAGAGGTGGTGTTTCTGGTGGGAGCACCGGAGGATAAGGAAAAGCTGGCAAAACTGGAGACAGGAGGCAGCCGTTTCATGCTCCTTGTGGGAAAACGAACAGGCTTTGAGGAAATGCTTGGAGGAACTCCTGTTTTTCAAAGCACCAGCGAAGAGTTCTTTGATTCTGTATTTAACTGTTTTATTCTTGGTCCATTGGCGGAAATGTTCCGCGAATGCATTGCTACACTGCCGGAAAGCGTCCATAGGCAACTGGAAAAGGAACTGGAACTGATCCAGAGCACTTCCCTGCGGGTTCTTGCAAAAGCAGAATCAGGAACCATAGAATGCGGAAATAGCGTTTCCCTCACCTTTGAAAGTGACATGCCAGGCTACAAAATTGATACCAGAGATCTGGAATTTGGATATAGCGAAAAGGGAATCATAAGGTGTAGTGGAATCCGCGTGGAAGGCCTTAAGGCGGGAAAAAGCACCCTGTATGTATACCAGAAAGGGGAAAAGGATCCATGCACCAGCATTGATTTTCAGGTTATCCAGAGAAACAGGGTGACGCAGCTTACCATAGAAGACCAGAATGTCATCCTTGGAGAAGGGGACAGACAGTCTCTTGCCTGGGGCTTTAATCCCCCGGATGCAGACAATCTTTCAAAGATCCAGTGGAGCAGTGACGATCCGTCAGTACTTACTGTTGACCAGAAGGGGAACATAAAGGCTGGAAAAACCGGAAATACCTATATTCGCCTTATGTGCGAGAATGTGAGCACCAAGACACTGATCCATGTACTTCCGTATATGCAGGACATTCAGGTAGAGTGTGACACGCTTACCCTTTGCCCATCCATGACAGTGGAGGTTCCTGTACACACGGTTCCGGAGGTAACCATAGAAGGCGGATTTACCATGGGCATTCTGGATGCAAGAATCGCAAATGCAGTAAATGGAAAAGTAACCGGCTTTGCTGTAGGAAGTACAACTTTGGTAGTCCAGGATAAGACTGGAAGACTCCGGAAGGAAATTCCGGTACACGTGGTAAGCGAAAAAGCATACCGCAAAATGAATAAAAATTCAGGTGAAAAAAAGAGAGGTTTACTGGCATCTCTTTTTGGATAAATAACGAAACGGAGGAGAGATAAGATGGGTAAGTATGTAGGAATCGATCTGGGTACCACATTTTCAGCAGTTGCTGTGATTGATGAAAAGGGAAATCCACAGATCATCCCAAACCAGCTGGGTGAGACAACAACACCATCAGTTGTATTGTTTGGAAAGGGAAAACCAATTATTGGAAGTACAGCCAAGAAAAAAAGCATGGCAGATCCCAATAACTATGAGGCATTTGTAAAACGCCACATGGGAGAGAAAACCTATGCTTTTACCAACAAGGATGGGGAATCCTTCCGGCCGGAGGAGATTTCTGCCCTTATTTTGAGCAGGTTAAAGGAAGATGCTGAGGCCTATATGGGAGACTCCATCGAAGGCGCAGTTATAACAGTTCCAGCCTATTTTGCAGACCCGCAGAGACAGGCAACCAAGGATGCCGCAACTGCAGCAGGACTGAAGGTTCTGGATATGATCAATGAGCCCACAGCAGCTGCGATCGCTTTTGGAATCAGCAAGGATATTTCCGGAGAACAGACCGTTATGATCTATGATTTCGGCGGCGGTACTTTTGACGTAAGTATTTTGAAAATTGATGAAAACAACATCCAGGTTCTTGCTACAAACGGTGACCATAAATTAGGCGGCTATGACATCGACAAAGCCATCTACGATTATGTGGTAGAAGAGGCAAGTGATGAAGGTGTAGATATTGAATCTGACGTGAAGGCGAAACAAAGCCTGATGATCGCTGCGGAGACAGCCAAAAAGGAGCTTTCCTCAGCGGACGAAACCGATATCTGCATTTACGTAAAAGGGGAAGAATACGAGACTACCATTACCAGGGAGCAGTTTGAGGAAGATATTGCAGATGGCATTCTGGATACTACCTTAAGCATTATGTGCAGAGCCATGGAGGAAGCAGGCCTTACGTATAGCCAGATCGATAAGATCCTGCTGGTTGGCGGTTCTACCAGAATTCCGATCATCCGCAAAATGCTGGAAGAGGAGACTGGGATCACTCCGTCGAATGAAGTACATCCAGATGAGGCAGTTGCCATTGGAGCAGCCTTCCACGCAGTAGATGTAGCAAAACAGATGGCAGAGGGAACCTTTAAAACAGAGGCAAGCGCAGATCCGGCATACCAGCCGCCTGTAAAGGTAGATGAGAAGGATGTACCAGACCTGGATAAAAACTATAATTTCCAGGATGTTACCAGCCATGCCATTGGAATTGTAACCTGGGACAGTGATCTTGAAAAAGAGGTGAATTCCATTATTCTTCCGAAGAACACTCCAATCCCGGCAGAGTTTAAAGGAGAATATTGTACTTCTGTGGAATACCAGGAGCAGATCGAGCTTCGTGTTACCTCAGGAGAGTTTGAAAATCTGGATTATGTAACCATTATCGGAAATGCTACCCTGAAGGTACGTCCTCGTGCAAAACATGTGCCTATCAGCGTAACCGTCAGCTGCGACCGTGATGCTATTTTGCATGTCCGGGCCCGGGATATGGATGAAAATATCGACCTTGGTGAGATCACCATCAACAGAGACAAGAACAACATGACTGAGGAAGAAGTAAAACAGGCAACAACCCGAATTCATAAGCTGAATATCGGTGAGTAATATATGAAGGGAGTAAAGGAAAGATGGCAAAAGCAAAAAAAGTCAAAGTTGATCCCAACATTATTGACTACTATGCCCTCTATAATCTGACAAGAGGTGCAGACAGCAAAACGTTGGTTAGTCAGCTGCGAAAGAAACAGGGTGAGATCAAGCAGATGATGTCCTGTAGTGCAACCGGAAGTGAAACGATCATGGAAACACTTCTGGAGCAGGATAAGCTTGTAACTGCTGCGATCAAGATCTTCAAGAACAAAGAGAAGCTGGAGGAGTACAATGCACAGCTGGATGCTGCAATCGCAAGCGGAACTCTGAATACAGAGGCTCAGGAGGCTGCACAGTCTGCATTGGATGAGATCGAGCGCCTGTTCCTGAAGGGAAATTATAATGCAGTAATTAAGATGTGCAGGTCAGCCATTAATGAAAACGGTGCAAATGCGAAGCTTTATAACTTCCTTGCACAGAGCTATTATATGGTGGATCAGGGCGAATCCGCACTGGCAGCAGTGGATGAATTCGTAAAGGCATATCCAAAGGATGCAGAGGCTCTTGATATGGGTGTAAGATACAACATCCTGATACATAATGACATGGAAAAGGCACAGGATTATCTGAACCGTATCCATGAGTTCTATACAGATTCTGCATTGGCATCCATTGACCAGATCTATATCCATCTTGCACAGAGAAATACAGAGATGGCATTTAAAGAGATTGATGACTTTGTTTCTGCGAACCCGGCAGACCAGGATTTCAGAAAAAATATCGCATATGATATGATCGGATTCTGCTCCAAGCTGTATGAATGCGTGGAATATGAGGGAGACGAGATTGCATTCCTTACAAGTGATGAAGATTATCAGCTTTGCAAGGCTATGGCAGATAAAGCGGCCACAGTATATCATGACCCGAAGGTACAGGGGTATGTAGAGTACACCAATCATATGGGTGAAGTTGAGTTTAACCAGGATAATAAACCAAACATCAGATGGACGATGTTTGCAGCATGGATTTATGGTGTTGCAGGAGTTATGGCACTTTCATCAGGGGTTGGCCCAGGAAGCTTTATTGCTATTCTCCTTGCTGCTGCCTGCGCTTATGTTACGGTTATGCTTCATAAGGTCAGCAAGCGTCCATACTGGCAGATTTACAAATATGAGCTTACAGGTCAGAGAGAGCCGAAAGAAAAACGTTACATCACCATTGGAAATATTATTGCCGGTTACATGAGATGGAGCGTGAAGCTTGCATTTGGAATGATCAGGCTGATCTTTAGTTTCATATAAAAGAAACTTCACAGAAACAGTTGTTATATGAACCCGATTTTTTATAACAACAGGATAAAACACGCTCTGCGAGTTTTATCCTGTTATCGCGGCAGTCGCCAAGGTTTCGTGCAAGCACGAACTTTGGCTCGTTGCTCGCGTAAATAATAACAAAAAGGTGCTGGAGTCAAAATCCAACACCTTTTTTCTTATACTAAAATATCATTTGTAAAGCTTTTAAAACAACTGGATTATTTCTCAACCAGCAGTGACTTACCAGTCATCTCAGCCGGCTGCTCCATGCCCATAAGCTGGATCAGGGTTGGGATGATGTCTGCCAGGCATCCGTTCTCCCGAAGGGTGTATTTCGGATCTGCATTCACCAGAATGAACGGTACCGGGTTGGTGGTATGGGCAGTGTATGGCTCGCCTGTTTCGTAGTCTATAAGCTGCTCTGCGTTACCGTGGTCAGCACAGATGAACATCTGTCCGTCAACCTCTTTCAGAGCCTCTACAGCCTTTCCTACGCACTCGTCAACGGCTTCAACAGCTTTGATGGCAGCTGCCTCAACGCCTGTATGTCCAACCATATCCGGGTTGGCGAAGTTGATGATGATCACGTCGTATTTCTCTGATTTGATGGCTGCAACAAGCTTTTCGCAAACCTCTGGAGCGCTCATCTCTGGCTGAAGGTCATAGGTCGGAACCTTCGGGGATTTTACAAGGATTCTGTCCTCGCCTTTGTTTGGCTCCTCAACGCCGCCGTTAAAGAAGAAGGTTACATGAGCGTATTTCTCAGTTTCGGCGATACGTGCCTGAGTCATGTTGTGAGCTGCAAGGTACTCGCCGAAGGTATTGTGAAGCTGAACCTTGTGGAATGCAACCAGTTTGTTTCCGATGGTGTCATCGTAGTCTGTGAAGCATACATAGGTAAGGGCAAGGCGTTTCTCTCTTGCGAAGCCTGTGAACTCGTCATCACAGAATGCTCTTGTGATCTCACGTGCACGGTCAGGACGGAAGTTGAAGAATACAACAGAGTCCTTATCAGAAACAACAGCAACTGGCTTGCCGTCTTTCTCGATTACAGTAGGAAGAACGAACTCGTCTGTCTTGCCATCGTCATAGGAAGCCTGTACAGCCTCAGCTGCGTTTGTTCCCTTAACGCCCTCGCCCTTGGTAAGTGCGTTGTAAGCAAGCTCAACACGATCCCAGCGGTTGTCACGGTCCATTGCGTAATAACGTCCGGAAACAACACCAATCTCACCTACGCCAAGTTCATCCATCTTCGCCTGAAGCTGCTGGATATATCCTTTTCCGGAAGCTGGAGGGGTGTCACGGCCGTCCAGGAAGCAGTGTACATAAACTTTCTTAAGTCCCTCTTTCTTAGCCATTTCAAGAAGACCAAAAAGGTGAGTAATATGGCTGTGAACACCACCATCAGAAAGAAGACCCATGAAGTGGATCGCGGAATCATTTTCTTTGGCATTCTTCATAGCTGCAAGAAGTGCTTCATTTTTGAAGAAGTCTCCGTCCTGAATCTCTTTGGTGATTCTGGTAAGCTCCTGGTATACGATACGGCCTGCGCCCATATTCATATGACCAACCTCGGAGTTACCCATCTGACCGTCCGGAAGACCTACAGCCAGTCCGCTTGCATTACCTTTTACAAAAGGATATTCAGCCATCAGCTTGTCCATGACAGGTGTGTTCGCTTCGTATACAGCGTTTGCGTCATGTCTTTCATTCAGGCCATATCCGTCAAGAATCATTAAAACCGTTGGTTTTTTGCTCATAATGTGCTCCTTTATATGATAAAATTTCCCTTTTGTTGTTCCTTATATATAGTATCAAAAATCTGGGATTTTTCAATCACAATTTTTTTTATTTCTGGAAACTATTTTTAGCAGTATTTACTATGGGAGTTCTGATGAGAAAGAATCCTGCCTTGGCAGGCTTTTTATATAACAGCTTATTACATAAAAAAGGCACGAACGAATCGTGCCTTTGACTGTATGCTTAAGATAAACATATGTGCAATATAATTTTGATTTTTCTAATTACTTCCTATAAACTCGGATAGTCTTTGAAATACGCTTTACCGAAGACTTATTGGAAAGCTCCTGTACCGCTGTCTTAAAGTCACCCTCACGAACCTTGGAAGTGATCACAACAACCTCTGCAAGATGGTCGTCCTGATTCTGGCTGTCTTTCTGGATGATCTGGGCAATGCTTACGTGATATTTGGCGAAAACCTCCGTCATTTCAGCAAGCACACCACAGCGGTCTTCTACATGAAGGCGAAGGAAGTAACGGTTGTAGGTATCTTCCATTTTTTTCACAGGAAGCTGTTTATAGCAGGTGCATCCGATACGGCCGCAGCAGCCTGCTTCCATATTGCGCACAATATCAAAAATATCTCCAACTACTGCGCTTGCAGTAGGAAGCTCACCTGCACCCCGTCCGAAGAACATGGCATCCTCTACAGCATCTCCATGGACAAAGACCGCATTATAGGAATCATTAACGGTTGCAAGAGGATGATCATTTGGAATCAGCATCGGGCAGACGTAAGCTTCTACACCGGACTCAGTATTGCGGGCAACACCAAGAAGCTTGATGGCACAGCCCATCTCTTTTGCATAGCGGATGTCCTTGGCGGAAATTTTTGTGATTCCTTCGATATAAACATCATCAAATACCACTCTGGAATTAAAAGCAACGCTGGCGAGAATAGCCACCTTGCGTCCTGCATCAAGTCCATCAATATCCGCAGTAGGATCCGCTTCTGCATAGCCGAGCTCTGTGGCAAGTGCCAGTGCATCTTTAAATTCCATATTCTCCTGGGACATTTTTGTGAGGATGAAGTTGGTAGTACCGTTTACAATACCCATAACCTCACTCATGTGGTTGCCTGCCAGGCACTGCTTCAAAGGACGGATAATAGGTATTCCGCCTGCTACAGCTGCTTCAAAGAGAAAATCCACATGGGAAGCTCTGGCTGTGTCCATAAGTTCTTTTCCGTGGACGGCAATCAGATCTTTGTTTGCTGTTACTACGTGCTTGCCTGCGTGAAGAGCCTCCAGAATATAGGTTCTGGCAGGTTCGATTCCGCCGATCAGTTCGATTATAATGTCAATGGAAGGATCTGCTTTAATATCCTCCCAGCTATTGGTAAGGACAGCCGGATCATCTACCTTGCCAGCTGCCTTTTCCAGGTTGCGGACAAGTATTTTGCGTATTTTAACCTTGCAGCCGATCTTGGCTGTCATTTCTTCTTCCTGGTTCTTCAGAACCTTGTAAACACCGGTTCCAACTGTTCCAAGCCCAAGCAGGGCTGCGTTTATAACTTTTTCTCCCATGGGGAACTCCCTTCTTAAAAATAGTAGTGCTGCCGTTTGATCGTGGTTCCCGTTCATAGTCTGGCAGCAGATATAAACGTAAGCGCGAAAAAGACAGATGTCTTTCACACGTTAACATTTCGTTATGTGGTTCTTATAGTATGGCAGAAAATGGTTTTTGTCAAGCGCTTAAAATAATACAATCCTATGGACTGCGTTCACAAATAAACACCTCGGGGAACAGCACCTGCTGAATAGTTGCAAAATAATAAAAAAAGGGGCTTGAAAGTAGAAAAAATATCGCCTATAATCCCTCTCAAACGATATTTTTTCTTATGGAGGAAAACTGAATATGCAGACAGATATGACTGTGGGAAAGCCCATGAAAATGCTGTTGAATTTTACTATTCCTGTATTTCTGGGAAATGTTTTTCAACAGCTGTACAGTATGGCAGATGCAGTTATTGTTGGAAAGTTTGTTGGAACCAAGGGGCTGGCAGCGGTAGGCGCTACTGGAACCATTACGTTCCTTATTATTGGATTCCTGATGGGGGTTACAACAGGAGTTACAGTTCTTACCTCTCAGAAGTTCGGAGCAGGAAGAATGGATGAGATGCGTAAGACGGTTGGTAATGCAGCAATTCTTTCAGCTGTGATCGCAGTTGTTATGACTGCAGTAAGCATGTTGGGAATGCACAGGCTTCTTGTATTCATGCATACACCTGAAGATATTTTTGATGGTGCATATGGTTATATTATGATCATCTGTGCCGGAATTTTTACCCAGGTATTGTATAATCTGGTGTCCAGTATCTTAAGGGCACTGGGAAACAGCAAAACGCCTCTTTACTTTTTGATTCTGGCGGCAGGACTGAATATTGTACTTGACCTTGTATTTATTATCTTTTTTCACTGGGGAGCGCCGGGAGCTGCCTGGGCTACCGTTATTTCACAGGGAGTGTCAGGAGTTCTTTGCCTGATCTATATGTGGAAGGCCGTGCCGGAACTAAAGATGAAAAAAGAAGACTGGTATTTTAACCGTGATATTGCCGTAAAACAGATCAGTGTGGGAATTCCCATGGGACTGCAGTATTCCATTACAGCCATTGGAGGCATGATGGTACAGAGTTCTTTGAATATACTTGGCTCTTATGCAGTTGCGGCCTTTACAGCAGGCTCTAAGATTGATAATATCTTTACCCAGGCATTTGTAGCTATAGGAACTACAATGTCTACATATAGTGCACAGAATGTTGGTGCGCGTAAGCTGGACCGTGTGCGCCAGGGGTTCCGGTGTGCAGATGTGATCGGCTGTGCATATGCTGTTGTTGTAGGATTCGTCCTGTTTTTTGTGGGAAAAAATTTTTCTTATCTGTTTATTTCTGATAATGCAGAGGCGGTGATCCCTATGGTAGATACATATCTTCGCTGTGTTGGAATGTTTATGATTCCTCTTTATGTGGTCAATTGTTACCGTAATGGCTTTCAGGGAATGGGATATGGGCTTCTTCCTATGCTCTCAGGCGTGGCAGAGCTTATTGGAAGAGGTGTGATGGCAGTTGTTGCAGCAGATGCCAGAAGTTATACAATGGCATGCATGGCCAGTCCATTTGCATGGATTGTAGCAACAGTCCTTCTTATTGTACTTTACTTCTATGTGATGAAGGATATGAAGAGAAAATTATGTCTGCAGTGAAAGCCAGGATTACAAATCCGTAAACGTGATTTAATAAAATGAATCTGTTATAGACTGTTGAGGATGAAAAAAGGTCGATTGCAATCCGAGTTTCCAGTTTGAAAGGGTAACTTCCACATATTCTTTCGGAAGAATTAACTTCCACGGATAAGCTCTTGGGGTGGAAGTTTGAATTGCAATTAACATTAAAGGGATTCTTTGAAGGAAATATACATTTTAAGATACAAAATGGAAAATATATGTTATAATACAACAAGGTTTCGCCATTAGATGGAGAAGCCTTGTTTAAACAGTGTTTTTATCAGAGGAGAGTTTTATACATGAGTAAGGACAACAAGCATACTCAGGGAAGTCCGGGGGACTTTGAAGATAAAATAGACGCAGCTATGGCTGATCTGGAAGTGGATCCGGATGAGGAATTTCATGACGGAGACTTTTATGATGAAGATGATGCAGACCAGTCAGCAGAAGAGGATGAAGGATTTGATTCCTGGGAGGATGAGGAGGAAGATCCGGAATTCGATGAGCTGACAGCGGACAGCTCTGACGAAGAATATCCGGAGGAAGAGGAATACGACCAGGGTGACTATGAGGAAGAGGCTGACGGGGATTCCCAGGAAGAAGCAGAATCGGATTCCGAAGAGTATCAGGATTCTGGAGAATACCAGGATTCCGAAGAAGAATCTGAAGACGATGAGGAAGAAAGTGCTTCCGATAAAGAACTCCAGGTTGAATTGATCCCGCCACACTCACATCAGAATAGAAGAGCGCGCAGGGCAAATAAATCTGCACGCCCTACGAAGATTTCTTACGTTCCTATTTCCGAGGAAGAACTGGACGAGAAGATAACCCCGATTCCCAAGAAGAAGCATAAAGGGCTCAAGGTTACGGGAATTGTAGCAGCCATTCTTGCAGTGACAGCAGGATGTGCCTATGGCGCGGTGAGCTATTATTATTCTGACCGGTTTTTTGAAGGAACCTATATTAATGGAATTAATTGCTCCAACAAAACGGCTTACGAAGTGGAGCAGCTGATCGCAAGCAGTGTTGAGGATTATTCCATTCAGGTCTCTGCGAGAAACCAGGAGCCACAGACCATCACCGGAAGCCAGATCAATTACCGTTATATGTCAGATGGGGAAGTGCTTGATCTTCTGAAAAAGCAGAAGCCCTATGAATGGGTACGCGGCTTTATGGAGACAAGAAGCTACACTACGCAGGAGAATGTGACTTTTGACAAGAGCCTTCTTCAGAACGAGGTGAAGGCACTGAGCTGCGCACAGGCTGAGAACCAGGTGGAGCCGGAGAACGCTTATGTGGCACTGGATGGAAGTGAATTTACCATTGTTCCGGAGACAGAGGGAAGTAAGCTGAAGGTGAAGGAAGCGTATAAGGCACTGGATGCCGCCATTTCCGGAAGCCAGACTACCATTGATCTTGGAAGCACCCCGGATGTGTACGCAGTGGCAGCAGTGACCAGTGATGATCCCACCCTTCAGGCTACCAAGGATGCCTATAACAATTATACCAAGGCAAGCATTACCTATACCTTTGGAGATCAGACTGTAACCCTTGATGGCAATACCCTTAAGGACTGGCTACAGTTTGACGACAAGGGACAGTTGGTTCAGGATGATGCATCCTTTACCCAGCACATCAGAGATTATGTGGCACAGCTTGCAAGCGAGCATGATACAGTAGGAACCACCCGTTCCTTTAATACCACAAGCGGGCGTACGGTTTCGGTGTATGGCTCCGCATATGGATGGAAGATCGATCAGGAATCTGAGGTAGCCCAGCTTACCGATGAGATCCGTACCGGTACGCAGACCACCCGAGAGCCAATCTATTCCATGAGAGCTAATGCTTACGGCTATAATGACATTGGAAGCACTTATATTGAGGTAGATATGACCGACCAGCATATGTACTATTATCAGGGCGGTAGCATTATCTTTGATTCTGATATTGTTTCCGGAGATATCCGCTATGATGACAGAGCCACACCGCCTGGTATTTTCACCTTATATTATAAGAAGAGCCCGGATGTGCTCCGCGGTGAGAAAAAGCCGGACGGCACTTATGAGTACGAGACACCAGTTACCTACTGGATGCCATTTAACGGCGGAATCGGTTTCCATGATGCCACCTGGCAGGATTACTTCGGCGGTGACCGTTACACCTATGCCGGATCTCACGGATGTATCAATATGCCTCTGGATGCAGCAGCTACTTTGTATAGCATTATTGATACCAATGTGCCGATCGTGTGCTTCTATTAAAGAATATCAACCCATGGACAAAAAGCTGCCAATGGGAGAAGCCGGTGTAGGGCGGGGAAAAGGCAGCTGTGTTGTCTCTAAGGCTGCCAGGGCAGCAAAACACAAAAGAAGTGGAGAATAAGTTAATTATGAATATGGATTCCTTTGACATGATACTGACCATAGCAGCCCTTGTAATGGGAGTGATGCTTCTCACCGGTCATGGAGATGTTCTGATGAAAGGTGGAAATGCTGCAGAGCGTAAGAAGCTCTACGATGAGAAAAAGGTCCAGAAAGTATCTGGTGTGACCATGCTCTTATTCGCAGCCCTCACCGGACTGGATATGGTAGTGAAGAGTTATGTGTATGATATTATTTACCTGGTAGTGGTAATTATTATTTTCATTATCATGGTAGTATTGATCCGCAGGAAATGTAAGAAATAAGGTGAGAAAAGCGCCTGTATATCAAAAAAATGGATATACAGGCGCTTTTTATATGGCAATGAGCCGGATTAGAATAATTTCAATAAATCAGCCGGTTTCTCAATCCTATAATCCGGTGTATCCACCTGTCCGAACCCATAGGAAGCAAATACAAATGGGACTCCTGCCTCCAGGCATGCCTGATAATCCCCGAACGTATCCCCCACATAAACAGGTGCTTTCAGCTGATATTTCTTAGCAATAGACTGGATGTTGGCCGCCTTGGCCTCTCCCGTATCCCCCGGGCAGAGATGTCCGGTAAAATATTTTCCAAGCCCTGTTTTTTCAAAAACGAGCTCAATATATCCTGCCTGGCAGTTGCTGACAACAAACAGCGGATAGCGTTTTTTTAATTCCTTCAAAGTATCCTCCAGCCCCTCATAAACAGGAGCTCCCTTCTTGCGAAGCAATTCATGCTCCGCCTGGCAGCACAGGTCAATCATGCGAAGCTGCTCCGCCTCGTTAAGCTCCGGCATAATGGCCTTTGCAATATCCGGAAGCAGTCTGCCGAACAATCCTTTCAGCTGATCTGCAGTGACACGGATATCAAGTCCCTCTTTTTCTAAAATCTCATTCCACGCGACAGCAACCACGTCTGTGGAATTCCATATAGTTCCGTCAATGTCAAAAATAATACTGTCCATTTAAAGTTCTTAATCCTTTCTGGTATATTGAAATTCTTAAATTATTTTGGCTTAGCTTGTTTTTCGGATAATAACGTTTTCTATTCTATATAGAAAAAGTGAAAAAATCAATCTCTTACGATCCAATTTTTTCACTTTTAACTGGCTTTTTGCGGATTTTATGTTATGATAAGGAAGGCAATTGCTGTTTTTGAACGTCTGGTCAGTTTTGCAATGCAGTAATAAGAAGGATATCATTTAGAGCTGTCATTGCTGGCAGAGAAGATGACTTTATAAGATCCTTAGAAATTCAGACCAGGTTACAAGCACAGACAGTAACGCGAGGTGAAGAATGAAATACGAAAATATTACAGAAGGCTGTTTCCTTGACCGCCCCAACCGGTTTATTGCACATGTAGAGATCGCAGGGCAGACAGAGACAGTTCATGTAAAGAACACAGGCAGATGTAAGGAACTCTTAGTTCCGGGAGCACAGGTCTTTTTGGAAAAGAGCAGCAATCCTGCCAGGAAGACGGCATACGATCTGGTCTGTGTGAATAAAGGTGGACGCCTGATCAATATGGATTCCCAGATTCCAAATAAAGCAGCTCTGGAATGGGTAAAGGCAGGTCATCTTTTTCCAGAAAAGGTAGAGGTGATGCCAGAGAAAACTTACGGTAATTCCAGGTTTGACCTTTATGTCTGTTCCCATAAGCGAAAGGCTTTTATTGAGGTAAAAGGGGTAACCCTGGAAGCTGACAATATCGCCCGCTTCCCAGATGCGCCTACTGCGCGAGGGGTGAAGCACTTGGAAGAGCTGATCCGCTGCATGAAGGATGGCTATGAAGCCTACCTGCTCCTGGTAATCCAGATGAAGGGAATCACAAGGTTTGAGCCAAACTGGGATACACACCGGGAATTCGGGGAAACCTTACAGAAAGCGCAGAAGGCAGGCGTGCATATTCTGGCCTATGACTGTTTGGTAAAGCCGGACAGGATGGAGATTCAGAATCCAGTGCCTGTTTACCTGGAAGAGAAGTAAGCTGCTGTGCATTTTGTGAGCAGCAAAAAATAAGCAACTGTGGGAATGATGTTTGCAAGGCAGCAATGTTACGGTTGGTGTGGTGTTGCGTGCAGCTGCGTGGCAAATTTGGAGGAAACTAAATGACAGATGAGTTTATACAGCCTCTTTTGGCGTGGTATGATGAGAACAAGCGGATCCTTCCCTGGCGTGATAAGCATAACGCCTATTACACCTGGGTGTCCGAGATCATGCTCCAGCAGACCCGTGTGGAAGCTGTAAAGCCCTATTTTGAACGATTTATCCGGGAGCTTCCCGATATACCAGCCCTGGCAGCCTGTCCAGAGGAAAAGCTGTTGAAGCTGTGGGAAGGGCTTGGCTACTACAGCCGTGTCCGCAACATGCAGCTGGCAGCCCAGGAGATGACAGAAAAATATAATGGCAGACTTCCTGAAGATTTTTCCCTTCTTATCTCGTTAAAGGGTATAGGAAGCTATACTGCAGGGGCTATTGCTTCTATTGCATATGGCATTCCGGTGCCTGCTGTAGATGGAAATGTTTTCCGCGTGGTAACCAGGATGACTGAAGATCCGGAGGATATAACCAAGCCTGCATTTCGTAAAAAGACCGAAATTGCATTGCAGGAAATAATCCCAAAGGATCGCCCTGGTGATTTTAACCAGGCCATGATGGAGCTTGGAGCAGTGGTGTGCGTCCCCAATGGACAGCCCAAATGTGAGCTTTGTCCTGTAGGAAGCTTTTGCCAGGCGGGGCTTCACGGCACTATGGAGAAGTACCCTGTGAAGGCACCTAAGAAGCCAAGAGTGGTGGAAGAGCGGACCGTCCTGGTCATTCAGGATGGAAACTGTACCGCAATCCGCAAACGTCCTCCCAAAGGTCTTCTGGCCGGATTATACGAGTTTCCCAATACAGAAGGCTATCTTAACCGGGAGGAAGCCCTGGAATATGTGAAAGAGCTTGGCACAGAACCATTATATATAGAAGAACTTCCAGAAGCCAGGCATATTTTTTCCCACATTGAGTGGAGAATGAAAGCATACCGGATCCGTGTGTCATCCTTAGAACAGACACATGCCCCGGAAATCCTTTTTGCAGATAAAAAAGAATCAGAGAGAAACTACGCCATACCTTCTGCGTTTGGCGCTTATGAAAAATACATGTAACGATTCAGAAGACACTGAACGGTACAATACATGAGGAGGAAATTTAATGAAATTACTGAGCATAGCAATTCCATGTTATAATTCTGAAGCATATATGGAGAACTGTATCAAATCCCTTTTACCAGGAGGAGATGAAGTAGAGATTCTTGTGATTGACGACGGTTCCAAGGACAGAACTGCAGAGATCGCAGATGAGTACCAGGAGAAATATCCGGGAATCGTCCGCGCTATCCATCAGCCAAACCTTGGACACGGCGGTGCCGTAAATACTGGTATCCACAACGCACAGGGGCTTTATTTCAAGGTTGTAGACAGCGATGACTGGGTAAATGAAGAGTCCTACAAAGAAATTCTGAAAACCCTGGAAGAACTGGTAAAAGGCTCCAAGACCGTTGACCTTCTTATCAGCAATTTCGTATATGAGAAACAGGGTGCTGCCCGCAAGAAGGTTATGCAGTACCGTCACTGCCTGCCAGTGAACCAGATTTTTACCTGGAATGAAGTAGGCCACATGCCAAAGGGAAAATATCTTCTTATGCATTCCATGATCTACCGTACCCAGCTGCTTCTTGAGTGCAATCTGACTCTGCCAGAGCACACCTTCTACGTAGACAATATTTTCGCCTTTGATCCGCTGCCATACGTACAGAATATGTACTACCTGGACACCAATTTTTACCGCTACTTTATCGGCCGTGACGACCAGTCTGTAAACGAGGCAGTCATGATCCGCCGAATCGACCAGCAGCTCCGCGTAAACAAACTGATGGTAAACTCTTACACCAGCAGTGGCAGCATGAATAAACGCACTAGAGCTTACATGATCAGCTACCTGGACATTATCACCACCATTTCCTCCATCATGCTGATCCGCTCCGGTACAAAAGAAGCCCTGGAAAAGAAGAAAGAGCTTCTCGAGTATATCCACTCCACTAACCGTGCCCTCTACGGAAAACTTCGTCACAGCCTCATGGGCAATTTCATGAACCTCCCAGGCCGTAGCGGACGCAAGGTCTCTGTAGCAGCTTACAAGCTCTGCCAGAAGTTTTATGGATTTAACTAAAATATTTAACTTTGCAATAATTAAAGCGTGTCTGAAAAAGGCTTTCTGCAAGATGTGAGTCACAATTTGTGGGAGATTGCGGGAATGCTTTTTCAAACACGCTCTAGGCGCGGAACAGCTGATTTTTCTTTTAAACCAACTAAAAAACGCGCCCTCCAATTTCTTGAAGTGCGCGTCCCTGTCTTTAATAACGTTTCCTGCGATTATTCCGTCCGATTCTCTCTACCGCCACGTCCCTGGTCTCATCCCCCGCTTTCTGCGGATAGAAAAACAAATATCCAAACAGCGCCAACGTAGCTCCACAGCAAACATCGATCACCGAGTGCTGCTTCAGGAACATGGTAGACATGATGATCAGCAAGGTAAGGACCAATGATCCATACCTTACCCCCTTGTGATCCCTTAACGCCTCACAATTGGTAAGAGACATATGAACTGCCAGAGAATTAAACACATGAATACTCGGCAAGACATTGGTAGGCGTATCTGTCCGGTATAGCCATCTCACCATATCCGTAAACACATTCTCCCTTGGAAACTCCGACGGTCTTAAATGCAATACATTGGGATACACATAAGACACGATCAGGAAAACGGTCATACCCATCATCATATTGAAAATCAACTGATAATATTCTTTTTTATTCTTGT
>OLRJ01000909.1_pt1 | contig 27353 bp, 20 predicted proteins | sample 1672741 | NCBI WGS metagenome assembly OLRJ01 (sample SAMEA3136719, study PRJEB25190) | human gut metagenome | biome: human gut; feature: human-associated habitat; material: faeces | place: Austria | collected 2013
GCGATCTTGCGCTCCAGCTTTTCTTCCATCTGGCGCTGTTCGGCTTCGCCCACGCTGCTTTCCAGCGTCACTTTGGGCTTTACGCCGGTGTGGGCGGCGATGCGCTCCGCCAGCAGGCGCTCGAACTGCATCTCCTGCAAAAACTTCGTGCCGTGGCAGACGCCGATGGTGATGTTCTGGCCGGTGATGGTGATGCGGCAGCGGTCGAGGAAACCGTTGATGGGGACACCGTCCCGCTTCATCTCCTCCATCATTTCCCGCAGACCGGCTTCATCCAGCGTCGCATAGCCGAAAAGATTGTTGATACGGAGCTCGAAGCCCTCGTAATCCGGTGCCAGCGAGGCCAGCAGCCGGGCGCACAGCCCCTTGTCCAGCGGGGCGGCGCTGCGCAGGGTAAAGATCACCTGCCTTTCCTGCCGCAGCATCCGGGCGCGCTCTACAATGACCTGCCCAAAGCAGGATGCAAACGCCGGGTCTACCATAAACTGCGGCCAGAGCTGGGAAACGAGTGGTGTCACAGTGATACTCCTTTGTGTTGGGGAATAAACAGCACAAACTGCCGCGCCCGGTTTTCAGGCGTGGCAGTATTGCTTTATCATGATTGCTTACAGCTTATAAATCTCATCCATGAACTGATCGAGGATGTTGTCACCCGTCAGCTTCTTGATGGGCTGGCCGTGGATAAACAGCACCGCCTCGCCCTTGCCGCCGGCAATGCCGATGTCTGCTTCACGGGCTTCACCGGGGCCGTTGACCACGCAGCCCATCACGGCCACCTTGATGGATTTTTTGCAGCCCTGCAGCCGCTTTTCCACCTCATTGGCGATCTCGGTGCAGGGATACTGGGTACGGCCGCAGGTGGGGCAGGTGATGACCTCCGGGCCTGCTACCGGGAAGCCCACGGCGCGCAGGATGTTGTAGCCCGCTTCCACTTCCTTTTCCGGCTCTGCGGCCAGCGAGACGCGGATGGTATCGCCAATGCCTTCCAGCAGCATTCCGCCGATGCCCATGCCGCTTTTCAGCAGACCCATCTGGTAGGTACCCGCCTCGGTAACACCCACATGGAGCGGGTAATCCGTGACAGCGCTGAGCTGGCGGTAGGCCTCCATCATGCGAGGCACATTGGAGTTCTTGATGGAAATGACGATGTTGTTGAAATCGAATTTTTCCAGCAGGCGCACATGGTACAGTGCACTCTCCACCATGGCCTCCGGCGTGGGTGCGCCGTATTTTGCAAGGATGTGCTTTTCCAGACTGCCGCCATTCACGCCGATGCGGATGGGAATGTTCTTGCGCTGACAGGCATCCACCACAGCCTTCACCCGGTCATCGTCGCCGATGTTGCCGGGGTTGATGCGGATCTTATCCACGCCTACATCTGCGCAGGCCAGAGCCGCCTTGTAGTCAAAATGGATGTCTGCCACAATGGGGATGTTCACCGCATTCTTGACGGCTTCGATGCATTTTGCATCCGCCGGGCTGGGGCAGGTCACGCGCAGGATCTGACAGCCAGCAGCTTCGCACCGCTTTGCCTGCGCCACATTGCCCTCAATATCCTCCACCGGCACGTTGAGCATCGTCTGCACCGCAACAGGATTCTTGCCGCCGATGGTCACATTGCCGATTTTCACTTCCCGTTTTAACTGCCGCATAAAGTTCCCCTTTCTGTTTTTGCTCACAATGCACCGGTCACAAGCCGGATGATATCATTATAGGTTGCAAAGAGCATCAGGCCAAACAGCAGTGCAAAGGCCGCAACGGTCAGTGTGCCCTGCAGCTTTTCCGGCACTGCATAGCCGGTAACGCCCTCAATGATCAAAAATACCACCTTGCCGCCATCCAGTGCCGGGAAGGGCAGCAGATTGAACACGCCCAGATTGATGGTGATGAGGGCCAGCAGCTCCAGCAGATCCTGCCAGCCGTAGCTTGCCGCCTGACCGATCGCTGTCACGATACCCACCGGGCCGGACAGATTGTTGATGCTCTCACGTCCGCGCACAAGGTCTGCCAGCGAGATAAACGCGATGCGTCCGTAGTACAGGGTACTGTTCCATGCTTCTTTTAACACATTGAGCGGTGTTTTTTTGATGCCGTACACCGTAAAGCCAAGGGTCATATGGGTCTGGCCGTTCTCGTCCTGCCAGGTGTCGAACTGCACGTCCGGCAGTTCCACCTTCTGGCCGTCCCGCTTCACGGTGAACCGGGCGCGATAGGCTTCGGTGCGCACCAGCTCATAAAGGATGTCGTTGGCCACAAAGCAGCGCCTGCCGTTCACGGCAACGATCTCGTCCCCCGCCTGCAGGCCGGTCTGGCCGCAGAGGGCATCGTTCTCAATGGAATAGATGGTCTTGCTGGTGATGGCTCCTTCCTGTGCTGCCACAAGAATGACCAGCACCACAAAGCCCAGCACGAAATTCATGAAAGCACCTGCCACCATCACAAGCACACGCTGCCATACCGGTGCCTCGTTCAAAGGGATGCCGGTGCGCTGCTCCGGCGGGACAGGGTTTTCGTCCTCTGCTTCCCGTTCGTCGCGGACCGCTTCGGCCTGCTGGCTCTCGGGGCTTTCCTCGCCCTCCAGCGCCACATAGCCGCCTACCGGCAATGCACGCAGGCTGTACTGGGTGCCCTTGTAAATTTTCTTCCACAAAACCGGCCCCATGCCGATGGAAAACTCGTTGACCTGAATGCCGCAGAGCTTTGCCACGGTAAAGTGCCCGAATTCATGAATGGCGATCACAGCGCTGAACACGATCAGTGCGGCGATCAGGGTGATAAAAATTGACATTGCGTCTCCTAAAGCTGAAAAGTCGGAACCCCTCTCAGTCAGGGCTGCCGCCCTGCCAGCTCCCCCAAAGGGGGAGCTTTTGCACATCTGGCCTTACGCTTTTTGAAAGCTCTCCCTTCGGGAGAGCTGCCGAACGCAGTGAGGCTGAGAGGGTTTTTATAAGTGCGCTCTTACAAATTCCCGTGCCATGCGGTCGCACTCGTACACATCGCTGAGGGTATACCCGCCGCCAAAGCTGTCGCTGTCCACGACTGCTTCCACCAGACGGCCAATATCGAGGAAGCCAATTTTGTCCTCAAGGAAGAGCTTGACAGCTTCCTCATTGGCACCGTTGGCAGCACATGGGCCGAGACCGCCCTTTTTGATGGCCTTTTTGCAGGCGGCAAGGCAGCGGAAGGTCTCGTCGTCTGCCACATCGAAGGTGAGCACCTTGAGTGCGGCAAAGTCCAGCTCCGGCACAACGCCGGGTACGCGCTTTGGGTAGGTGAGCGCATACTGGATGGGAATGCGCATATCCGGCACACCCAGCTGAGCAATGACCGAATTATCGCTGAACTGCACCGCCGAATGCACGATGCTCTGGCGCTGCACCACGATCTGGATCTTCTCCGGCGGCAGGCCGAACAGCCACACTGCCTCGATCAGCTCCAGACCCTTGTTCATCAGGGTGGCAGAGTCAATGGTGATCTTTGCGCCCATGTTCCAGTTGGGGTGCTTGAGGGCATCCGCCTTGGTCTTACCGCGCAGCTCCTCGGTCTTCATCCCGAAGAAGGGGCCGCCGGAAGCCGTGAGCAGGATCTTGGTCAGGCTGGGGGCGCTCTCCTTATCCTGCAGGCACTGGAAAATGGCAGAATGCTCGCTGTCCACCGGCAGCAGCTTTACACCATGCTTTGCCACAGCCTGTGTGACCAGATGACCGCCGGTGACAAGGCTCTCCTTGTTGGCAAGGGCCAGATCATGGCCGCTTTCAATGGCGCACAGGCTGGCGCCCAGACCCGCAATGCCCACCACGCTGTTCAGCACCACATCGGTGCCGTCCAGTGCGGCCAGCTGCTTGAGCCCCTCCGGCCCTACCAGCAGCCGGGGCGCATCTGCACGACCGGAAAGCTCCGCATCCAGCCTGCGGGCCGCATCTGGGTCGGTCATGCAAACATAGCGCGGATGAAACTCTTCGATCTGCTGCAGGATCTTGTCTACATGGCTGTGGGCAGAAAGACCGAACACCTCATAGCCCTGTGCACGGATCACATCCAGACTCTGGGTGCCGATGGAACCGGTAGAACCCAGCAGAGTGATTTTTTTCGACATCACACGTTCCCCCTTTTAATAGTAGAACACCGCCGTAATGACCATGGTCACAAAGGGCGCAATGAACATCACACTGTCAAAGCGGTCCAGAATGCCGCCGTGCCCCGGGAAGATGGTGCCGTAATCCTTGATGCCGCACTGGCGCTTGACCACGCTGGCAAACAGATCACCATAAATGCCCAACACCGCAGCCACGCAGCCCAGCAGCGCAATGATCACGTACATGGAAACGCCAATGTTGGAGCGGGTGAAGGCTTCCATCCGGTTTGCCGCCACTGAGTACACCAGTGTGATGATCACACCAAACACCATGGTGCCCAGAACACCGCCAATGGCACCTTCCACGGTCTTTTTGGGGCTGACCACCGGGCAGAGCTTGTGCTTGCCAAAAGCACGGCCTGCAAAGTAGGCACAGGTATCGCCGCCCCAGGCAAAGCAGAGGATGAGCAAGATAAAGAACACCGCATCGTAGCCGTACTGCTCCACTGGCAGCAGCTCCTTGAGCCGGATAAAGGAATAGAAGCAGAAGATCACGATACCGGAGAACATCAGCAGGCCGCTGGCCTTCTGATAGCTGATGGTGCCATTGCGCACCACCAGATAGATGGCGTAAAAGGTGACCAGCAGAAAGGACATCGGCATCACCAGCCGCCGCATGACCTGATAGTTGCTCGTCATGACCAGCAGTGTATACGGCACCAGAACCGCATACATCAGCCAGTCCTTCTTTTCAAAGCCGAGGGCACTGTAGATCTCGTGAACGGCGATCAGCGTAATGGCCGCGATGACCAGATTAAAGATCAGAGTGTTGAAGGTGAACATCACGCCGATCAGTACGATGATGCCCACGATCGCAGTAATAACACGTGTTTTCATAGATTGGATCTCCTTTTCACCGGTCGGTGCCGCACCCCTCTGGATTAAGTTTGGCTCCGGCAAAGCCGCCGGGCCGTCCGGTCCCTGCACCGTGTGCAGGAGGTCTTGGGTTTTACAGTCCGCCAAACCGGCGGGAACGATGATTGAACTCCTCAATGGCAGCGTCCAGATCGCTGCGGGTGAAATCCGGCCACAGAACGTCCATTTCTACCAGCTCCGAGTAAGCTGCCTGCCAGAGCATGAAGTTGGACAGCCGCTTTTCTCCGCTGGGACGCAGGATAAAATCCGGGTCCTTCTGGCCAGCGGTATACATGGCATCGCTGAGCAGCTGTTCCGTGATCTCTTCGGGCTTTATCTCCCCTGCCACCGCCTTTGCCGCCAGCTGCTGCGCCGCCCGCACGATCTCCGGGCGGCCGCCGTAGTTGATGGCAATGTTCAGGGTCATGCCGGTCTTGACCGAAGAATCTGCTTCCAGCTTGTTCATCAGCTGCTGCAGCTTTTCATCCAGCACCGTGCGGTCGCCCATGAACTTGATGCGGATATTGCGGTTCTTGTAGTCAAAGCCCTTCAGCAGATATTCGCCGAACAGCCGCATGATGGCGTTGACCTCTTCCAGCGGACGCTTCCAGTTCTCGGTGGAAAACGCATAGAAGTACACCGACGAAACGCCCAGCTCATCGCAGTAATCTGCGATATCGCTGAACACCTCTGCGCCTCTTTTGTGCCCGGCAGTGCGGGGCAGGCCGCGGTTCTTTGCCCAGCGGCCGTTGCCGTCCATGATGATGCCGATGGAAAGGCCCTCGGCAAATTCTTTAGGATGCGCCATTGTTTCCTCCCGGCAGCAACGCCGCCTTCAACAAAAGTGCCGCGCACTCTTCTTCAGCGCACGGCACCTCCAGTCTATTGCATCTGCGCAGATCAGACAGACATGATCTCCTTCTGCTTTTCTTCCACCGCAGCATCGATGTTCTTGATATACTTGTCGGTCAGCTTCTGGACATCCTCTTCCATGGTCTTCTGGCTGTCCTCGGTCAGCTCGCCGGCCTTCTTCATGGCCTTGGCCTTATCCATAGCCTCGCGGCGGATGTTGCGCACTGCCACCTTAGCCTCCTCGCCCAGCTTGGAAACTTCCTTTGCCAGCTGCTTGCGGCGCTCCTCGGTGGGAGCCGGGAAGTTCAGGCGGATGGTAGAGCCGTCATCAATGGGAGTGATGCCCACATCGCTGGCCATGATGGCCTTGCTGATGGGGCGCAGCAGAGTACGGTCCCATGGGGTAATGGTCAGGGTGCGTGCTTCGGCCACAGCCACGGATGCCACCTGCTGGATGGGAGTGGGGGCACCATAATAATCCACGCTGACCTTATCCAGCACAGCGGGATTTGCGCGGCCTGCGCGCACAGCGCCCAGTTCGCGGCCCAGATGTTCGACCGAGCTCTTCATCTTGTCTTCGTAAACCTTGGTGTTGCTGCTCATTGCGGTAGTCTCCTGTTCCTTTTTATCTTGGGGCTGCGCTGCAATGCGTCTGCCCTATAATGTATGTCGGCTGCAGGCGTTTCAGCCCTCGTAAACCAGTGTGCCCACATTCTCGCCCTGCACGGCACGGGCAATGTTGTCCGGGTCGGCCAGATCGAACACGAGGATGGGCAGCTTGTTGTCGCGGCACAGAGTGGCAGCAGTGCCATCCATAACAGCCAGCTGGTCTTCCAGCACCTTGGTAAAGGTGAGGGTATCATACTTCTTTGCGTCGGCGTACTTGTGGGGATCCTTATCGTAAACGCCATCCACCATAGTAGCCTTGAACATCACATCGGCGCTCACTTCCACAGCGCGCAGAGCGGTTGCCGTATCCGTGGAGAAGAACGGGTTGCCGGTGCCGCCGCCGAACACGGCGATCTTGCCCTCATCCATGGCGCGCAGGGCGTCCTTGCGGGTAAAGGGCTGTGCCACCTGCGGCATGGTGATGGAGGTGAACACCTCAGTGGGCACACCCAGCTGTTCCAGCTTATCGGAAACAGCCAGTGCGTTCATCACGGTTGCCAGCATACCGATCTTATCGGCCAGAGTGCGCTCCATCTTGCCGCTGGAACGGCCGCGCCAGAAGTTGCCGCCGCCAACCACGATACCGATCTGCACGCCGAGGTCGTGTGCTTTCTTCACGCCGCCGCAGATCGCGTCCATGGTGGGCTCGTCAAAACCCATGCCCTTTTCGCCGCCCAGTGCTTCGCCGCTGATCTTCAGAAGGATACGCTGATATTTCAATGCCATAATCCAAACACCACCTGTTTTTATCTTCCGTCAGGGCATAGGCATACCCTGACATTTTTTACTATAGCTTATTTTACAATAAAACATTCATAAAGTAAACAGGAAATCTGCGCGGAAATCCGGAAGCTTTTATGAACGGCTGCGCAGACCGCGCAGCAGCTGCTTCATTCCGGGCGGAATGCGGCGGCTTTCCACCGCTTTCTGGATGGCTTTGTTGTGGGTCCACAGATCCAGCCGCTCTTCTGTGAGCCACGGCAGCGCGGCATCCGGCTGCTTTGCCAGTGCCGTGGCAAAATACCATGCCCGCATCATATTGATATAGTATTCCGTGCTGCGCACATCGGCCACCCATTCCAGATATTCCGGCCGGAATGCATCATCCAGATAATAGCGCATCAGCATCTCCATGCCATAGCGCACGGTGTATGCATCACCCGAATCCAGCCAGCGGCGAATGGGCACCAGCAGCTCCTTCTTGTGCTTTGCAAACGCTTTGGGGCAGAAGCAGTCGCAGGTGGCCCAGTTGTTGATGTAGGGCAGGAACGCTTCCGTTTCAGCCAGCGCCCTGTCGTAGTCCCGGATAAGTTCGATCAGAAACGCGTGGAGGTTGTTCTCTTCGTAGTATCCATGCGGCAGGGCCTGTAAAAACACTTCTGCCTGCGCTGTGCCTGCGAGCTGTTTTGCCAACCTGCGCAGAGCCGGAACGCGCACGCCGATCACCGTTTCCGGCGGCACGGTGGGCATCAACGCACTGTGAAAGGTGCGGTATGTTTCATCCCGCAGGGCAAACAGTTGCGTACGAATGATCTCTGCTTCCGGCTCCATCCTCTCTCCCTCCGTTCTTTTCTATTGTAGCAGAGCCGTATGGAAAAGCAAGGCCGTTCCGGCATTCTTTTCCGGTGCTTTAAGGAACATACAAAAATTGGGCTGGACATTTGTGCCGGAACATGCTATAATATCGTTCGTAAATGCGGGCATCGTACATCGGCTAGTATATCAGCCTTCCAAGCTGAGGAGGTGGGTTCGATTCCCATTGCCCGCTCCATGCAAAAAAGCGCCGTGGCCTTTTGGGTCACGGCGCTTTTGTTTTGCTTTATCGGTCCCACTTATCGCACAGGGCATTGATCTGGTCGGCAAACTTGGCAAGGTCTTTGTTTGCGCCGCCCTCGTTGTGCTCGATGACCCGCAGCAGGCGCTTGCCGGCGCTGACCAGCCGCTGGAACACACTGGCCGCACGGCTCTGGCCTTCATTAGCCTTGTGCTCAATGCGGACGCGCATGCCCTCCTGCAGGCATACGGCTCCCTCGGCTCCGATGGCCCACTGTGCGCCGTTGTAGGGTGCGCAGGCAGTGAAGCCCTGTTCCGTCAAGGTCTGCACAAAGTGGTCCTCGGTCTCATCTTCGCCGTGCATCACGAACACACGCTTTGGTTTCTGCTCAAAGGAGTTCACCCACCGCAGCAGACCTTCTCTGTCCGCATGGCCGGACATGCCGGTGAGCTGGCACAGTTCTGCCTGCACCTCAATAGGTTCACCGAACAGTTTTACCGTCGTGGCACCTTCCAGCAGGGTGCGGCCCAGCGTGCCCACCGCCTGATAGCCCACGAACAGAATGGTGCACTCCGGCCGCCACAGATTGTGCTTGAGGTGGTGGCGGATGCGGCCTGCCTCGCACATACCGCTGGCCGAGAGGATGACCTTTGGCACGCGGTCTGCATTGATCATGCGGGATTCATCACTGGTCACCGTGACGCGCAGCCCCGGGAAGGTGATCGGATCAATGCCTTTTTCCAGCAGAGCGCGGGTGTCCGCATCAAAGCAGTCCGGGTCGGTATCTTTAAAGATGCGGGTCGCCTCGATGGCAAGCGGGCTGTCAATGTACACCGGGAAGTTGCCGTGCCCCTTCACAAGACCCTTTTCCTTGATCTCACGGATAAAGTAGAGCATCTCCTGCGTGCGGCCCACCGCAAAGCTGGGAATGACCACATTGCCGCCCCGGTCAAAGGTGCGCTGCAGGATCTTCGTCAGTTCGCTCACATAGTCCGGCTTCGGGCCGTGGCTGCGGTCGCCGTAGGTAGATTCCATAAAGGCGTAGTCCGCCTCTTTGATGTAAGCAGGATCCTTGATGATGGGCTGATCCAGATTGCCGATATCACCGGAGAATACCAGCTTGGTCGTGGTCTCACCCTCGGTGATCCAAAGCTCTATGCTGGCCGAGCCAAGCAGATGGCCCACATCCACAAAGCGGGCTTCAATGCCCGGTGCAAGCTGGAAGCGCTGCTCATAGGCCTTGCCCACAAACAGCTTCATGGCTGCTTCAGCATCCTGCACAGTATACATCGGTTCCACCGGTTCTGCGCCAGAGCGCTGGCCCTTGCGGTTTTTCCACTCCGCTTCAAATTCCTGAATATGGGCCGAGTCCCGCAGCATGATGCCGCACAGCTCCACCGTGGGGTTCGTGGCATAGATCTTGCCGCGGAAGCCGTTGCGCACCAGCAGCGGCAGCATACCGGTATGGTCGATGTGTGCATGGGTGGCCAGCACCCAGTCGATCTCGCCGGGTGCCACCGGGATGGGCTGGTTCTCGTATACGTCCTTGCCCTGCTCCATGCCGCAGTCGATCAAAAAGCGCTGCCCAGCCGCTTCGATCAAAGTGCAGCTGCCGGTGACCTCATGGTTCGCGCCCAGAAATGTGATCTTCATAAAAACACCTCCGGCTTTATTTTTTCTGTACCCTTAGTATAGCATATTCTAAAGGTACACGCCGCACAAATCGCATGGCTTTTCTCAGGCATTTTGCCGAAAGGTTGAAAAATTTTTTATACAATCTTGACAAACCACCCCTTCCTGTTATAAACTTAAACTTGTATGACGTTCGTTCGTATTTTATGAGTTTTAATAATAGAGAGGTTGAATTTTATGGTTCGTAACGATTTGCGCAACGTTGCCATTATCGCTCACGTTGACCACGGCAAGACCACCCTGGTGGACGCAATGCTGCGTCAGAGCGGCGCATTCCGCGATAATCAGGTCGTGGCTGAGCGCGTCATGGACAGCGGCGATATCGAGCGTGAGCGTGGCATTACCATTCTGGCCAAGAACTGCTCCTGCACCTACAAGGGTGTCAAGATCAATATTGTCGATACTCCGGGCCATGCCGACTTTGGCGGCGAGGTGGAGCGCGTGCTGAAGATGGTCAACGGCGTTCTGCTGCTGGTGGATGCCGCCGAGGGCTGCATGCCCCAGACCCGTTTTGTGCTGCAGAAGGCTCTGCAGCAGAACCTGAGTCTGGTGGTGGCCATCAACAAGATCGACCGCCCCGATGCCCGCATCAAGGAAGTCATCGACGAAGTTCTGTACCTGCTGATGGATCTGGGCGCTACCGATGAGCAGCTGGACTGCCCCATGCTGTTCTGCTGCGGCCGTGATGGCACCGCAAGCCTGGACCCGGATGTGCCCGGCACCGACCTGATCCCCCTGTTCGATACTCTGCTGAGCACCATCAAGCCGCCTGAGGGCGACCCCGAGGCTCCCTTCCAGATGCTGGTGTCCTCTGTGGACTACAACGACTTCGTGGGCCGCATCGGCATTGGCCGCATCCAGAACGGCGTTGCCAAGGTGGGCGAGGAAGTTGTCGTCTGTGACTGGCACAATCAGGATCTGAAGATGCGCGGCCGTCTGACCAAGCTGTACGACTTCCAGGCCAATGGCCGTCAGCCGTGCGATAACATCACCGCCGGCGATATCGTGGCATTCTCCGGCCTGCCCGACGTTACCATCGGCAATACCCTGTGCAGCCCCTCCAATGTGGAGCCGCTGCCCTTCGTGAAGATCAACGACCCCACCGTGGAAATGACCTTCTCCGTCAATGACAGCCCGCTGGCCGGCCGCGAGGGTAAGTATGTTACCAGCCGTCAGATCCGTGACCGTCTGCAGAAGGAGCTGCTGAAGGACGTTGCTCTGAAGGTGGAGGATTCCGCCACTACCGATTCCTTCCGCGTTATGGGCCGTGGTGAGATGCACCTGTCCATCCTGATTGAGACCATGCGCCGTGAAGGTTATGAGCTGCAGGTCTCTCCCCCGCACGTCCTGACCAAGGTCATCGACGGCAAGACCTATGAGCCTATGGAGCATGTCGTCATCGATGTGCCCACCCAGTATCAGGGCGCTGTCATGACCGGTCTGGGCCAGCGCAAGGCTATCCTGCAGCAGATGGAATCTCTGGGCACCGACCGCGTGCGTCTGGAGTTCCGTATGCCCAGCCGCGGCCTGTTCGGCTACCGCAACCAGTTCCTGACCGATACCCACGGCGAAGGCATCATCAACCAGATTTTCGACGGTTACGATGTCTGGGCTGGCATGATTGCCAACCGCTCCACCGGTTCTCTGGTCAGCTTTGAGACCGGCGAGGCTGTCACCTACGGTCTGTTCAATGCTCAGCAGCGCGGCACCCTTCTGGTGGGCGCTGGTGAAAAGGTCTACGAGGGCATGGTCATTGGCTACACCGCTTCCGGCGAGGATGTGGATGTCAACGTCTGCAAGACCAAGCACCTGACCAACACCCGTGCATCCGGCTCCGATGATGCTCTGCGCCTGATCCCCATTAGCAAGCTCAGCCTGGAAGGCTGCCTGGAATTCTTGGCACAGGACGAGCTGCTGGAGGTCACTCCTGAAAATCTGCGCATCCGCAAGCAGATCCTGAACCACGAGCAGCGCATGAAGGCCAAGAGCAAGCTGAAATAAGCCTTTTCTTCTTTTATAATATGTACTTTACCGTCCTGCAGCGTTTCAAAACACTGCAGGACGGTTTTATTTTGCCAAAAATGATTCATTTTTTAAAAAAAGGCTTGCAAAAGGCATTCTTATGCGGTATAATATCTCTCGCAGTCACAAATGTGATTTGCCTCTTTAGCTCAGTCGGTTAGAGCACCTGACTGTTAATCAGGGTGTCGCCTGTTCGAGTCAGGCAAGAGGCGCCAGAAGAAAAGGCAATGTTCCACAGAACATTGCCTTTTTTGTTTGTCCCATACTACACCCTTTTTCTGTACAGCCATGCAGTCGTGTTTCTCCTCTGTTTTTTGGGCTTCTCTGTCCAAAAAGCACAGCATTCATGCGAAAAAAGCATCAAGCATAATGATTTCTTAAAATTTGACTACTTGAAGAAGATGTCACATTGTGGTATACTGCTTATAAGCTTTGGGAATTTGTATCTGTTTTTCCAAAGTCCGGCACACAGATCAAAGGGTAGGTGCTCCCTTCTTTTGATAGCAGCCGACCGGTGTTTTGTCATGGTTCTCCGCAGGACAGGACAAAGCACCGGTCTCTGTGCTGTTGTTTCAGGCTCCGGCTCTTTTCACGTTGTCAGATCTGCGGCAGGCCGCTTCTTCAAAACGCCTGCCGCTGTTTGAATAAATTTGTATATGATCAAAGGAAGCATCTATGCGTTATACCTATGTCCGGCAGCACGACACCACTGACTGTGCGGCTGCCTGCCTCGCAATGGTGTGCCTCCATTACAAAAAGGAAGTTACCATCACCCGCTTGCGCGATATGATGGGTACCGACCTGAAAGGCACGAACCTTGTTGGTTTGCAGAAAGCCGCTAATGAGTTGGGTTTCACCACTGCAGCGGTTCGCGTAGACCGTGAAAATTTCCTCAGCGATTTCTCGCTGCCCTGCATTGCGCAGGTCATCACCGATCAGGGTCTGGCCCACTTTGTGGTCGTCTTTAAAAAGACCACCATTAAAGATGACGGTGAGCGTCGTCGGCACATGCTGAAAGAAGCCGAAGCCGCCAAGGAAGATGAGAAGAACGGCAAAAAACACAAGTGCAAGGATTATGTCGTGATCGGCGACCCTGGCAGTGAGCTGAAAAAGATCTCTCTGGATGAGTTCTACAAGAACTTTACCGGTGTTCTGCTGCTGATGAACCCCACCTCGGAGTTCAAGGGCGGTAAGATCGAAAAGGGCGGCATGTTCAAGCGTTACATCGACCTGTTGCTGCCCCAGAAAAAGCTCTTTGCCTATGCGATCCTGAGTTCTCTGATCGTTACGATTCTGGGCATTGCCTCCTCCATGTTCAACAAGATCCTGATGGACGAGGTCTTGCCATATGGCCTAGACAATCTGCTGGTCACGCTGATCCTTGTGTTCAGCATGGTCAGCATCACCAATACGCTGGTGGGCTTTGTCCGGCAGTGGGTTCTGATCCACCTATCCATCAAGATCGATATTCCGCTGATGCTGGGTTACTTCGGGCATATCTTCCGTCTGCCCATGAAGTTCTTTGCCACCCGCAAGACTGGTGATATCACCACCCGTTATTCGGATGCAAACACCATCAAATCCATCTTCACCAGCATTGCGCTGAGCCTGATCATGGATATCTCGATGGCCATTATTACCGGTATCATTCTGTTCCGCATGAATGCGATGCTCTTCTCGATCTCGCTGTTCATGGCTCTGGTCAGCATTCTGCTGGTGCTGATTTACAAGCAACCTTACAAAAAGATCAACGAAGAGACCATGGTGCAGTCCGCTGCACTGAACAGCCAGATGATCGAAAGCCTGCGCGGCATTGAGACGGTCAAGTGCAACGCCAACGAGGATACCGAAATGGAGAACCTCGAGCGTGAGTACATCAAGAGCCTGAAGATCAGCCTGCGCTCCAGCAAGATCAGCACCACGCAGGGCCTGATTTCCTCCTTCATTTCCACCGGTTTCAGCATGCTGACCACCTATGTGGGTATCAGTCAGGTTCTGAAGGGGGAGATGACACTGGGCGGATTCATGGCCTTCAGCACGCTGTCCTCTTACTTTACTTCTCCGCTGAGCAACCTGATTGGTCTGCAGATGCAGATTCAGGAGGCCAGCATTTCCATGAAGCGTCTGGGCGAGATCATGGATTATCCCTCCGAGACGGTCGGCGACGAAGACCGCACCGATCTGGACAAGGTGGAGGGCGATATCGAGTTCAAGGATGTCACTTTCCGTTATGGCAACCGTGCCCCTGCACTGGATCACATCAGCTTTACCATTCCGGCCGGTAAAAAGGTCGCGCTGGTGGGCAGCAGCGGCAGCGGCAAATCCACGATCACCAAGCTTCTGCTCAAGTATTATGAACCGGAAGATGGCGAGATCGACTTGAACGGTGTGAATCTGGCTGAATACACCAATGATTCTGTCCGCCGCGCAATTTCTTATGTGCCGCAGAACGTTGAGCTGTTCAGCAAGACCATTTATGATAACATCCGCGTTTCCCGTATGGACGCTACGATGGACGAAGTTAAGGAAGCTGCCAAGAAGGCAGATGCTCACGACTTTATCCGTCATCTGCCCCTGCAGTATAACACCTATCTGGAAGAAGCAGGCAACGGCCTGTCCGGCGGTGAAAAGCAGCGCATTGCGCTGGCACGCGCTTTCCTGAAAGATTCCAACCTCTACATTCTGGATGAATCCACCAGTAATCTGGACTTTGCTACGGAAAATCTGATCTTCAACATGATCTACGATCAGCTTGCAGATCGTTCCATGCTGATCGTAGCTCACCGCCTGTCCACTGTTCGTGACTGTGATCTGATCCTTGTGATGGATCACGGCAAGATCGTGGAACGCGGCACGCACGATGAGCTGCTTGCCAAGGAAGGCAAGTACTACGAGCTGTGGAACATGCAGCAGGGTATCTACCGCAGCAAAAAGGCAGAGCCCAAGCAGTCTGTCATGCAGGCCGTGGTGGAAGAGGATGACGACGGTGAGTCGATCACCTATTGATGTGTTGCAGCCGGGTGCGTACCCGGTTACATATGAAAGGGAGTCATTCATGATGGATAGCTTGATTTGACATAGTTTTGCTGTGTCAGATAAAAAGAGCTAGAAAGACTTTCTGTTTAGTAGAAGTAGATGGTGTTATCCTGAACAGGCCCCGCCTGCTCAGGTAACTATGCCTCACTATGGTGTGCCCGGAGGCAAAATGCCTCCGGGCACATTTTATTTGCAAGATCCCTATTACTTTTATAAGTAGTAGGCGATCGGGAGCGGAGAGGAAGCTGCTCTCTGCAGCGATTTTCTCCCCTTTCTCGATTGCCTATTACTGCCTCTTCTGAGGTAAATCTGAAAAGGAACCGAGGTATTCAACATGAAAGAGATCAAAGTAGCCGAGAACAAGACCCTGAAGCTCACCAATGTGCTCTCCCGTGAGATCCATCCGGAAGAGATGGCCAGTCTGCCCGTGGTGCTGACCCAGATGCACAACTTTATCAAGAGCAACAACGCACAGCCCATTGGCCCCATTGTGCAGGCCATGGTGGTTGGTGAGGACCGTCAGATGCACCTGTACATGATGCAGCAGGCTACCCAGTTCATCGGCCAGATGGAGCAGGACTACCATATGGATGCTGTTCTGCGCGTGAAGAACTGCCTGTATGCCCACTACACCGGCCCCATGCCCGAAAGCCAGCTGGCTTCCTACAAGCTGCAGGTCCACGCTTTTGAGAATGAGCAGAAACTGACCGGCACCTCCTATACCATCTATGTCAATCAGGATGAGGATGATGCCGTGGTCGATGTCTTTATGGAGACCAAGTAATTATGACGATTAAAGTTCAGAACCTTTCGGATCTGCAGGATCGCCGCATCATGATGGAAAAAAAGCTGCCGCCTTATGGCTACGCTTTTGTCATTCTGGTGGGCATCTTCATGCTGTTTCTGGTGGTGTGGAGCACCCATACCAACCGCATTTATGTCAGCCAGAACGCAGGCACCGTGCAGGCCAGCAATAAAACCTATATCATGTCCAGTTATTCCGGCTCCATTACCGAGATGTATATTTCGGAGGGCAGCTATGTGAACGAGGGCGACCTCGTGGCCCACATCAAGAGCACGGATATCGACATGCAGCAGGATAACCTGGAAAGCCAGCTCAAGATCTACCAGACCCAGCTGGACCAGTACAACAAGCTGCTGCAGTGCGTGCAGGATGATACCAACTACTTCAGCGAGACAAACCCCGAAGATCAGCCCTACTACTATCAGTACGAGACCTACAAGAGCCAGGTCTCTCAGAAGACCTTTGATGCCACGGCCTATCAGGCTGCCGGTTACTCCGATGCTCAGATCAAGACCATGATGGAGCAGAGCCAGAGCGAAGTAGAAGCTCTGTACTACTCCACCATGCAGTCCATCTCCCAGAGCATTACCAGCGCACAGAGCAACGTGGACAACGTTCAGGCTCAGCTCGATGCCTTGAACACCGGTGCCAACGATTACTACATCTACGCCCCCACCTCCGGTGTGATCCACATGGATACTCCTTACAAAGAGGGCATGGTGCTGAGCGCAGGCTCCCCGCTGGCCACTGTTGCCAGCGAGAACGACGATCTGGAGATCGTTGCCATGGTCACCGTGAATGACCGCCCGCTGCTTCATGTGGGTGACCCGTGCAAGATTGCCATTACCGGCCTTTCGGAGTATTCCTATGGCACCCTGACCGGCACTGTAACGGCCATTGACAGTGACGTGACGGCCAGCTCCAACGCTTCCTACTATAAGATGACCATTAAGCCCGATGCCACTTATGTGGTGAGCCGCAGCGGCGACAAGGTGGATCTTTCCAACGGCATGAGCGTTACTGCCCGCGTGGAGTACGATCAGGTCACCTATTTCGAGTACGCAATGGAAGCCCTGGGCGTTCTGTTCCGCTAAACCGGAGCTGTGCTGACTGCCAGCCGCCGTTATATCACCCAAAGAGGTACACTTACTATGAAATCAACCGCAAAAAAACTGGCCGTCTGTGCGGCAGCGCTCTGCCTGCTGGCCTGCGGCACAGCTGTGTCTGCGGCCGCAGCAAGCCCTGTCTCCGGCCTTGCCCTGAGCGGCGTTGCCATGCCGTGGGATCAGGACGTGCCTGCCGAAAGCATTGAGGCCGGCAGCTATACCGCCAACATGCTGCTGGGTTCCTCTCAGCAGCTGTCTCCTGTGGTGCGTCCGCGCAACTCTACCGACTCGGTTGTCTTTATCTCGGACGATACTTCCATTCTGACTGTGAGCAACTCCGGTGTCGTGCAGGCTGTGGGCGTAGGCACCACCCGCATCACCGCTGCCGCAGGCAACCAGATCTGTGCCTACACCATCGTTGTCTCCATGGATTCTTCCATGATCGTTACCGAGATGGACCTTTCCCTTTCCTCCAACACCATCTATGTTGGCAACTCGGTCTCGGCACAGCTGCAGGTGCGGCCTACTTCGGCTTCCAACTATGCCACCGTCGCCCTGACCTCTTCCAATGAGAAGGTCGCCACGGTGAACAATTTCGGCCGTGTTACCGGCATTGCCCCCGGCACCGCCACCATTACCGCTACCTGCGGTTCGGTGACTGCTACCACCAATGTCACGGTCATGAGTATTCCCAACTCCGGCACCAGCACCGCCAGCACTGGTTCTTCCAACAGCGGTCAGGTCGTCACGGTGAATCCTTCCTACGTTGTGCTCAAGCCCGGTGCCACCCGCACCCTGACCGCCAGTGTCAAGCCTTCTTCCGCTTCCCAGAAGTTCACCTATAAGTCCGCCAACAGCAACATTGCCACGGTCAGCCCCAGCGGCGTGATCACGGCTGTGGGCACCGGCGCTACTTCCATTACCGTTTCCAACGGCACTGCATCCGCCATGGTCACGGTCATCGTCAACCGTTCGGCTGCATCTTCTTCCGATAATTCTTCGGACAGCAGCTCCACCGAATCGGATAACGATACTCCCATCGAGATCGATCCCGTTGTGCAGGCCATTCAGGACAGTGAGGACAACGAGATCGTTTTCACACAGGCCGAGGTGCCTACCGTGACCGGTGATATCCTCAATGCGCTGCGCACCACCGGCAAGACCCTGTGCGTGGTGGGTGATGGCTACACCATGCAGATTGCAGGCAGCGGTGTCAAGAGCACCACCAGTGAGCTGGACACCATGCTCATCCTGACTGAGTCCGATCAGGGCATCGAGTTTGAGCTGGACAAGGGCAAGGCTCTTCCCTGCTCGGTGCGCATCGATCTGGATGTGAGCACCTATACCCGCCTGTATCTGTACAACGCCGTCTCCAACAAGTGGCAGTACCTGAACAGCTACACCGACGGCATCATCACTGCCGATACTGCAGGCCGTTATCTGCTGACCAACCAGAACCTGAAATTTGCCAATATCAACTGGACCTTCTTCATTGCCGGTGGTGTTGTAGTGGTTCTGATCGGCATTGCATATGTTGTGCTGAAAAAGCGCTACTGGTTCTGGTAATTTTCAAAACCACTCTTTCATGAAACAGTAAGACCCTCTCTGCGTGTGATATGCTCCCCCTAGAGTAGACAGAGTAAAACAAAAACTCTGCGTACTCTGGGGGTATTTTTATATCAAGAAAGAACAATCACTTTTGCACAAAAAATTCGCCGTTTCCTTGTGGAAACGGCGAACAAAAACTTATATTATTTCTCTGTCTACTTGACGGAGCGCACTTCAATGGAACGTCTGGGCTTTGTTTGCATTATGATGTCTGCCTTCGTTACTTTTCAATGGGCTGCGAGGGCTTCCAGTCCTTGTAGTTCTCGTAGCGGCTCTCGCGGATCTTGGTGTGGGACCAGATCTCGTCCGCCGTGGGCTGCCAGTTGGCCGCATAGTTCTTGCACTTCTCGCACAGGTGCTCCACGCTCTCCGGCGACTGCAGGTCGGTGCTGTGGGCACCGGTCTCGTGCACCATCTTCTGCAGCAGTTCGGGGTTTTCCAGCATCGGGCAGGGACGCAGATGGTTCTTGTTGAAGGGCTGGCCGTTGTGATAAGCCATGAACAGCGGACTGTGCAGAATTTCCAGAATGCTCTGGTCGTGGATATTGGCATTGGAGTAGTGGATGAACACGCACGGCTCTGCGTCACCGGCCGAGTTGATGTGGAAGTAGTTGCGTCCGCCGGCAATACAGCCGCCCACGAACTCGCCATCGTTCTGGAAATCCATCGGGTAGAACGGGATATCACACTCTTCCGAGCGCAGATAGCGGATGCGGTCGATCATATATTTGCGCTGCTCCGGGGTAGGCATCAGTTCCGGTGCTGCCTCGTTGCCCACGGGCATGTAGTGGAAGTAGAAGCCGAAGTGTGCACCCTTCTCGCACAGGAAACGCATGAACTCATCGTTGGTGACAGCTTCGATATTATCGCGGGTGTAGCAGATGGACGTGCCGAACACGATGCCGTGCTCCTTGAGCAGATCCATAGCATGCATAACAGCGGCATAGTGCCCCTCACCGCGGCGGGCATCGTTGGTCTCCGGGGTGCCCTCGATGGACAGCATGAAGGCAATGTTGCCCAGACGCACCACCTCTTTGCAGAACGGCTCATCGATGAGGGTGGAGTTGGTGTAGATGGCAAACTGCACATCATTGTGCTTCTCGGCCAGCTTGAGGATATCAGCCTTGCGCACCAGCGGCTCGCCGCCGGTCAGCATGTACAGGTATACGCCCAGCTCCTTGCCCTCGGTAACGATCTTGTCCATATCCTCAAAGCTGAGGTTGTTCTTGTTGCCATACTCGCCAGCCCAGCAGCCCACGCAATGCATGTTGCAGGCAGAAGTGGGGTCGAACAGGATCAGCCACGGAATGTTGCACTGATACTTCACGCGGTTCTCGCGGATGGTCTTGGTGCCGCGGAAGAAAGCCTCGTAGCCCAGATTCAGCGCCATGGTGCGGGCCACGTTGGGGTCGGTCTGATCCAGCACACAGTTGATGAGCTTGGACCACTTGCTGTCGGGGTCGGTCAGGGTCTGTCTGGCGTGTTCGTAGGCTTCATCGCTGAACGAACTGCCATAGAACTGCTTTGCAATATCCACCAGCTGTCCCACGGTTTTCTGACGGTCTTTATCGGCATGAGAAAGCACCACGTCCACCATTTTACCAACGGCAGCACGCTGCATTTTATGAGTCAGGCTCTCAACAGAAGTATTCATTATCCTTTTCCTCCAAACGGTATTTTTCGGAAGTCTCTTTTTCTATTTCTATGCCATTACTCTACCATTCTATCCCACAAGTTGCCATAAACAGAAAAAGCGCCGTGATAGAAAACCCATCACGGCGCGGATTATGATAAAATTTTGTCGTTCTTCCGGTTCAACCGTCCTGTTCCAGATGGATCTTATTGCTGGCAAGGCGGCATAACGCGCGGCGCAGATCGCCCTGCAGCATCCGTCCCATACGTTCTACCATCACAGCAGGCTCGGTCTTCATATCCCGGCGGATCCATTCCAGCACCACGCCCACCAGCGCATATTTGTAAAAATCCACCACAAACTGCTTGTCATCGTCCTGCACGGTGATGTCGCGGCATTCGCGATCCGCAAATTCCTTCAGCATGGAGTCCAGAAGTTTGTACAGATACTGCTCCACCTGTTCACGACCCACAGAGCGGTATACGTTCAGTACCAGTGCTTTGTTATCCCGGATCTGGTGCAGGATGTCCAGAAATGCTTCGGTCCATGTATCAAAGCTCTGGCGGCCTTCCATCGTCTTGGCCGCATCTTCCATCAGGATCCAGTCCACCAGATCGTAAATATCCTTAAAGTGGTAGTAGAAGGTCATGCGGTTCACGCCGCAGTCCTCGGTGATATCGTTGATTGTGATTTTATTGAGGGGCTTTTCCAGCAGCAACTTTTTCAGCGATGCTTCCAGTGCCCGCTTCGTTGTTTGTGACACAAAAACCTTCCTTTCCCGACCGTAGAAATTTTTCCCGCTGCGTACGGTGATTGGCAGCTTCGTACATTATAATACCGCAAAAGCCGTCCCGATTGCAAGCGTTAATTCTGTCCATTTTGTAAACAAAGAATGACCTCCTGTGTTTCACTCCGGCAGTTTCTCGCTTCAAAAGCTATTTCTCTGCCCTCAAAAGACCCTTCCGGCGGTGTGCAATGCCTGCAAAAGCGGCTTCTTCCGGCAAAAAAGCGGAAAAGGCCCTTGATTTTATATTCCTCTACGCTTAGAATGGGAGCAGACGGCTGTGATTGAAGTGCCGTTTTGAGGGAGGGTACAAACTATGATGGATACCATTGGTTTTCTGGGCTGCGGCAACATGGGCGGAGCCATCGCCCGTGCCGTTTGCAAAGCTGTTGAGCCCAAAAAGGTTTTTCTGGCAAACCGCACTGCGGCCAAGGCGCAGGCACTGGCCAAGGAACTGGGCTGCAAAACAGCCACCAATGCTGAGGTGGCCGGTGACTGCGATCTGATCTTTCTGGCGGTAAAGCCCCAGATGATGGAAGCTCTGCTCCAGCCGCTCAAATTCACCTTTGACGAGCGCCCCAGCCGTTTTGTGCTGTGCAGCATGGCAGCGGGCCTTTCGATCGCCCGTATTCAGGAGATGGCCGGTGAGGACTTTCCTGTGATCCGCATCATGCCTAACACCCCGGCTTCGGTGGGCGAGGGTATGATCCAGTACTGTTCCAGCAATGTCACCGCTGAGGAAGAAGAAGCCTTCCTCAGGATCATGGCTCCTGCGGGCCGTCTGGATGCCGTGCCGGAAAGTCTGATCGATGCCGCCAGCTGCGTTTCCGGCTGCGGCCCGGCATGGGTGTACCAGTTTATTGAGGCTCTGGCTGATGGCGGCGTGGCCTGCGGCCTGCCCCGCGCCAAAGCGCAGGAATATGCCGCGCAGATGGTTCTGGGCAGCGCAAAGCTGGTGCTGGAAAGCGGAAAGCATCCCGGCGAACTCAAGGATGCTGTGTGCAGCCCCGGCGGCAGCACCATTCAGGGTGTGCGCGTGCTGGAAGAACACGGCCTGCGCGGTGCGGTGATGGATGCCGTGATCGCCTCGTACAATAAGACAAAGGAAATGGGAAAGGGTTAAGGATATCATGCGCATCGTTGTAAAAGTAGGCACTTCTACTCTGGCATACGCCACCGGACGGCTGAACATCCGCCACACGGAACAGCTGGTCAAGGTGCTCAGCGACCTGAAAAACGAGGGCCATGAGGTCATTCTGGTGTCCTCCGGTGCCATTGGCATGGGCGTGGGCAAGCTCTCACTGCCAACCCGCCCAAAGGACACCACCACCAAGCAGGCCTGCGCCGCTGTGGGCCAGTGTGAGCTGATGTACACCTACGACCGGCTGTTCAACGCCTACAATCACACCGTGGCGCAGATCCTGCTCACCGGCGTGGACGTGGAGCACACCGAACGCCGCGTGAACTTTCAGAACACCCTGTCCCGCCTGCTGGAGCTGGGTGCCCTGCCCATCATCAACGAAAACGACACCGTTGCCACCGATGAGATCACCTCCATTGGCGACAACGACACGCTGGCGGCCATCGTGGCCTGCTGCGCCAAGGCTGACCTGTTGGTGCTGCTGAGTGACATCGACGGCCTGTACACCGCCAATCCCCACACCCACACGGACGCAAAGCTCATCCCGCTGGTGGAGGAGATCACCCCCGAGGTGATGGCTCTGGCCGATGGTGCCGGTTCGGCCCTTGGCACCGGCGGCATGGCCACCAAGCTGCGCGCTGCCCGCATGGTAACGGGCAGCGGTGCCGATATGGTCATTGCCAACGGCGCACACCCGGAGCTTTTGTACGACATTGCCGCAGGCAGATCCGCAGGCACCCGCTTTGCGGCCCGCAAGGAGGACTGAACACATGACCACACAGGAAATTCTGGAAGCCGCCCGCAGCGCCAAAAGTGCCCTTGCGCTGGCCGATAACACCGCCCGCAACGCGGCCCTGCTGGGCATGGCAGATGCGCTGTGCAGCGTAGACGATCAGGCGGCCATCCTTGCCGCCAACGCTGAGGACATGGCTGCGGCCAAGGGGCACATCAGCGATGTGATGCTGGATCGTCTGGCCTTGACCGCACCGCGCATTGAAGCCATGGCGCAGGGCATCCGGGAGGTATCTTCCCTGCCCGACCCGGTGGGCCGGGTGCTGAACCGGGTGGAGCGCCCCAACGGGCTTGTCATTGAAAAGACGGCTGTGCCCATGGGCGTGATCGCCATTATCTACGAGAGCCGCCCCAATGTGACCAGCGATGCCGCTGCCCTTGCCATCAAGAGCGGCAACGCCTGCATCCTGCGCTGCGGCAAGGAGGCTTGGCGCAGTGCCAACGCCATCGTCACCGTTCTGCGGCAGGGCCTGAAAAAAGCCGGTCTGCCCGAGACAGCGGTCTGCCTGATCGAGGACACCACCCACGCTTCTGCCAATGCTCTGATGACCGCTGTAGGCTATGTGGATCTGCTGATCCCGCGCGGCGGTGCCGGGTTGATCCGTGCCTGCGTTCAGAACGCCAAGGTTCCCTGCATCCAGACCGGCACCGGCATCTGCCATGTGTACGTAGACGACACCGCCGATCTGGACAAAGCTCTGGACATCATCGAGAACGCAAAAGCCAGCCGCCCCAGCGTGTGCAACGCCGAGGAAGTGTGCCTTGTGCACTCTTCCATTGCCGGGCAGTTCCTGCCCCGTCTGGCCCAGCGCCTTGGCCCGGACCGCGCGGCAAAGGGCCTGCACCCGGTGGATCTGCGGCTGGATAAGCGCGCAGCCTCCATCATCTCCGGCACCCCTGCCGGAGAAAAGGACTTTGACACCGAATTTCTGGACTACATCCTCGCGGTCAAGGTCGTGGACAGCGTAGAGGAGGCCATCGGGCATATTGCTGAGCACTCCACCGGCCACAGCGAGGCCATCCTGACCCAGACACAGGCCCATGCCGACCTGTTCACTGCCGCAGTGGACAGCGCCGCCGTGTATGTGAACTGTTCCACCCGCTTTACGGATGGCGGTGAATTCGGCCTTGGGTGCGAAATGGGCATTTCCACCCAGAAACTCCACGCCCGTGGCCCCATGGGACTGGCCGAGCTGTGCAGCTACAAGTATATCATCCACGGCAATGGTCAGATCCGCTAAAGCCCGCTGAACCAACCTTTCCAGTGCGGAAATCGGGAGTGAGCGTTTTCTCCATAATATTCATAATTTAGAAACGAAACTGAAAAGCTTTTTCCGAAACAGGCTGGTGCGATTTGCGCCAGCCTGTATTTTTGTTTTATTCCCATGAAATGTTCTTTCAGCAAAGACAAAAGCTGAATTATGTTTTCAATCTGCCTTTCCTGTTCGCTCATTGATATGGATGATTGTATCCCAGTTTTCTGCACTTCTCACAAAGATATAGTCTTACTTTCTCCATTTTGTTTTGTAAAAAGTACAAGAACCCCCTTGACAGCCCCTATTTCGATGCGGTAAAACTATATTGGAAAACTTGATAACGATTTCACTTCATTTCACTTTCCAATGAGAAAGTTGTTCGTCACACACAACACTATACTTGGAACAAAGGAGAGAGCAATATGACGATCGCCATTCTTGCACACGATTCCCGCAAAGAGCTTGCACTGCAGTTCTGCACTGCTTACAGCGCCATTTTGTCCAAAAACACAGTCATTGCTACCGGCACCACCGGACGGATGCTGGCGCAGACTACCGGCCTGCCCGTGCACTGTTATCTCTCCGGGCGCTTGGGCGGTGTGCAGCAGATCACTTCCCGCATTGCGTGCGACGAAGTGGATCTGGTGTTGTTCTTCCGTGACCCGCTGAAAGCGGATGCCGCCAGCATCACCGAGCAGAATCTGCTCCGCCTGTGCGATATGCACAGCGTACCCATTGCCACCAACATTGCCACCGCCGAGGTCTTGCTGCGCGGTATGGATCAGGGCGACCTGGACTACCGCGAGGGGATGCATCCCGCTCTTGTGGAGCCAATGCCCACCGTGCAGCGCCACGCCGTGTGATGAATCGTGTATAGAGTATCGGGAAAGAGACAGCGCCGCAGGAAACTTCCTGCGGCGCTGTTGTTTTTTGTTTTGCTTTTATTTCAGTAAAGCCTGCAGCTTTTCCAGCCGGCGGACGGCTTCGTCCAGCACATCGGTGCCGCGGGCAAAGTGCATCCGGATCAGGTGGTTCACCGGCTCCCGGAAGAAGCTGGAGCCAGGCACAGCGGCCACGCCCACTTCCCGGATCATCCACTCACAGAACTGCAGGTCGGTCCAGCCCTTGAACTGGGGCAGCGCCAGAAAATCGGAAATATCGATCATCACAAAATAGGTGCCCTGCGGAACATTGTGCTTCAGCCCCACACGGTCCAGTCCGGCCAGAAAATGATCGCGCTTTTCGGTGTAAAGGGCCTGCAGCTTTTCGTAATAGCTGGCGGGCATCTCCAAACCGGCCACAGCGGCCTCCTGCAGGGGTGCAGCCGCACCCACAGTGAGAAAGTCGTGCACCTTGCGCGCACCCTCAATGACCTCTGCGGGTCCGATCAGATAGCCCAGACGCCAACCCGTGATGGAGTAAGTCTTGGAGAGCGAGTTGCAGGTGATGGTGTGCTCAAACATGCCGGGCAGGCTTGCCATGCAGATATGCTCTGCCGGCGCATAGATGATATGCTCGTACACCTCATCCGTCACCACAAAGGCATCGTACTGGATGGCCAGCTTTGCAATGGCTTCCAGCTCGTCGCGGCGGAACACCTTGCCGCAGGGATTGGAAGGATTGCACAGGATCAGCGCCTTAGCACCCTCGGCAAAGCCCTTTTCGATCAGGCTGATGTCAAACTCATAGGTGGGCGGCACCAGCGGGATATAGATGGGTTCCGCGCCCGAAAGAATGGCATCGGCACCGTAGTTCTCGTAGAACGGTGAGAAGATCATCACCTTGTCGCCGGGGTTGCAGATGGTCATCATGGCGGCCATCATGGCCTCAGTGCCGCCGCAGGTCACGCAGATCTCGGTGTTGGGGTCTACTTCGTGGTGCAGGGCAGGGCTGGTCTTTTTTGCCAGCGCCTCGCGGAAGTTTTGCGCGCCAAAGGTCACAGCGTACTGGTGCGGGCCTTTGTAAGCTGTTTCGGCCAGAGCGTCCAGCAACTGCTTCGGCGGGTCAAAATCCGGGAAGCCCTGCGAAAGGTTGATGGAGTTATGCTGATTGTTGATGCGGGTCATGCGGCGGATAACAGAATCCGTGAAGGTACCCACACGGTCACTTAAAACAGGCATGCGCTCTCCCCTTTTCAGTCCTTAAAATAAGCCTTCTGGATGGCCAGCAGCACGCCTGCACGGCTGGCAGCAAAGTTCAGACCGCCCTGCAGGTAGCAGGTGTACGGCTCACGCAGCGGGCCGTCGCAGGAAAGCTCGATGGTGCTGCCCTGTGTAAAGCTGCCGCTTGCCATGACCACCTCGTCGGTATAGCCCGGCTCCGGAGAAGGTTCCGGGGCGGCATAGCTGTCCACGGGACTTGCAGCCTGAATGCCCTGACAGAAGCCGATGAGCGCATCCGCAGTGCCTGCATCAAAGCAGGTGACGATGTCGTTGTGGTCGTCGCAGTAGCGCGGCACTGGATTCTTGCCCAGCAGCTCCAGCATACACTGGGCGTAAATGGCGGTCTTAATGGCCTCGCACACCACGCCGGGCGCATAGTAGAATCCCAGATACATATCACGGGGCGTTTCCAGCGTGCAGCCCAGATCCTTGCCGAGACCGGGCGCATTCAGGCGGTAAGCGCACAGCTCCACAAGGTCTTTGCGGCCCGCAATGTAGCCGCCGGTGGGAGCGATGCCGCCGCCGGGGTTCTTGATCAGGCTGCCCACCACAAGGTCTGCGCCCATCTGACAGGGTTCCTGCGTCTGGGTGAACTCGCCGTAGCAGTTATCCACAAAAATAATGATGTCCGGGTTTGCGGCGCGGGCGGTATCCGCAATTTTTCGGATCGTTTCCAGATCAAAGGCATTGCGCTGCAGATAGCCGCGGCTGCGCTGGATGTGGCACACCTTTGCACCGGGGGCCTTTTGGGCGATCAGGTCATAATCCGGGGTGAAGTCGGCTTTCAGCGGAGCTTCATCGTACCGGATGCCGTAATCCATCAGGGTGCCGGTGCCCTTGCCCTTGCCGTCCAGACCGATCACGCCTTCCAGCGTATCGTAGGGGCGGCCGGTGGCAGCCAGCAGGGTGTCCCCTGCCCGCAGCAGGCCGAACAGCGCCACAGCCAGCGTGTGGGTGCCGCTCTGGAACTGGCTGCGCACGAGGGCGTCCTCTGCGCCCATCACCTCGGCAAAGATCTGCTCCAGCTTTGC
>OLRJ01000929.1_pt1 | contig 26933 bp, 21 predicted proteins | sample 1672741 | NCBI WGS metagenome assembly OLRJ01 (sample SAMEA3136719, study PRJEB25190) | human gut metagenome | biome: human gut; feature: human-associated habitat; material: faeces | place: Austria | collected 2013
TGAAAGATGTAAACGAAGAACTGTGGAAACTGGGTGTTCCGGCAAAGACACAGCATAACGAAGTAGCTCCGGCACAGCATGAGCTGGCTCCGATCTATGAAGAAGCAAACCTTGCAGTAGATCACAACCAGTTAGTAATGGAAATCTTGAAAAAGACAGCAAGCAAACATGGTCTGACCTGTCTGCTTCATGAGAAACCATTTGCAGGTGTGAACGGTTCCGGTAAACATAACAACTGGTCCATTACAACCGATGATGGTATCAATCTTCTGGATCCGGGCGATACCCCGCATCACAATATTCAGTTCCTGATGGTACTTGCCTGCATCCTGAAAGCAGTAGATACTCATGCAGACCTGCTTCGTGAATCCGCAGCAGATGTAGGAAATGATCATAGACTGGGAGCAAACGAGGCACCGCCAGCAATCATTTCCATTTATCTTGGCGAGCAGTTACAGGATGTTGTAACCCAGCTGATCTCTACAGGTACAGCAACACATTCATTGGAAGGCGGCGTGCTTGAGACAGGTGTAACCACACTTCCTGATTTCCTGAAAGATGCTACTGACAGAAACAGAACATCACCTTTTGCATTTACAGGCAATAAATTCGAGTTCCGTATGGTAGGTTCTCAGGATTCTGTCTCCGCAGCAAACGTTGTATTGAACACTATCGTAGCAGAAGCATTTTCTGAGGCATGCGATGAATTGGAAAAAGCAGATGACTTCAATACGGCAGTACATGATCTGATCAAGAAATATCTGTCTGAGCACCAGAGAATTATCTTCAATGGAAACGGATATTCCGATGAGTGGGTAGCTGAAGCAGAGAGAAGAGGACTTCCGAACATTAAATCTATGGTAGATGCCATTCCGGCTCTGACCACAGAGAAAGCAATCAATCTGTTTGAAAAATTCGGAGTATTTACCAAGGCAGAGCTTGAGTCCCGCGTAGAGATCCTTTATGAAAAATATGCAAAAGAGATCAACATCGAAGCAAAAGCTATGATTGACATTGCAAGCAAACAGCTGATCCCTGCAGTTATCAAATCCGTTACCGCATTAGCCGGTTCTATTAATACGATCAAAGCAGCAGCAGATGTAGATATCAGTTGTCAGACCGAACTTCTGGCACAGTGCTCAACGTTACTTGGCGCATCCAAGAAAGCATTGAGCAGACTGGAAGAAGTAACAGCAAAAGGCGGCGAGATGGAAGAGGGAAGAGCACAGGCAGAATACTACAGAGATGTTGTAAAAGTAGCTATGGATGAGCTTCGTGCCCCAATCGACGAACTGGAGATGCTGGTAGGCAAAGATTACTGGCCAATGCCATCCTACGGCGATCTGATGTTTGAAGTATAAGAAATACGTTCTTTCATAATTACACTTATAATAAAACCCCCAGAGGAGTTTCCGTCATTGACGGGAACTTCTTCGGGGGTTTTATTAGCATTAAAAAGTCGTGAAGATCGGAACACCGGACAGGATCCAACGTGACCCGCTTTATAATTTCCGAATACAATTATCGCCGATAGAGACAATACGCTCCTTGTACAGTCGGCCAACTGCGCGCTTGAAGGCATTTTTGCTCAGCCCGGTTTCGCGCATGATGATTTCAGGTGATGCTTTGTCGTTGAAGGGAAGTACCCCTGCAAATTCATCGATGACCTGTAAAATATGCTGTGCATCTTCATCAATCTGCAGATATGCTTTGTCGCGCAGTGTCAGATCCAGTTTGCCGTCCGGTTTTACACCGGTAACTTTTGCTTCGATGACCTGCCCGATATGCAGTTTGGAATGATCTTCGTAATGAGGGATCAGTGCGGAATAACGGTCGTCCACCGCTACGAATGCGCCGAAATTGTCACTGAATTCATAGACGCGGCCATGTACGATATCATCACGTTTGTATGGAGAATCTTTCTCCAGTAAGTGGTAAATGCCTTTCATGGAAGCGCAGAGACGGCTGCTTTTGTCGATGTAAAGAGTGACCAGAACCTCATCCCCTTCTTTGACTTTCACAAGCTGTTCCTTATAAGGAAGGAACAAATCTTTTTCCAGTCCCCAGTCCAGGAAAGCACCGATCTTACCGGTCTGTGATACTTTCAGAAGTGCGAACTGTCCAAGCGTCAGAGCCGGTTCATTGGTCGTTGCGATCATACGGTCTTTGGAATCTTTGTATAAAAATACTTCGATGCTGTCATGCAGCTTCAGATCTGCAGGAACCTGTTTTTTCGGCAGGAGAACGCGGGTATCATCGCCCTGACGTTCTGCCAGATATACACCGAAGTCTACTTGTTTAACCATGATAAGTGTCTGTTTTTCTCCTAATTTCAGCATTCTTTTCTCCTTTTAAATTCTATCGTGGCATAATGTCCATTGTTTTCTGTTTCAAATATAACGTAAAAAATATTCTTCTGATCGATCAGACGCGGATGCATCACATCTCCGGGAACAGCGGCCTGGGAATATTCTGCACGCATTTCAAAAATATCAAAATCCTCCGGGAGATATTCCTGTGCCAACTGGATATAGATGGCATTATTCATGTGATGGTACACATCAATCTGAGAATTCGTGACAGTCAATGGTTTTTCCATCATGCCGCCTTCTGGAACCGTAATCTTGCGTGGCGCATTTTCCATAGGATACTGTGGGAAAAATTCATAGGCATTTCTCACATCTTCCGGTATTTTCTGCGGATGCATGGTGTTCAGGTTTAAAAAAGTCCAGATCGTATTGGCGCAGGCGCACACATTTCCGTCCGCATCCTCCAGCGTAAAATTACGATATCCGTAAAATCCTTTAAAACCATAAGCCCAGGTGGTAACTTTAACCGTTTCTCCCAGATGAGGACGGCGAAAGATCTGAACCTGCCAGGAGGCCAGTACCCATGCAAAACCGTGGGTAGTCAGCGCATCAATGTCCATGTGGGTATGGGCAGAATGAAAAATGCTGCAATCCTGAAAATAATTCAGAAGTGCATGCAAGGTCATATGTTGGTTGCAGTCCGATTCGCTGAAACGGACACGGCTTTCAAAACTGTACATAATAATCTCCCTCCATCATCATTTTAGAATAATGATGTAATTAGTCGCGAAATCGTATCATTTACAGAAGGTTCTATTTACGCATCATTTTTGATGATCGTGATATTGGAAACTGTAATGTGATCATCTGAAAAAGTAAATAGAGTTAAAAAAAGCACCATATACTATGGTGCTTTCAGTAGCAGGGCTACCAGGATTCGAACCTGGAAATGACGGAGTCAGAGTCCGTTGCCTTACCGTTTGGCGATAGCCCTATGTCTCTCAACAAATGATATTATACTCAGTTCAGGACATAAATGCAAGCATTTTTTATAAAAAAAGATTTATTATCATGTCTTTCTTAAAATATACTTTAAAATACCATTTTATTGCTGTGAAAAAATGATCTGTCCATCCAAAAGTGCATAGGAGACTGGTCCCTGACAGTCGAAGCGGGCGGATCCGGAGGTACCTTCTGTGATCTCGGTAAGCAGAGCATCTTTCTGTTCCATCGGGATCATCACATCGATCTCTACCTTATCTGTATAGCGGCTATCAATCTGTGGGATCTGTTCTTTGCCGAGGATATACTGGATTTTACCGATTCCATTATAATCCGTATGAATCGTGGCAGGAATGCCCTGCTGCATCGTAAGGATCGTACTGTTTTCCAGACCAGCCTGTGTGGATTTCTGATAAGCGCGGACCAGACCGCCGGTTCCGAGGAGCGTTCCACCGAAATAACGGGTCACAACGACGATGCAGTTGTGGATATCTTCTTTTAAAAGTACATCAAGCATCGGACGACCGGCAGTTCCTGCAGGTTCACCGTCATCACTGCATCGCTGAAGCTGTTGACTTTCGCCAATGACGTAGGCAAAGCAGTTGTGTCTTGCATCCCAGTATTGTTTTTTCATTTTTGCGAGAAATTCCAGTGCTTCCTCTTCCGTGGAGACCGGTTTTACATGGGCAATAAAACGGGATTTTTTCTCTTCAATCTCGCCTGCCCCTTCTTTATATACGAAACGATAAGTGTTCATAACCGTTGAAAATAAGCCTTTCTGAAAATTTATCATCTTCAGTGTAACACAAAAGGAAAGGCGGGGGCAAGCCACAGATCGAAAACATATGTTTAAAAACAGCCTGTAAAATGGTATACTGATAAAATAACCATGCGAAACATGTAGCGAAAAGAGTATGCTTTAGGCGTGATCGTATTTGAAATCGGATGCTTTAAAAGCAAAACAAAAACAGGGAAATCATACGTTTTAGAATCGTATACGGTCATTTTTGTCATCGTGAGGGGCAGGATATATTATAATTAAGTAGAAGATTTATCTGTTCATAAATATGGACAAGATAACGGGAAGTTACGGAGGAACTGTATGGATTATGGAAAAAAAGGTCTGGAAAGGAAGCGGGAGCATCTATTAAAAACTGGTTTTAAGAGAAGAAGGATCGGTGTGCTGACAGCAAAGATCCTGTTTATATTTTTCCTGTTCTGCCTGGCAGGGCTGGGGTATGTGAGTGTACGTTTTGTACAGGGCGTGATCGCTGATGCACCGGATATTTCTGATATCAATGCATCTCCCACAGGATATATGTCCGTAGTACTGGATCGGAACGGGGATGTAACGGCAGAACTCGTTGAGTCCGGTTCAAACAGGGTGTATGCTTCACTGGATGAGATTCCCATTGATCTTCAGCAGGCATTTGTGGCCATTGAAGACAGCCGTTTTTATGAACATAATGGCATTGATACACAGGGAATTGCCCGGGCAGCCATTCGTGGCATTTCCAGAGGAAAACTGACAGAAGGCGCCAGTACGCTTACACAGCAGCTTTTAAAAAACAATGTATTTGAAGGATGGACTTCTGAAAGCCAGGAACAGAAGCTGAAACGGAAATTGCAGGAGCAGTATCTTGCAGTACAGCTGGAGAAGCATGTATCCAAGGACTGGATCATGGAAAACTATCTGAATACGATCAATCTCGGACAAAATACGTTGGGAGTGCAGGCTGCGTCCCGCCGTTATTTTGGAAAAGATGTTTCAGAACTGAACCTTTCAGAATGTGCCGTGCTGGCAGCAATCACAAAGAATCCGGGAAAATATAATCCGATCACAAATCCTGAAGCGAATCAGAAACGCCGGGAAAAAGTTCTTGGGGATATGGAGGAACAGGGGTATATCACACATGAACAATACGAGGCTGCGGTTCAGGATGATGTATACAGTCGGATCCAGCAAAATAATCAGTCCTATCAAAACAGTGGAAGATATATTATGACCTATTTTGTGGACGAGCTGACCCAACAGGTAATATCGGATCTCCAGAAAGAACTTGGATATTCGGAACAGCAGGCATATAAAGCGGTTTACAGTGGAGGTCTGACAATCTATTCCACACAAGATCCACATATCCAAAAGGTCTGTGATGAAGAAGTCAATAACAGTGAAAACTATTCTGTAAAGACAAAGGTTTCTTTTGATTACAGGCTCAGTATTACCAGGGATGACGGTACGGTTGAACATTATTCCCAGCAGACGATGCAGAGATATTACAAACAGCTGACGGGAAATGAAGAATATTCCATCAGTTATAACAGTGAAGAAGAGGCGCAGGCTCATATCGATGCCTATCGGGATGCGATGCTGCAAAAGGGTGGTACTGTTCTGGCGGAAACGCTCGTATTCATTCCGGAACCACAGACTTCTGTAACGATCATGGATCAGAGCAGCGGAGAAGTGCTGGCTTTGACAGGCGGACGGGGAGAGAAAAACGGAAGCAAGACATTAAACCGGGCTTCCGATACGACAAGACAGCCGGGTTCTACATTTAAACCTCTTGCTGTCTATGCGGCAGCGCTTGATACAGGAAACTATACACTGGCGACGACAGTACTGGATGAACCCTATACGTATGAAAATGGTCGTGCTGTTAATAACTATGAACGCAGCTACGATGGCTGGCTCAGTATCCGGGAAGCAATCATAAAATCTAAGAATATCATAGCTGTAAAGACGTTGACAGATCTTACCCCAAATCTTGGATATGAATATCTGGAACGTTTTGGAATCACGACGCTGGATGCGGAAAATGATATTTATCAGCCACTGGCGCTGGGAGGCATTTATTATGGTGTTACTAATCTGGAGCTGACAGGCGCATATGCGACAATTGCAAATCAGGGAACATATACAGAACCGATTTTGTATACAAAAGTCGTAGATCAGTATGGAAAAGTATTATTAAAGAAACATCCCGAGACCAGAGAAGTCATTTCGGACAGTACAGCTTTTTTATTGACATCTGCGATGCAGGATGTTGTATCAGAGGGAACCGGTAAGATCGTAAGCTTTCCTGATATGTCCATCGCCGGTAAGACAGGTACGACATCGGATGACCGAGATACCTGGTTTGCCGGTTATACGCCGTATTATACCTGCGTGGTATGGGGCGGTAATGATGATAATACCGTTCTTGATAACACGAGGTTTTCCAGAACGATATGGAAAGCCATCATGTCCAGAATCCATGAGGGAAAAGCTGATCCGGGATTTGAAAGACCGGAGTCTGTGCAGGAGGCAGTCATTTGTACAGAATCCGGGCAGCTTGCGATCCCAGGCGTTTGTACAACAACGAAAACAGAATATTTCAGTGAGGAGACAGAACCGGAGGTGTATTGCCAGCTTCATGGAGGAAATATACAGTCGGAACAGGAAGAAGAGACTGGACAGCCCGACGGCGAAACAGAAGGTGGCGATGTCGAGCCGGATGGAACCAAGCCGGGGCAGACGGAATCGGATGTATTGTCCGGGAATCTTTCAGGACATTAGCCCGGTAACAAGAGAAACTCATTGGTTTTAGACGATGGGTGGTTTATAGTGTTAAAAAAGAAAGGAAACAAACCAATGTATGATTTATTAATAATAGGAAGCGGTCCGGCTGGAATGTCTGCTGCTGTATATGCGCAGCGTGCAAAACTCCATTGTGCCGTGATTGAAAAACTGCCTATGGGTGGCGGTCAGATCTTAAATACCTATGAAGTGGATAACTATCCCGGTATTCCAAAGACCAGTGGATTTGAACTTGGAACACAGCTGCGCAAACATGCAGAGGCTGTTGGTACGGAGTTTATCCAGACGGAAGTGCAGTCCATAGAGAAAAAAGAAGATTATTTTACACTTACAACGGCGAAAGGCACATTTGAAGCCCGTGCAATCATTGCAGCCAGCGGCGCACGCCACCGGGAACTTGGAGTTTCCGGAGAAAAAGAGCTGACGGGTATGGGCGTATCTTATTGTGCTACTTGTGATGGCGCATTCTTCCGAAATCGCACAGTAGCTGTTGTGGGCGGAGGAAATGTGGCACTGGAAGATGCACTGTTTCTTGCCAGAGGATGCAGTAAAGTCTATCTGATCCACAGACGAGATGAACTGCGGGGGGAAAAGATCCTGCAGGAACAGGTAAAAGAAACAGAGAATATTGAGATTCTGTACAGCCATCAGGTATCTGCGATTGAGGGAAGCGGCCAGGTAACATCTGTAAAGCTGTATGATAAAAAAGCGGATTCCACTACGGATCTTACCGTAGATGGCGTTTTTATCGCAGTTGGTATCGATCCAAACACAGAGATTTATCGCGGACTTGCAGAGATGGATGAGAGCGGATTCATCTGTGCAGGAGAGGATGGCGTTACCAGCATGCCGGGTCTGTTTGCAGCCGGAGATTTGCGTACAAAGCAGCTTCGTCAGGTTATTACGGCAGCTGCGGATGGCGCAAACTGCGTGACCAGCGTAGAACGCTATCTGGTTACACTGCATGCAAAGCAGGATTAGCCGGGAATTCAGATGGAAATGATTGTTCTGTTTCATATTAGCAGAAACATGCGAGAATCATATGTCTGCAGAACAAATGGAAGCGTCTGTTTGACAAAAAAGATAGATTACGAGTTGAATAATAAGGAAAGAAAAGGCAGGAAGTATAGATTTGCACCACTCCAAAAGTCAGACCTGAAAATCCAACGATTGGAGGGAGGTACAATCTATGTTTCCTGTCTTTTTGTTCAAGTATTTATTGTTGGAAAGAACAGGTATGGATATAAAATTCAAAAAGCATTATGGCAGGTTATAAACGGATGGACAGACAATGAGACTGAGGATTATTAAAAATAGTTGACATAGAAACGCAATTCTGTTAGAATAGCTTCGTAATAAATTGTAACAAATATGTAATAAATATAACAGAAACGAAATTATTGGAGGAAAATTCATGCGTAAGGCATATAAAACAGTTGCCTGTCTGCTGGCAGGTACTGTACTGCTGACAGGTGCCGGACTTCCAAACAAGGTGCAGGCAGCAGGAATAGAAACAAATGAGTTTGCATATCTGGCAGGATCTCCTGTAGAAAATTCACTGGAGTCTAAGATTTCTGCAAGTCAGGAGATCACACAGGAAAAAGCAGATACAGTAAAGGCAATCAATACAGTAGAAGATACTATCGGTACTTCTCTTGACAATGCGGCAGTTTCAAATGTTGAAAACTACACAGAGATTAAAGCAGCCGCAGATGATAACAGTGAAGTGGTTGGAAAACTGTATAACCAGTCACTGGTAATCATTACAGAAAATCCGAATAATGGATGGTATAAAATTCATTCCGGTTCTGTAGATGGATATGTAAAAGCAGAAACACTTACAGTAGGTGATGTAAATGCAATACAGGCTACCAGCTATCAGACAGCAGACGTGATGACAGATTCCCTGAAAGTACGCAGCGAGATGTCCACAGAGTCCGGAGTCGTTACTATGGTAGATACGGGAAGCAAACTGAGTGTCCTTGGGGAGGCAGACGGCTGGGTCGCTGTTTCCACAGCAGCCGGAAATGGATATGTATCTGCTGAATATGTTCAGGTAACTACACAGTATAAACAGGCAATCAGCCGTGCGGAAGAAGAAGAGGCTGCCCGACAGGCAGAAGAAGCTGCACGGAAAGCAGAAGAAGAGAAAAAGAAACAGGCTGGATCAAATGTTATCTCCTATGGTTCCCAGTTTGTAGGAAATCCATATGTATGGGGTGGTTCAAGTCTGACAAACGGTGCAGATTGTTCCGGATTTGTTATGAGCGTATATGCACATTTCGGAATCTCACTGCCTCATTCATCCGCTGCACTTCGCGGAGTCGGAAGATCTGTAGATATTTCTGATATTCAGCCGGGCGATATCGTATGTTACGAAGGTCATGTAGGTCTGTATGCAGGAAATGGAAGATTACTTCATGCTTCTAATAAGAAAGATGGTATCAAGATCTCATCTTCTATCACATATCGTAAGATCGTAGCAATCCGTCGAGTATTATAATAGATTATAAATATTGAATGTAAGACATCTGGAAGAATATTCCAGATGTTTTTTTGTTGGTAAGAACAACTTTTCAAACTTAAGCAGAAATGAAATTGACACAATGATCCCCTTTTTGCGTTAGCAAAAGAAACTTTTTAAGCTGCGATGGTATGTAGAGCATTTGGATAATATAGGATTGTGTATAAGTTTTCAAGTTTGAAGGTATTGAAAAAATATAGAATTTAATATGCAAAATGCATAATATAAAACCTTGATTGAACGACCAAATAGACTGACAATTATCGGGTAAAAACGACATAATTTCACTATTAAAAAGTCAATGGATTTTACAAAAAAAATTATAAAATATCGAAAAACGTAGAAATAAACAAAACGTATGTTTGAAAAATAGCGGTTGAAAAGTCATAGTTTTCCATGGTAAAAATGTGGATAATGTGCATAACTCTGTGAATAACTGTAAAAATGGGCAAATTTTGTGTGAATGAAATGTGGATAACTTGTGGATGTGGAAAAAAGTTTGAACATTTTTCATACTTGAAATTTTCTCTATTGGTAAATTTGTATAGATAGGGTAAAAAAACGGTAAGATATGTAAGAAAAAAATGAAATAAGGAAACGACAGGATCGATACATAAGTTTAAAATTATGAAAAAAGTATGAAAGTTACATAACATATTTAGATATAAATTGAAAAAGTGCATTCAGTTTGGTATACTATTGCAGAAGTTGGAGCGACAGGCGGTCTTTGTCCGGAGTTCCAATGGAAAGTATCAGAACATGATTTACAGACAGGAAACGACGATATGTGTAATAAGATCGATTTGGCAGGCATACGGATAGACGATTGTGGTCTGGAGGAAGCTTTGCAAAAGGTTGATTTCTATTTTAATAATGAATGTATGAATACCATTGAGACGGTAACGATGAAAACTATCGTGGCAGCCGGAGAAGATGAAAAGGTCAGAGAGTGTCTGGAACAGACAGACCTTGTTCTGGCGGGAGATAAGGAAATCCTGGAAATGGCAGGGATCAGTTCTGCCCGGAGAATACAGGAAGTGGAAGACCGGGAATTTTTTCATTCTTTTATGAGCCTTGCGATTCAACAGGAAAAGACGTTCTTTTTACTGTCACAGACAGAGGAAGAGATTGAGGAACTCCAGATTTTTCTGGAAGATCTTTTTGATGGTAAGGTTCAGATCTGCGGACAGTATGCACTGGACTCCTGTGTAGGCGATGAGGATGATGTGATCAATGAGATCAATACGGTATCTCCTGAGATTATCCTTTCCACGCTGCCGACACCGAAGCAGGAACATTTCCTGCGTTGCCATATCGGTAAGTTCCATGCCAGGGTGTGGTATGGAATCAGCGCTGAATATGATGTAACGGAAAGTCGCCGTGGCTTAAAAGTCTGGCTGAAAAAAATGCAGGTGCGCTATAAAATGAAGCATCAGATACAGTTTTACGAGCATACTTCCCCTGAAAATATGGTAAAAAAAGAGGAAATGCATAAAAAGTAAGCATTTCCTCTTTACAATTTTGGGTGTTTTGTCTTATTATGTAGATAACAAACGATAAATTGAAATAAATTCGGGTATCTTTTATTGTGAAAGTTGTATAGCAAGAGGTTTTTTTATATAAACGAGCTCGGAGAAGGGGGAAATATATGATTTCGAACCAGATTTTACAGAATACGATTGATGGATTAAAGAATATTACGAGAATCGATTTTTGTATCATTGATACAGAAGGCAAGATTCTTGCAACAACATTTTCTGAGGCGGACCGTTATGTGAGTCATGCGCTTACATTCGTGGATTCCCCGGCTGACAGTCAGGTAGTAAACGGATGTCAGTTTTTTAAAGTATTTGATGAACATCAGATGGAGTATGTTCTTTTAGTAAATGGCGACAGTGAAGATGTTTATATGATAGGAAAGATCGCAAGCTTTCAGGTTCAGAATCTTCTGGTTGCCTACAAAGAACGTTTTGATAAAGATAATTTTATCAAGAATCTGCTTTTGGACAATCTGCTTCTGGTGGATATCTACAATCGTGCAAAGAAGCTTCATATCGAGACAGAAGTAAAACGTGTTGTTTACATCGTAGAGACGAATCGCGACAAAGATGGAAACGACCTGGAGAAAGTCCGTAGTCTGTTTGAAGGCAAAAACCGCGATTTTGTTACAGCTGTAGATGAGAAAAACATCATTGTCGTAAAAGAAGTCAGTGAAAATGATACCGCAAATGACATTGCAAAAACAGCAGAAGTGATTCTTGCTGCATTTAACAGTGACAGCAGCGATATCCATGTGGCATATGGTACTGTTGTAAGCGAGATCAAAGAAGTATCCCGCTCTTATAAGGAGGCGAGGATGGCACTGGATGTGGGCAAGATCTTCTTTGAAGAACGCAAAGTGATCGCTTACTCTACTCTCGGAATCGGACGACTGATCTATCAGCTTCCTATTCCGCTTTGCAAAATGTTCATTCGTGAGATCTTCGATGGCAAATCCCCGGATGATTTTGACGAAGAGACATTAACGACGATCAATAAATTCTTTGAGAACAGTCTGAATGTGTCCGAGACTTCCAGACAGCTGTATATCCACAGAAATACACTGGTATATCGACTGGATAAGCTGCAGAAAAGTACCGGACTGGATCTTCGTGTTTTTGAAGATGCCATTACATTTAAGATCGCATTGATGGTCGTGAAGTACATGAAGTATATGGAATCATTGGATTATTAATTAGGAGGAACATATGATTACATTTGATCACGTCAGCAAGGAATACGTAGAAGGTGTTCCGGCTCTGCATGATGTGAGTCTTCACATTGATGCTGGCGAGTTTGTATTTATTACGGGTGAAAGCGGATCCGGAAAATCTACTTTGATCAAACTGCTCACAAAAGAGCTTGACCCGTCAAAAGGTCAGATTATTGTAAATAAAAAAGATCTTGGAAAAGTAAGACATCGGAATATTCCGTATTACAGACGAAATATCGGATGCGTGTTTCAGGATTTCCGACTGTTGAAAGACAGAAATGTTTATGAAAATGTTGCATTTGCACAGCGTGTCATTTCTGCTTCCAATCGTGCGATAAAGAAAAATGTGCCAAAGATCCTGGCTATGGTGGGACTTGCGGCAAAATATAAATCAAAACCAACACAGCTTTCCGGTGGAGAGCAGCAGCGAGTGGCGATCGCCAGAGCGCTGATCAATGAACCGAAGATCCTTCTGGCAGACGAGCCTACAGGTAACCTGGATGCGACGAATGCCTGGGAGATCATGAAGCTGTTGGATGAGATTAACAACAGGGGAACGACGGTAGTTGTTGTAACCCATAATCTTGAGATTGTGGAACAGATGAAAAAACGTGTGATTACCATCAAACAGGGCGAAGTGGTAAGTGACGAGCGGATGGGTGGTGAAGAAGCATGAAAGTAGGAACATTTTTCTATACATTAAAACAGGGTTGTAAGAATATTTTAAGAAATAAAATGTTTTCCATTGCTTCTATTGCGACAATGGCAGCATGTATTTTCATGTTTGGTATTTTCTTCTCCGTAGTACAGAACTTCCAGAGCGTTGTAAAAAATGTAGAATCAGACGTGATGGTATCCGTTTATTTTAATGACGGAGTGACAGACGATCAGATTCAGCAGATTGGTACCCAGATTGAAAATATGAAGGATCTGGTATCAAAGACAGAATATGTATCTGCTGAGCAGGCATGGCAGGAGTATCAGGAGACTTACTGGAAAGATAATCCGGAAGCTGCGGAGACATTCCAGAATGATAACCCATTGGCTGGATCTGCTCATTATAATGTCTATATGAAGGATGTATCTCAGCAGGCAGAGCTGGTTACCCAGATTTCAGCAATCGATGGTGTCAACAAAGTAAATGAGTCTACACAGGCAGCAAATGTACTGACGGACTTTAACAAGCTGATCGCATACGTGTCAGTTGCCATCATCGCGATCCTGATCTGTGTAGCAGTATTCCTGATCAGTAATACAGTTAATACAGGTATAACTGTGCGAAAAGAAGAGATTAAGATCATGAAACTGATCGGGGCCACAGACTTTATGGTAAGGGCGCCGTTTATCGTAGAAGGTGTACTGATCGGTCTGATCGGTTCCATTATTCCACTGGCTGTACTTTATGCATTGTATGGCAAGGTTATCGGATATGTTGCAGACAAATTCCGATTCCTGGATGATATGCTTTCCTTTATCCCGGTAAACAGCATTTTTAAGATCCTGCTTCCGGTAGGACTGATTCTTGGTGTCGGTATCGGATATGTGGGAAGCCGTGTAACACTGCGCCGTCATCTGCATGTATAAAGTACAGGATATATATATTGAGCTGAGCGTCATACCGAGTGAATGACAGTGCTATTATATATAGGATCATGTGCATAAACAGAATCAGTGGCTGGATAGCCTGTTTCGAGATACGGCATGGGATGTCATATATAGGATTATGCGCACAAACAGAATCAGTGAGTGTGTATGAAATCTATATAGAGGAAATGACTTATATATGCTGGATTGATATTATCATTAGTATATAACAATAAAAACAGCGTCAGGCAGATGAAATGATCTGTTCTGGCGTTGTTTTTTTACTTGCCTGTGGAATATGCCTTTTTATGGCAGCTCATAAAAATATTTCAGAAAACAGGTTGCGTATAAGGCGGACTTATTTTAAAGTAGAAGTGTTTAAGAAGAAATTTTTCTGGGAAGCTTTTGCCGGAAAAAGGAATGAAGATATCAAAAAAGGCATAAGCGTAAACAATAGTAGTTTTGAAAGGTAAGAAAAAGGTAACAAGATGGAAGAAAAAGACTTGCAGAAAACCATGTACCGGAAAGGCATGCGACGGGGTATTATCGGAACGATCATTGTATGTGCGGTACTCGTATTTGCCGGAGGTATGTTTCTGAATCATAGTGGATCAAAGACCCGGATACGGGTGCAGGCGACAGAAGATGGCAAACAGGTTACGAAAGTATTGTCCTATGATTCCCTGCTGGATCAGTCTACGGTAGATAAGATCAACTATCTGGCCGCAGATATACAGGCAAATTATTACGAAGACGTAGATGTGGATGCTATGAAAGAGGGGTTGTATCAGGGGCTTTTTAATGCTCTGGACCAGTATTCACAGTATTTTACAAAAGAAGAATATGATGAACTGATGAAATCGGATGTATCTGGAAGTTATTCCGGTATCGGGGCTACATTGAATCAGAACAGCGATACCAAACAGGTTACAGTCGTATCCGTTCAGGATGGTTCCCCGGCACAGGAAGCAGGTATTCAGGCAGGGGATGTGATCGTAAAGGCAGATGATTATACGGCAGCGGATATGGAGCTTTCCGAATTTGTTTCTCATCTGAAAGGAGAGGAAGGTACGAAAGTAACTGTTCAGATTTATCGGTCTTCCGATCATTCTTACAAGGATCTGACGCTTACGAGAAAGAGTCTGGAGATCAAGACCGTAGATTCCCAGATGTTGGAGAATAATGTGGGATATATCCGTATTACAGAATTTGTACAGACGACGACCGGACAGTTTGAGACTGCGCTGGATGATCTGAAAGCACAGGGAATGACCAGTCTTATCGTTGACTTGAGAAGTAATCCGGGCGGTCTGGTATCTTCTGTTACCGATATTCTGCAAAATATTATTCCAAAGGGTATGATCGTATACACCGAAGATAAATATAATAACCGGAATGAATACCAGTCTACAGGAGAAAAACAGTTAGATATGCCACTGGTCGTACTGGTAAATGAAAACAGCGCCAGTGCATCAGAAATTTTTGCCGGTGCGGTAAAAGACCGTCAGTGTGGAACGCTGATCGGAACGACAACCTTTGGAAAAGGAATCGTACAGGGTATACAGAACCTTTCCGATGGCAGCGGAGCGAAAATGACTACCAGCCGTTACTATACCCCAAATGGTGTCTGCATTCAGGGGAAAGGAATCGAACCGGATATCACATTGGAATATCAGTTCTTGGGCAATGATGATCAGGCATACAGCTACAGTCTGGATAATCAGATCCAGAAAGCTCTGGAAGTGTTAAAAGACCAGAAATAGCGTGAAAATACTTCTTCATAATTATTTTTTCACTATCTTAAAAGTGGTGGAATGGACATTAGTATGAAAAAAGTATTTTTATAGTGTCGTTACCATGCCAGAATTGCTGAAAAAAGGGAATCGATCAGAGAAAAATATTGTAGAAAAAACAGATTATGCATATGACCGTGCGTGTAGGCGGGGAAAATACTCATTTGTGTATTATTACCATATAAAAGAGTAAGTACTGAGTAAAACAAGCGGTTATATGCATTTTTATTGTTCAAAATGTATAAAAAATATCTGATATAATATTAAAACTAAAAATATTTCTATTAAATTGAACTAAAAATAAATATGCTAGTTGTAAAATTCAGGAACGTATGATATAGTTTAACTGTAAACGGAATATTGCTTATGTATAGGTACATATCCAGTTGCGGTAAATTCATTTTTTGGCAGAAAAAGATAGTTTTGGTCGGTATCTTTTATGATGAAAATGTTGAAAAAACAGTGTTGTCATGATATCATGCTCTTGTGTGCAACTTTGAATAAATCAATGCATAATCAATGCAGAAGTAAGAGAGGATGAAGAGAGTGCTTAAAAGTGAATTGACCAATGCCGAATTGCTGGTAATGAAATGTATCTGGGATACACCAAAAGATCTTGTATTATCAGAAGTTGTTTCTATGGTAAATGAGCGTTATCAAAAAGAATGGAGACCACAGACTGTATCCACATATCTGGCACATTTGGTACAGAAAGAATTTTTGAAGATGACACGGAAGGGAAAGATTTATACTTATCATCCGTTAGTGGCAGAGAAAGATTACCGTGAAAAAGAGATGAACAATTTTGTTGATTTCTGGGGCGGCGGTTCCCCGGCAGCATTCTTATCTGCTTTCATGGATTCCAACGAATTGAAAGAAGACGAGATGGAGGAGCTTCGTCATCTGATCGATGGTATGGATCAATAATTTTTTCTTTCTGCTAGTGCTGAATGCGATTACTGGAAATATTGCTTTCGGAATCAGCCTCGTGCTGATTCCGCTGGCAGTAAGATGTGGTTGCATAAAGCATATCTATAATATGCTGAAAGGCGTAGAATTCTTTTTCATCGTACCGGTTGCCTATGGGATTGTTATTTTGAAAGTCGGGAATGAAGTTACCGGAAAGATTACAGGTTATGATGGGAATACCGTTATGACAATCTGTTTTCAGGTGGCATTTGTTGTCTGGCTGATAGGTGCAATCGTTACTGCGAGAAATATCTTTGGAAAACGCAACAAGGTACGCGCATTGCATCAGTATGATCTTCCGATGGATGATCCACGGATTATTGAACTGTTTTATGAAACATATCCGGAGATCGCAAAGCGCAAAATACCGGTATATCGTAATCTTATTGTCGATACACCTATGATCGTGGGCGTATTGCATCCGACACTGCTAGTGCCGGACAGGTCTTTTTCTGAATCAATGTTAAAAATCATCTTACAACATGAAGCGACGCATATTATCCATAAAGATAATCTGTATAAGTTTATCGGACGGATCGTGATCTGCATCATATGGTGAAATCCTCTGCTCTATCGCTATTTCAAAGAGTGGACAAAGTGGGCGGAGACATATTGTGATATTTCTGTTTGTGACAGGTTTCTGGACGGGGACCGGAGGATCTACTCAGGAGTCATATTGAAATATTCCACGGGTATGGATATCTCCGACTCGTTGACACAACATTCTCCTTTTGCAAAGGAGAATCCGATCATGGGGAGGATAAAGCGATTGACCAAAATTAAAAGAGGAAAGAAATATGCAGCGTTAGGTTTGGTACTCAGTGCCATCTTTGTGGCAGGTTCAAGTATGACTGCGCTGGCAGCAGGAAATGTTACGGCAAATGCAGGAAAGAGTTTTTATTGGGAGACGTTAGCTAAAGATGCCGATGTTAGTGCTACGAACGATAATTTTATCGATCTGAATCAGGTAGATAATGAAACAGTATTCGAATTCAAACCTGGTGAATGGGATCCTTCTGATTACACATTTGTTGAGATGGATACATCAAGTGATATGGAATTATTGGAAACGGTAAAACACTTTGATTGGGATGTAGCACCGAAGACATTTGCTGCTAGTGGTAACTTTTTGAAAACAAAAGATTCAGTGATACAAGGATCTTGTTATGTTACGGCACCTTCTAATGTGTATTTTGGTGTAATTCAACCAGATGGCACTTTTTCTTGTACATCGGGAAAAGGGCAGATTGGTTTTAAATACACTGTAAAACGTTTTGGGTATCACAAAGTAGCAGTACAGAATACTTTAAGCAGCCAGATTAACGCTTCAGGTTATTACGTAAGATAATCCGTATTCCTAATAGCAATCCCCTATGCTATATTAGAAACCGGTAATGGAAAAAGGACAGGCAGTTTTGACATTGCAGAGGGGTCCTATGACAGGAAAACTTCTGCATATAATGAAAATCAGTCCGGGATAAAGGAGTTGATGTAAGAAAGGTAATATTTATTCCGATTCATTTTTTTACAATTACAATGGAACTTTATAATAAAAATATAAACAAAAAAGTCAAATAAAAAATCAAAAGCCAAATAAAAATTAAAACAAAAAGAATTTATCAAAAGCCTAAAAATTATGGAACTTAAAATGACAGCGAAAAAGCTGTGTTGAACTTGTTTCAACGGTCAAATTCCCCTTTCTGCTCTTCACAGAAGGGGGATTTGCATCTTTTCTGCATACAAACGAAAAATATATTTATAAAAAATTAATGAAAAAATAGTTGTTCTTTTACATGTGTTGCGATAATATAAAGTGTCAGGTTTTTATCCTGGTAGTAAAAAGCTTCTCCCATAAGAAGTGGAGAGCAGGAGGCAGACAAGACAGGATTACGGAGAGAGTTTATGGCAGGACATAAGAAAAAAGCAACAACAAAACAGAAACGAAAAAGAAAACTGATATTGTTTATTATTGAAATAGTCGTGCTGATCATCTTATTAGTGGGTGTATTCTATGCATCGAAACTGAACAAGATCAATCATCAGCAGCTGGATGAGTCAAAGGTCGAAAAGGCAGAAGTAAGTAAAGAGACAGAAGAGACTTTAAGCGGCTATACGGATATTGCACTGTTTGGTCTGGATAACCGGAGCAATGGCACATATGATACCGGAAACAGTGATGTGATCATGATCCTCAGTATTAATAACGATACAAAAGAGGTACGAATGGTTTCCGTATACCGAGATACTTATCTGGATGTATCTTCAAAAGATGAGAAGAGTAACTTCCAGAAATGTAATTCCGCTTATGCAAGAGGCGGTGCTGAACGTGCGGTCAGCATGCTGAATAAAAATTTGGATCTGAATATTGATAATTATGTAGTCTTTGATTTTGCGGCAATCGCAGATGCTATTGACCTTTTGGGCGGTATCGAACTGGATATCACAGAAAATGAGATGAAGATCATGAATGAGTCCTACATTACCTATACGGAAGATATTGTAGGTAAGGAGTCAAGCTTTATCGACCATGCAGGTACACAGACGGTAGACGGTGTGCAGGCTGTATCTTATGCGCGTATCCGTTATACTGCAGGTGGAGATTTCAAACGTGCAGAGCGTCAGAGAACCGTTATCTCCAAGACATTTGAAAAAGCAAAGAAAGCAAATTTAAGCAAGATCACACAGATTATGGATACGGTTTTCCCGGAAATCAAGACAGATCTGTCTAGTACAGAGATGATGAAGATCGTAAGGATTGCTATGGGATATGATATTTCACAGAGCGTTGGCTTCCCATTTGACAGAACCACAGATACCCTTGGTAAAAAAGGAAGCTGTGTAATACCATGTGATCTGGAAAGCAATGTTATCAAACTGCATCAGCTGTTGTATAATGATACAGAGTATACGCCTTCAGAAAAAGTACAATCCTACAGTGAGTATATTATAGACAGCACCGGATTTACCCAGAAGAGCGCAGAAAGAGATGAGTTTTCATTACCGGAAACTGATACCGGAACGGACGGAACCGATGGCTCTGCGGAGGATGCTACAGACAGTGGTACGGAGCAATAGGATTGGGTACCTGAGGATGCTTCTGGAAAACTCATTTCTGTGAAGGTACAGGTATTATTTCAAATAAATTCATAAAGATATTTTTAGGGACATAGGATAAAATTCTATGTCCCTTTTTGTCTGTCAGGCGATAGGAGATGCTTCTGGGTCAGATAAAGAGATGCATCGTTTTGACAGTTATAGATAGGATGGATATCCATAGGCATGTCCATGAAAAAGTAAAAAACATCAGAGTTAGTAAGAAACGGAGGAATGATACTGTGATGAAATTATTTATCTGTCCCAAATGTGGATGGCTGCGTACTGTATCCAGAAGAACCAAGGTAGAGTGTTACCGATGTGGGCGAAAGCAGATGGAACCGGTAAAACTGACGTACGACCGATATGTGAAGATGACACAGAAAGAACGGGATAATTACAAAGACAGCTGGCTGTATATTCACAGTCGAAGCACGAAAAACAAACTTTCTTAAAATATTAGTCACAAAACGAACACAAATAAACGATAGACTATAACCTGTAAAACAAAGAAAACAAAATCCAAAGGATGAGAGGAGCAATTAAAATGGACGACAGATTTAATCCAAATGACAACGGAGAGAACAAACCGGAAACTTCTGATTCCTTGTATTCATACAATTACAGGGGAGAGAGTCAGAACAGCGCAACACATGAAGGCGATTATGATGCAAAGAGAGATGATGTGACACAGCAGAACAGTCAGAATGCCGGAAGCACATATAACCAGAGCACTTCCACCGGAAATGCGTATGGACAGGATTTTGCAAACAGTCAGAGTAACGGTTCTACATATAACCAGAACACTTCCAGTGACGGTGTATATGGACAGACGAATACTTATTACAGCAATGCGCAGGGTGGAACATCTCAGAATAACTCTTATGGAAATGATGCATACAGCGGCAATGCCCAGAGTGACGCACAAAATTATTCTTACCAGCAGCAAAATGGTTCACAGGCGAACGGGGCATTTTCCCAGGATACTTCGTATCAGAGTTCCTATGCAAATCAGGGATCTACAGGAAAGAAACCTCAAGCAAACAGAAAAGCAAGACGAGCTGCAAAGGCAGGTCATGCAAATAACAATTGGTTTCGCAAAAAAGGTTTTGGTCAGACACTGGTAAAAGGTGTAGTCATTGCAGCAGTTGTAGGCGTTGTAGCCGGCGGTACCTTTTACGGCGTATCCGGTATCGGACGTCAGACAACATCCCAGACGTCTTTGACGGCGACCAAGACCAGCACCTCTACAGATAAAACAGCGATCAGTACGGCAACGACAGTGACAGACGTTTCGGATATCGTAAAAAATGTAATGCCGTCCATCGTATCCATCACAACGGTAAGTCAGACAGAATATTATAATATGTTCAATCAGTCTCAGACATATCAGAGTGAGGGCGCAGGATCAGGTATCATCGTAGCTGAGGATGATGATAATCTGTATATTGCAACCAACAACCATGTAGTAGAAAACAGTACATCCCTGACCGTATGCTTTTCTGATAATGAAACGGTATCCGGTACGGTAAAAGGTACCGATTCTTCTGCTGACCTTGCAGTGGTATCTGTTAAGAAAAGTGATATGAAATCCGATACGCTTTCTACTATCAAGATCGCAACTCTCGGAAATTCGGATGAACTTTCTGTAGGAGAATCTTCTGTTGCCATCGGAAATGCCCTTGGTTATGGACAGTCTGTAACAACCGGCGTTATCAGCGCTCTGAACCGTCAGGTATCTACCACAGATGAGACATCAGGAACGACCGTGACCAACAACCTGATTCAGACAGATGCAGCCATCAACCCAGGTAACAGTGGTGGAGCTCTTCTGAACATGAAAGGCGAAGTTATCGGTATCAATTCCGTAAAATATTCTGATACAAGTGTAGAGGGCATGGGATATGCCATCCCGATCTCTACGGCAAAACCGATAATTGATGATCTGATCTCTCGGGAAAAAGTAGACTCTTCGAAGAGCGCTTATCTTGGAATCAGTGGTGCAGATGTATCCAGCCAGGTTGCGAAAACTTATAATATGCCGGAAGGCGTATATGTCGCTCAGGTAGAACAGGGAAGCGCAGCTGAATCAGCCGGATTGCAGAAAGGCGATATCATCACAGAGTTTGACGGACATCAGATCACTTCCATGGAGAATTTGAAAGAACGTCTGCAGTATTATGAAGCAGGTACAAAAGTAACAGTCAAGATCCAGCGAGCAGATAATGGCGGTTACAAAGAGCAGAGTATTGAAGTGACGCTTGGAAGCAAAAGTAATTAAAACCACTCGGATCACTTCTAAGGAAAACCTGAAAGAATGTCTGCTATTATGAAGCAGATAAAAAAGGGCAGTCAGGATAGAGTGTCATAAAGAGAATAAATAATGACCACAGACAGTAGTGGTCATCACAGAGACAGCAGTTGTACAAAAATGTGGCAGAAACAGATTGTATGGCTGCTGTTTTTCTGTAATATACCCTGAAATGGTAAAGTAGTGGTTTTGTTGAATATAAGATTTTTTCCTTCGTACCATTGCATTAAGTTCTTTTTACGCTATAATAAATGTTAAAAAAAAGACAAATACTGAAATCGAAGAATGAAAGAAGGTATGGTAAGCTTGATTTTGGCATATATTACAAGAAATTCTGCCTGTCTTGTATGTGGAAGAAAAGCGCGGATTTAATTGTATATATGGGCAAAATGTGGTAGAATAAGCACATCTATTTTATACGGGAAATAGGCTGACTACATGGGTATATGCAGGTCTGATGAATACCGTGATAGACAATAGAGAAAAGCACAAAAACATGTTTTTCGTGTTTAGAGAGAAGGGAACGGCTCTGTCAAAAAGGAAGCGCCGGTTTACGAAGAAGCAATGGAGGCATATAAATCATGAAAAAAAAGAGAATAGTTATTGCATTGGGACATAATGCATTGGGAGAGACTCTTCCGATGCAGAAGAAAGCAACCGTTGAGGCTGCAAAAGCGATTGCAGATCTGATCCAGAAAGATTATCAGGTTGTGGTTACACACAGCAATGGACCGCAGGTTGGAATGATCCATACAGCAATGGCAGAATTTTACCGTCTGTATCCGGAATATACATCTACTCCGATGTCTGTCTGCTCCGCAATGAGTCAGGGATATATTGGATACGATCTGCAGAATGCGATTCGTACCGAGCTGCTGAACCGTGGTGTATATAAAACAGTTTCCACTGTTCTGACCCAGGTAACGGTGGATCCATATGATGATGCATTTTATGCGCCGACGAAAGTGATTGGTCGTGTGATGACCAAAGATGAAGCGGAAGCAGAAGAGAAAAAGGGAAATCACGTTGTTGAAGTTGAGGAGGGTTATCGTCGAATCGTTGCAGCTCCGAAACCAATGGAGATCATTGAACTGGATGCGGTAAAAGCTTTGCTGGATGCTGACCAGATCGTAGTGGCAGCAGGCGGCGGCGGAATTCCGGTATTGGAGCAGGGCAATGTGCTGAAAGGTGCCAGCGCTGTTATTGAGAAAGATCTGATCGCAGGCGCGCTTGCAAAAGGCATTGACGCAGATATGCTGGTTATCCTTACCGGAGTGGAAAGCGTATGCAAAGATTTCGGTACAGATCATGAGACTCCGATCCACAAAATGACCTGCGCACAGGCAAAAGAATATATTGCAGAAGGTCTGTTCGGAGAGGGAACGATGAAACCAAAGATCGAGACAGCGATTGACTACATCGGAGATTCTGCAATTCGTTCTGTCCTGATTACAAAACTGGATGCCTGCGACAAGGCTCTGGCTGGTCAGACAGGTACGGTTATTATAAAATAAATTTCCAGTAATTATGATAATCTTCATAGTAAAACATGTGGCATATGAATGATGCATATGTATATTGGAAATGATTTTATAGTCGTTATAGCAGAACATCACGGTCATTCAGAAAACAAAAGGTAGTAAAGTTTGAAGTGCATTTATCAGTAAAAAAGCATTTTTGTGATGAATGATAAATATATCATTGAGAAGATGATGAACAGGTAAACAGGGGAAGCTGGGGAGAGCAGTCAGAAAGGAGCGTAGACGCATATTTTTTGGATATGCGAAGCAGGAAATATGAGAAATAGTAAGAAAACAAAGATCGTATGTACACTTGGACCGGCAACCGATAAAGGCGATGTGCTTAGACAGCTGATGCTGGAGGGCATGGATGTAGCCAGATTTAATTTTTCTCATGGAACCCATGAGGAACAGAAGGGCAGACTGGATAAACTGATCGCTCTCAGAAAAGAATTGAATATCCCGGTGGCAGCTTTGCTGGATACGAAAGGCCCGGAGATCCGACTGCGGAATCTGGAAGGTGGTAAGGCAGAGCTGAAAGCAGGCGATACGCTTGTACTTACTACAGAAGAGATTTTAGGAAATGCGCAGAAAGTAGCGATTTCTTATAAAGACCTCTATAAAGATGTGCATGTAGGCAGCACGATCCTGATTGATGACGGTTTGATCGAGATGCGTGTTACCGCAATCCAGGATACGGATATTGTCTGCGTGGTGGAAAATGGCGGCATGATCTCTGATAAGAAAGGTGTTAACGTTCCAAACGTAGAGCTTTCCATGCCATATATCAGCAAAGTAGACTATGATGATATCGTATTTGGTATCGAAAATGGCTTTGATTTTATCGCTGCTTCCTTTGTTCGTACTGCAGATGATGTTCTTCAGATCCGCAAGATTTTAGAGGAACACAATTGTACGACAATCAATATTATTTCAAAGATTGAGAACAAACAGGGTGTTGACAATATCGATGATATTATAAAAGTTTCCGACGGAATCATGGTTGCGCGTGGCGATATGGGAGTGGAGATTCCATTTGAAGAAGTTCCTGTTATCCAGAAGATGATCATTGAAAAAGTATATATGGCAGGCAAACAGGTTATTACGGCAACGCAGATGTTGGATTCTATGATTAAAAATCCACGTCCGACCCGTGCGGAGGCAGCCGATGTGGCAAATGCGGTTTATGATGGCACCAGTGCAATTATGCTCTCTGGAGAGACTGCTGCGGGACTGTACCCGGTAGAAGCATTAAAGACAATGGTTAAGATCGCAGCGCGTACAGAAGAAGATATCAATTATGCATCCAGAATGAAAAAGCGGAGCATCATGTCTAATCCGGATATTACCAATGCAATTGCTCATGCTACCTGTACTACGGCAATGGATCTGAATGCGGCAGCGATCGTTACGGTATCCAATTCCGGAAGAACCGCCCGCATGGTATCCAAATATCGTCCGAATTGCCCGATCATCGGCTGCTCTGTGCATGAAAACGTATGCAGACAGCTGAATCTTTCATGGGGTGTAACACCGATCCTCGTAAAATATCAGGAAACTTCGGATGAGCTTTTTGAACATGCAGTAGATCAGGCAGAAAAATGTGGACTGGTAAAACAGGGAGAGCTGGTAGTTCTGACTGCCGGTGTGCCTCTCGGTGTTTCCGGAACGACAAACCTTATAAAAGTACATGTAGCTGGTCATATTATCATTACCGGAAAAGGTATTAATGATAAGCAGGTATCTGCAAACCTTTGTGTAGCTGAAAATGCAGCGCAGCTTCGTGAGATCTTCAAACCGGGAGATATTATTGTTACAAAAGATACGAATAACGATATGATGGAAGAAATTCGGAAAGCTTCCGGACTGATCGTAGAAGCGGAAGGCGCTAATACCCATGCCGGCATTGTAGGACTCAGTCTGGATTTGCCGGTTATCCTCGGTGCAAAAAATGCGGTACAGATCTTAAAGACCGGTGCATATGTGACATTAGATGGACGCCGTGGAACCGTAAGCTGTAACCGTGAGCATGCGGAAGAAAAATAAGCGGTAAAGATTTCTTTACTTCGATTTGTATGAGATAAGCACGATGCCAGAGTTTGTCTCGCGTGAGGATAAAGATATTTGATTTGAGATGCAGATATCGAAATAAGAAAACAAAAGTTTTTCGACAAGAGGATATATTAATGTGTTAAAGTAGGAATTCTGTTCTTAGACAATGAGTGGTTTATTATATTGAGTATAGTCTTAAAAATATTTTTTCAGGACTATTTGTTCCGTTAGCCAAAAGCAGCGGAATGGACATTAGTATGGAAAAAAATTTATAGCTATTTTTGCCACTAGCTGAAGGCGGAATAGACATTATAATGAATCATCAACCGTGAAAGGAGCCAGACTGGTCAGGCGCACGCCAGGTCTGGCTCCTTTCTAATGGAATGGTAGAAATCCAATTTCTACACAGTATTTCTACCAACATCAGAACAGGAAATCTGATTTTACTTTTCTGGGGGATTGTGATATAATCAAATTTACAAAGATATAAGATGATCTTTTTTGCAGATATGGTTCATCGGTAGAACACCAGCTTCCCAAGCTGGAAAGGCGGGTTCGACTCCCGTTATCTGCTCTAGCTGATCTTGTGGTAGAATAATAGTCAGAAATAATGATTGATGTGTATATAGTGTTAAGCATTTGTTACGCACGAAAACCCCGACAGTTCGCACCTGCCGGGGTTCTTTGTTTCTGTTATTTTGAAAGGTGGCTTATACCTTTAGGCTGCTACCTATATCTTTTGATGTTCCGGCAGCAGAACGTGTTCCTGATATGAGATTTTGTCTATTGTAAAATATAAGTGATTATATTTATAACTGTAATAAGAATGATTATATATAGATACATACATTTACTAAATGGAAGACTAAATAAAATCTTATGTGAAGAAAATGGTAAAATAGTGTAAATAAAATATTGACAAAATAATACTCTGGTGCTAATATAATTGAGCTGATTGCGAAACGGATAACCGCTTCAAAAGACAGCAAAAAGAAAATAAAAAAGTTGTTGACAAAGACATCACAACATGATATTATTTTCAAGCTGACTCGCGAGACAGAGATGTTCCTCAAAGGACAGCAAAAAATAATCTTAAAAAGCTGTTGACAAAGCGCTTTGCTTCTGGTAAGATATAAAAGTTGCTGAACGGCAGCAAAAAAAGAAAAATAAAAAAGTTGTTGACAAGCACTTGGCTCTGTGATAAAATATAAAAGTTGCTGAACAACGGCAAAACAAAGAACATTGATAACTGAACAGTGAAATATCCTTGAAAGATTCATTGAGAAATTTTTTAAGAACAGCTAAGACAAAAGTCAAAGCAACCTAAAACAGTAAAGTTTTGGAACGATGGTAAATAGCCAGAACGTTCTGGACAGAACAAACACTTTTATTTGAGAGTTTGATCCTGGCTCAGGATGAACGCTGGCGGCGTGCTTAACACATGCAA
>OLRJ01000930.1_pt1 | contig 26929 bp, 29 predicted proteins | sample 1672741 | NCBI WGS metagenome assembly OLRJ01 (sample SAMEA3136719, study PRJEB25190) | human gut metagenome | biome: human gut; feature: human-associated habitat; material: faeces | place: Austria | collected 2013
CATATTTTTTCGCTGTTCCTTTTATATGACGTTCTCCGATACCGCTTTTACTCTTTTGACCGACACCGCAAACAGTTATTACAATATATTTTTTACTTTATATTGTGTTTTTTATCAATGTGCATCCTGCACCTATATGAAACTGTTTCATATATTATTACTAAAAAACCAGGAAGTTATGTGATGTATCAGAATCAGAATTTCAATTGTAGCTGCAACAGAATGCCTTCCCGCACCACTCCGGGAAAACCACTGAACCATTTTTCCTGTGCAGATTTTTCTGACAGCAATTTTCCTCCGGCTATGGCATATGTTGCCTGGCAATATTTTGACAAAATCTATGAGCCTCCAAAAGCGCTCTGTCAGGGAACGATGTTCCCTGAGCTGGATCTCCCATTTACAGGAAAGAGAGGTAATTGTCCATGATGCAGCCTGAACAGAAAAAATTACTGGCGTATATCAATGAAATCAGTTTTTCCCAATACGACCTCATGCTCTATCTGGATACCCATCCGGATGACATGGGAGCTTTAAATTATTACAACAAGCTGACAGAATGCCGCAAAAATGCGCTCTATGAATATGAAAAGAAATTTGAACCTCTACGGGCTGATCTGCCCCCGGTATCCGGCTGTGACTGGAAATGGGCTTCTACCCCGTGGCCATGGGAAGGAGGGAACTGTTAATCTATGTGGTATTATGAAAAAAGACTGGAGTTTCCGGTAAACATCAAAGAGCCGAACGCAAAACTTGCCCAGGCGATCATCTCACAGTATGGCGGCCCGGACGGCGAAATGGGCGCCTCTATGCGTTATCTTTCACAGAGATATGCCATGCCTTATCGAAATGTATGTGGGGTGCTTACTGATATCGGCACCGAAGAACTCGCTCAGAGAAGATGGAGATTGTTATTTCCTTATAAAAAAAGATTTAGAAATATTATCGTATGTGAATTATATTACAGAATCACGCGTCCATTTTCAACCCTGCAGGTCACATTTCCGGTATGGTCAAAATCTACTTTTCCGTTTTTGATATACCAGGCGCCATTCTGGTTTCCTGCGATGCCGGTAAAATCGAAATCTACTTTGCCGCCAGAAAGTTTCCACCAGCCGTTTTCGTTACTCTCTACACCGTTGCAATTGAAATCCACTTTTCCGTTGACGATACGCCACCAGCCATTTTCATTCTGGGCGATACCGGTATAGTTAAAATCTACTTTTCCGTCACGAACAAACCACCAGCCGTTTTTGTTCTGGGCTACGGTCGTCTTCTTTGTGATTGCTCCATTCTCATAATAATACCAGTTACCGTCTGCTGCCGCCTGATCGGCGACTCTTCCTGTCACTTTATCCATATTGGCCTCCTGCATTGGTTTGTTCATGATCGCATACGCTACTGCTTTGGCGATTGTCTTATAGCCTATCTTCTGATACAAGTTATAATCATCCCTGTCATCCACAAAACAAATTTCCAAAAGCAGAGCCGGGGCTTTTGTGTGATTCAGGATATAAAGATCTGATGTGGTCTTTGTTCCTCGATCCACAAATCCCAAACTCCTCATGTTGGCTCTGATCCGCTCTGCAAGCCCACCTTTTCCACTTTTGGTATTGCATACCCAGATCTCGAAGCCGCCAATCCGGCCGTCTCCCGGATAGTCATTTCTTCCAGAATTTAAGTGGATTGAAATATCAAAATCTACAGTATGTGAATTGCACTTTGCTGCAATCTTTTTCAGGACATCATTCTGACTGGTACCGTTATCTACCGTTGTGCAATAGGCTGTATGCCCATTATTCCGCAAAATCTGGATCACTTCATTGGAAATCAGACGGTCTTCCTTTGACTCATCCAGCAGACCGACAGCTCCGCAGGCTACCTTCCCCGCCGGATTGTGGCCACCGTGTACGTTATATGCTGCCATCTACTCATCCCCCTCTTCTTTCACATCACTGGTCTCTGCCTGTACTTCCGGAATCCCGGCCACACTGGTCAATAAAGACAGGATTCCTGCCAACGCAGTTGCAGATCCTACATACTTCCAGTCTACCTGACCCATGACTGCCGCTGTTCCGATACCGGCGATCGCAGCCTGCGCCAGCGTTTTTACCGCTCTTACTCCTGCTGCCTTCCACCATTTTTGTGTGCTGACCGCATTCTTTACGACTGAATTTCTAAACATATCCATCTTCCTTTCTGTCTTAATATTTTTATGAGTACATCCCTTTGTTTTATTAAAAGGAACGTTCATCTCAGATCGCGTTGATCACCGCAGAAACAACGGCCGTTGCTACACAGGTAATAATCGCTGTGAGCACGGCCGTTCTGATCGTATGAAATTGATTGACCGGTTCTTTTTCCAGAATATCCAGCCGGTCATTCTGTTTTCCCATCTGTTCCGCCATGTTTCCCATGTTGACAGCCATTTCCCGGACAGATGCTGTCAAATCAGATATCTGCCGGATACTCTCCTCTGCAATCTCAATCCTACGGTTCTGGCGATGATCCTCGTCTTCCATGCGTTTGCGGAACTCTTCGTGTTCCTCTCGGGTTATGTATTCGGGCATTGGTGTTCCCTCCCTTCTCATCGTCCTCCATTGGTATTCGTCAACCAAGAACCAGTAATACATACGGTAAATTCACTTCTATGATCGATTCCGTTTGCAGGCTGATATACAACCCACATACCTTGTCCCCCACTTACTCCGATTCCGGTTAGTGCCCATACCTGCCAGGCACCACTCGCTTCCAGTTCGCACATCAGCGGGAAGGCTCTCGCATCATCTTTTCTCATACAAAAGCCAATGCATGTTGTCATCTTTTTTGGTCTATATGATTCCGATACTGTAAAGAATACATCTGTCGCGTTTACCCACCATGCATGTAAATAGCACTGGTATCCTTCTTTGTAATACACTCCGGCATTAGCACGTTTTATGATAGGCTCATACATATCATCAATATCTTTTCCATTAACTGTCAAAGTACCTTTTACCGCTACAGTTTCTTCCAATGCAGAAAGTAATCCTGTCGTAGTTCTCGTATTGACCTGCAGACCACCGGTTATATCCACATAATTATTGGTTCCGGCACGCATTTTAATGCCTTTTGTGTTTATCTGCATTCCATAGTCAAAACTATCCCCTGTATCATTCCCGATAACAATAGAGTCTGCTTTGACATTACCAGAAAACACACCCGTCGCACCATTCAACTTACCTTCAAACACGCTGTCTCCGGTAATCGTCATTTTCTTTGCCGTGATACTCTGGGCAAACAGATCATCTACATCAATCTTTGCAGCCGTTACCGCTTTCGCTGCCAGAGCATTTGTTGCGATGGAACCAGCGGCGAGCTTACCACCATCGATTATGGTTTTATCATTTTTATAACACCAGGAAGCAATGGTTGACATGGCTGAGTTATCATTCATAACCCAATGACTGCCATCATAGGTAAACTGGACTGTTGATTTCGCTGGCCAGTAATATACCGATGTAATAACCGCACCGTATACATAAATCGGTTTTGCTCCGGTACTATTTATGTTTAATGTTGGACTTGCAGCTGTATTTGCGTAAGGAAAATACACAGATACTGTCGCACCGGTATAAAGGGAAAAAGATGTAGCAGGGGAAATGGTAGCTGTTTTTGCTATCGTTGCAGCTGTTATTTTTGAATCGCATATTGCATATAGCATCTTTCCGTCTTTGCCAGCCGCTCCAGATGGCCCTTTCGGTCCTTGTGGACCTGTGGCACCGGTATCTCCTTTTTCTCCCTGCGGTCCTTGTGGACCCGTTGCTCCTGTATCTCCTTTTGCACCTGTGGAACCTTTCTGTCCAGTAGCGCATATCGGTGTCGTGGTGGTCGTCGTTTTATCGCTATAAGTGAATACGGATCTTGTCCAGATATACTTACCATTTTCCCATCCAGGATATGTTGTTGACCAGCTTCCACCAGATAAAGCCGTAGCTGATGTGGACTTGTAATACTGCTCTACGATCGAAGAAACACCTTTACCTGTAGCACCAGTTGCTCCGGTTCCACCAGTGTCTCCCTTATCTCCTTTATCGCCTTTTGCTCCCGTATCTCCTTTAGCCCCAGCAATACATACTCCATTTTGACTTGGGGAATAGGTTTTGTTACCAACACCATCTGTGGTTACCGTTCTGCTCCACATGTATTTACCATTTACCCATGCAGGGGCAGTTGTTGACCATGAGCCGCCAGCAAGAGAGGTTGATGAAGTAGAAAGGTAGTATTCCACGTCTACATCGGACACACCATCTTCAGGAGCTGGCGTCCAGTCAGTTGCCACGTTCCCTTTTTCGAGTTTAATATCGTCAATGATTAATCCTCCGACCACAGACGGATTATACCCCGTAACATTAAAAGATAATACATACGTTTGACCTTTTACTAATGGTTCAGATAATGTATTTTTAACTATGATGCTATTCGTAACTCCATTATGTTTTAATACGATTTTATTCGCTGCTGTATCAGTAATATTTAGAACAGGAAATACGTACCGTCCAGTTTTTTTGATTGCGGTGTTTACGACACTATCTTTTACTAAAAAATTATCTTTATATAATTGAAGTATTATTCGAAAATACGCAATGGTATCCGTACCTGTATTCTCAAATCCATTATTATTTTTTTTTGAATATTTATAGTAGTCGTAGGTACTACTCAATAATAAATTTCTTCCACCAACTTCAATTCCATCAATCGAACTACCAACAGAATATGATGTCGAAGTAGTATTATCAGTATAAGTAAATATGGTTCTTGTCCATAGATATGGTTTACTTGTATCTGCTGCCGGCACGGAAGTTGTCCAGTTACCGGTCGGTGGCGTCGTTCCGCTGGCTCCTGTCTGATAAGTAATGGATGTCGATTCGATACTTTTTACAGCCCTCTCTCGCAAACTTATCTTTGACCAGTCGGCTGTTGAATTATATAAAAATATAGAAATATTTTTCGCATACTGTAGCCTTCTGGAATTGGCATTTATATCATACTGTCCATTTCCTTCCCAAGCATATACTATTGCTTTTTTCTGTACCCAATCTTTATTACTTATTACTCCCTGCTGACCGTAATAACAATACGTCGAGCCATCGGAAGACTGAGCGACACATGTTCCGGCTTTATAAGAGCCGTAAGCCCATGATTTAGATAATGTTATTGTATTACTTGTTAGATCAACTGATGAATCATCAGCATAAATACTTTTGTAATAATACCTGGAATACGTTCCATCAGGATACACGTATCCCGTGCCATCTTTATATCCAAAAAACAGAAATGACCTCTGATAATTATATGCTGTGTTCGTATACCATTTTGATAAATCCGTAAAATATACGACCGTATCCCCTTTATTTAAATCCTTTGCTAGATAAAATAGATTCGGATTATAATTCATCACATGCGTGTGACCTATTTCATAGCCATCAATATCGTATGGTATTACGGAAAAATAAGTTGATCTACCAGATGTTTCTCCTTTATGAAGACGAACATAATACTCCAGATCATATACTTTTGTTGGGTCGAACGGTATTTTCTCAGTCTTACCATATGTGAAATATCCATAGGCGCCATCTGGACAATCTCCTTTTGTAAAGACCCCCCCATTAAAGTTTGTATTATCCAGATATTCTCCATATCCATTTCTGACAATGTTACTTCCAGCAGCTGCTTCCCCTGTCTTTGCCACAGCAAACGAAAACTTTTTATTAACTGTAATATCATCAACCACTACCGGAATAATAGCTTCACAGCTTCCAGTGATTATTGCCGTGGTCTTAAATGTGACTGTCGGGGATACTGTGTTATTATTCGACACCGTAGCGGAAATACCTGTTGGGCATTTAATATTCGCAGCCGTGATACTTACTTTCGTACATAAATCACTACCACAATAAGCAACTATTTCTGTACTACAGGTAGAGCCGGCCGGGGCACCGACCGAGTTTCCCTGAAACGTATGGGTCTCACTTGTGAGCATAACGGAATATGCATCCGTCATATCGATAAGTGTGATCTGGCATGTGCCCTTTACTGCCATTTTGATTTCCTCCTACTCTACAATTTCATTTTCTGCAGAATCAACATTTATTTCTGGCTGCTCTACATCAGTGATCATCTTTTCGATAAATCTAAGACAGTCTGCCATGGTTTTTGTACTATCGCCTTTTGTTTCAATAAGCAGCATCGTATTATATAATTTCTGTAAATTTTCGGTCATGATACTAAACCTCCAGTTTGCAGGTTATAGCCAATACATTATCGATATCGTCAGGCGTTACTGAGTATGTCTTTGACGTCGCCAGTGGTGTTGAAGTACCTTCTTTATACCATTTTATAGATCCAAGTGATCCACATACACCGGCATCCGTAACACTTTGCTCTACTCCGCCCTTAAACACATGAGCAGTAAGCACAGTAGAACCTGTACTGTTCTTAAAAAAGACGCCATTGCTTGATGTTACACTGACGGCAATAGAATCTTTTCCGGCTGCTCCAGTGGCACCTGTTGCTCCATGTGTTCCGATGATAACAGGGGTAGTCTTTGTTGTTGTTTTATTTGTATACGTGATCAGCTGGTAACACCAGATATACTTATTTGTTGTGGTCGTAGCGGTTGGCGTTGTACTCCATCCACTTGTGGAGGTTGTTACACCAGTAGAAGCAGATGTCGTAAGGAAATAGTTCACAACACCACTTACACCATTACCCGTTGCACCAGTTCCACCTGTTGCTCCATGCGTACCAATAATAACCGGGGTAGTGGTAGTAGGGTTTCCGCTTGAATATGCAATACTCTGGTAACACCACAGATACTTATTTGTGGTCGTAGTTGACTGCATCGAGGTGGTCCATCCACTTGTAGAAGTCGTTACTCCCGTAGAGGCTGAAGTCGCAAGGAAATAGTTGGTTACTCCGGTAATGCTCTTTCCAGCAGCACCGGTAGGTCCTGTAGCGCCTGTCTTAGCTACCGCAAAAGAGAATTTTTTGGTAATCGTAACATCTTCTACTGTGACTGGTATCATCGCTTCGCAAGATGTTGTAATCGTTGCCGTCGTAGTAAAAGTAATCGTAGGGGATGGGGTTCCACTGTTCTCTACGGTTGCGGTTATCCCTGTCGGGCATGTGATACTTTTTACATCAACATTTACTACAGAGCATTGATTTGAACCGCAATATGCAAACGCCTGTGTAGTACATTTATTTCCTGCGGCAGCACCAGATGTGTTTCCTGGAAATGTATAAGTTTCTGATGTAAGCATGATGTTGTATGCGTCTGTAACATCGATAAGTGTAATCTGACTCGTAGCTTTAATTGCCATTTTGTTTTCTCCTTTTAATTAATGAGGTCGCAAGTGTATACACCCTTTGTGTAAATATCGCTTGGACTTACTTTGAACTTAAATCCATTTTCGGCGATCCGGAAATCTTCCTGCGGAATCTCCCAAAACTCGTCATCATCTTTACCCTGATATAGCCACTGTAAATAAGCACCCTCTCCGAATACTGACTTCATCGTCGCACTGTCAGTGATCCGCTGGGTGCCATAAAATATAACAATTGATAGTTCTGTAGAAACATTTGTATTCTTAAACACATTCCCGCCAGAACTTTCTATTTGAAGTAAGATTGCGTTTTCCCCCGGATCTCCTTTTTCTCCTTTTGAGCCCTGCGTCCCATTCTCTCCATCACGAACATTGAGTACTGTAACCTCACAAAAACCCCTCATATTCCCTGATGTGTCGATTGCCTCAAAACGATATACGCATCTTTCAGATATATCCGCCGCACAGATACGTAGTGTTTTGCCTGACTGAACTTTTTCTCCATCCGCATACCACTGTATCGTGACTCTGGACGATATATCCTCTGTTCCGTCAAGCACATGCGCCATCAGCGTAGATTCGCCTTTCCCGTTCTTAAAGGAAGTTCCATTATCTGTCATGACGGAACAGGCATATGTCCGCTGTTCGTATAGCAAAGCCTGCACCTTTTGCAAAAGTTCTCCCGATACTTCCGCCTGCAGCTCCTCTACATTACCCACAACAGTCTTATTTCTTGCTGGATCCGTAAAACTGTTTACCTGTTCAGTTACCCTCGCATGTAAATACAATGGCGGTTCATATTCTTCATCATAGATTGTGACAGTGTCTCCGATCTGTGTATCAAAATATCCCTTGATATCATAAGTTACCTTTGGCTCGCAGTTTTTCTTTAATTCTGCAAGTGCCTGTCCATATAACACATTTACATTGTCAGTATCATAATTCCAGATTTTTACAATATAACCATCCGTGCGCTTTCCCATAAGATTTGACGGAAATCGGTCTCTCGACTGCGCTGCCCGGATTGTATCGTCCCCTTTTGCAGTAAAAAAAACAATTTCCCCATCTGCATCCAGTTCTGTTTTCTCCAATTCAGCTAATGTAAGATCATCTTTACCATAAGGGCGAATCGCTGTATACAATTCTGTAACGTCAGATGTTTTCGTTACACCTTCCACATCTACACCATAACGCAAGATCATATCCGTGCGATCTGATCCCATTCCCTGGCATGTATCAGTGTGTTTCCGATATACATTTAGCACAACTTCTTTCAGGGAATAATCATCATTCAGCCGGGGACAAAACTCTATCTCAGCATCAAAGACGTTCGCCAGCGAAAACAATCGGTTCAGAATCGTATCTGTTCCCGTCCATTCATTTTTAATAGATTTATCCGATACTTCGTTATGACCAATCTGAAGCGTCTTTTCATAATCAAATATCTCCAGATACTTCTCGAAAGACATGCTTTCCGATGCCGCATAAGCATTCACATATTCATTCAGAAGTTCAAAGGTTAATGAATATGCTTCTATCTCCAAAATGTCCTCATCCCGGACACAGTTCATAATATTCAGATAGTAATCCTTCCCGGCAGACTGAAATGCCAGTTTATAACCGGCAGACAGATAGATTGAATCTTCATGTGAGGCATCAGTTTTAAAAGAAAATGTATGTGCTGCCCCACTCAGATACTGGTGCAGTTCATCATCATAATAATGCATCGTCTCCGGAGCATCATTGTCCATAAATGCGCATACTTTATCATATGTATTTAAAATAGCAATCCTCACGTTTCCCATGTTACAGATATGCCTCCCTTATGCGAGCAGTCACAGATGGTTTGGGGGCACAAAAATCTGAGACTGAAAACTGAACCGTTGTTTCTCCCGGAGGTGCAAGAAAATACTTTGAACCGGTAACCTCGTCTTCCATACTCGGTATGCCATTGACATACATTTTTGTATGTTCTCCATCCACAGATATGACATCCCCATCCTTGTATCTATTAGGAATATCATATATGTACGAAACACTGTCTGATCGGAAAAAGAGCTCCTGTACCCCCATATACCGCATCAGATTTCCGGATCCGTTGTTTCCCCACTGGCCGATCCAGATAGTAATGGATGCCGCTTTCTTTTCAGCCAGTTCCGGAGCACGGTACTGATACTTCTTTCCGTCAAAATAAAATTCAAACAGCTCCCCACTTTTCTGGACATAGACATATCCGCCTGCTTTCGCAGTACTGAAAGCAGAACCCTCAAAACTATACCCGGCAGGTACCGGGGCAAAAAACAATTCCTTTTTTATTTCTGCATTTTCGCCAAGATGCATACGGTATGTTGCTGTATTCTGCTCTCTTGTCCATTTATACAAGTTCATAGAAGCTAACAGCTTTCCATCCTCATCTCCCACATTGATCTGTATCACTCCGGTCTGATGATAAAGCATTAATTCCCATATCAGCCTTGCCTGGAGTTTGAAATTCTTGCTTCCGGATTTCCCATCACTTCCAGCCGGAATATTGATCAGGCCACTGGGACCATGCCAATTAGATCCGTTGCCGATATTATCCACCGTAAGATATGAAATATTTCCTGCTGCTCCACCCCAATATGTTGCCGTTTTAAAAGTACCGGTTTTAAGGTCTGATGGATACGTGATGATGCCTTTGCCAACCTGCATCCCACTGATATCCTTGCCGCTTTTATAATTCAACAGGACTTCTGACTTCTTTCTCTCTTCCATATCCATTTCCTGAATATCTCCATACTGAAGTGCCCCATACTGGCTTGTGATTCCTATAAATCCATTTTCATGCTTATGTGTGATCTCATAACTGATTGGCACCGCTGTTGCACCTTTATTAACAATTACCGTTTCTAAAATACCCGTCTGAGGATTCTGACTTGCCGTAAATACCTTTTCTGCTACTGAATATTTAAAGGGATCTGTACAGTAAAATTCGATTTCTCCGATGACACAGTTAAGACCGGGTTCCACCTGTGTATTCCCGGTCTTCGTGGCTATAAAATATTTATCCGGTTCATCATCGAATATCAGCTTCGCCTGCTCCGCATCCAGTAATTGATTAAGCTTATTGTAAGCCTCTCTGAATGCAAGAGCCGACTTTGAAAGTATCTGATAACCAATCGTAATGGTCCTCGGAGAATATCGCTTCGAACGGTATTTCGTTCCATTTCGCTTCCCAATCTGGTAATCATCGACCTCACATTCCGCAAGTTCCCGTCCACAGACATACAGTGTCCGATATCCTGGCACAACATTTTCAAGATAAATGCCATTCAATTTAAAAGATTCTGTTCCAAGCGGATTATTCTCTTTATTTTCTGCTGTATCTGTAAATTCGTACATTACCTATAGCCTCTCATGTTTTTTTTCAGACGGCTGCGTTGATCCAGCTCTGTCTGCATATATTCTGCACTTGCCCTTGCCATTTCCCGGCCGTCCAGAACAACCGGTATTTCAAACACATACCTCACATTGACATCTCCTGTATAGCGTAGAGAAGTATCTATACAAAATTCTCCTGCAGAAGCCGCCAGTCTATCCATATATCCTTCAGGCACCATTGCCTCGGCAAGACGTTTCGCAGATGCCCTGACATCATGAATCCGTTTGAGCATTCCCCGTATCAGACCCTCTGAAGTGTATTCTCCACTTTCTTCAGTGACTCTGGATGGCGAATGGATCTTTAATGCGCTATTGACCGTAGCAGCAATCGTATTTGCCAGATTCCGAGCTGCTGTAACTGCCTTACCGGATCCTGCATTAATTCCATTTGCCATTCCCTGTGCTGCATAATATCCGCTAGAATAAAAGCTGCTGGTAAGAGCATTTACCCTGTTTTCCATTTCACTGCTTGTACATTCAACATTGCTTTTTGAAGTGTTCATCCCATTTGATATAGCAGTCGTATATGCATCCATTCCCTGTAATGCACTTGCCTGAATGCCATTCCATCCAGATCTTGTCGCATTATCCATTGCCTTCATTCCATTCTGTACGGTATCCTGCGTCTTTTGCATGCCTGAAGTTGCTGCGTTTGTAACCCCCCGAAATGCATCCGAAGATATTTGCGGAAGATTTGACATCGAACTTTTAGCAGCTTTTTCTGTGGCCTTCCCCAAATTTTCCATGACTTTGGTAACAGAAGACGTCAATGCTTTCTGTTTCGTTTCCACACCGGTAATCACACCCTCTACCGTGCGTTCTCCTGCTGCCTGAAACACTCCGGAGGAAGACTGCTTCTCAAAAGTATCCTGCACACCCTGATAAAGGTTATCGGCCATCGTCTTTCCCGCAATATTAGGTTTTGGACTGTTCTGGATTGCATCCGTGATGGCATCTATTACCGTATTTCCAGCCTGCCCGGCTCTCTGATCATTTGCAATACCATCTGCAATAGCTCCGGAAATTTCTGTTCCTGCAGTGGAAATGCTTGTAAAATCCGCTGCTTTTAAAGCCTGTTCTATCGTTCCCAATACTCCGCTCTGTCCCTGAACATACTCCCGAAGAACTGCCTTATCTTCATCACTGAGATTCATAGAATCCACAAAGCTGTGGCTGACAGAACTATATGCCTGTTCCCACTGTTCCTGTGCCTGGAGTACCTCATCGACACCGCTCTTCATCATGCTTCGCAAAAGCGGAAGTGCCTCCGGTCCTGTCGCTCCAATAGCATTCAGATAACTCTCACTGACACCTGCATTGATCGCTTTCGAATACAAATCTGCAAATTCCTGTGTTTTTGCAATCGTATCCTCCTGGTTTTTCTTTACCTGATCCCAGGTGGTCTCATTATCAAGCTCTATCTTATCATTCAGGCTTCCCAGGCTTTCTGTCAATCCCTGATATGCCGTTGTGATCCTCTTGATCGTATCTTCCTGTACATCCGACAGATTCTGCAGATCAATTCTCTGCTGCGCCGTACTTTGTGAAGTAGCATCTGATATCTGGGACTGCGTCTGGACTAAAATATCCTTATATGTCTGTTCCTGCTCTGCCAGCTGACCCAGTTTGTCCCTTGCCGCTTCTTCCTGTTCAGACATTTCCTGTAAAGTCTTTGAATACTCTGCATATGCACGCCCCTCGCTTATCGCTTCCTCATACTTTTTCTGCGCATCTGCCTTTGCGTTTGTAATATCGGTCAGGGCTTTCTCTGCTTCTGCCTGGTCTTTCAGGACATTCACAAGATCTTCCTGCGCTTTTGTGGCCTCATCCATAAGCCCATATGCATCTATCTTTTCCATAAGAGCATCTGTCGTCATGCTGAGCTTATCTGCCTCATCGTCATAAGTGAGGTTTAGGCCCTCCAGTGATTCATCCAGCGTATCGATCAAAGATGCCAGTTCTGCTTTCTCATCTGCGCTACGGGCTTCTTTTTCCATAAGACGAGTGATCTGTACTGCCAGTTTTTTGTTTGCCTCTGTAGAATTTTTAATCTCCTCCAGAGCTTTTTTTCTGGAATCAATATTAGACTCTATCTCCCCGGTTTCTTCTTCGATGGCTGTTTTCAGCTCTTCCCTGCGTTTTTTCTCTGCGGCGCTTTTCCGATCCAGTTTATCCATGATCTTGATCAGTGCGATAATGCCCGCAACTAATGCCGTTACTACTGCAATCACTGCCCCGATCGGATTAGCCTCCATGGCAGTATTCCATATCAACTGTGCTGCAGTGGCCAGACCGATCTCTCCCGTAAGGACTCCAACCGCTGCTGTCTTTGCCGCAATGGCTACGCTGCTGACCTCTGCTGCTCTGGCGCTGGCTGTTTCTGCTGCCGTATGGGCTTCCTCTGCGATCGTATCTGCTGTTACCGAAAATGCTGCCGCCTTATTTGCCTGAGCCTGATACTGTGCTGCGATGGCTGCTTTCTTTTTTGCAGCCTCACTTGCTTCTGTGGCTGCTGCATTGGCAGATTCTGCAACGGCATTTAATTCTGTTGCACCCGTATTTATCCTCACAGATGTCGAAGATACCGAATCCGCCGCTGCTTTTGCCTTTACAGCTTTTGTTGCAAGTTCTTTTGCCGCTGCCTGTGCGTTCTCTGCTTCTTTCTGTGCAATATTGGCCTTTATGCTCAGTCTCTGTGCACGTTCATCTGCAATTACTGCTGCTTCCTGCGCCTTAGTCGCTTTTGTCTGAAGCTCGGTCACACTTTTCAATGCCTGCAGCCGCTCTTTTGACTCTTTCCAGGCATTATTTATTTTTTTCACTTTATCATCGATAGCAATTGCTGCCTTATATGCTACAAATCCGCTCGTAGCCGTTCCGAGAACCGGAACCAGAACATCCAGATTTTCCTTTACTGTCTTTATTCCAGGTGCGGCGATCTTTACAAATTTCCCAACGGCATCACTTGCTACTGTAAAGCTTGTATTGACTCCCGTTTTTACCGTTTCAATACTCTGTTGGAAGTTCGGAAGTCCCGATTCTGTCAGGCTGTTATCCGCAGCACGGATCACTTTCTCCATTCCACGTACGACAGCCGTGTGCAGGTTCTGGAAAGAAGTTCCCACTCCTGCGCTGGCAGTTCTTGCACGTTCTGCAAATCCATTAACACCTCCGTCAAGCTCGATCAGTTTGTCATTGAACTCATCAAAGGTAATCGCACCGTCTTTAAGGGCAGCATACAGATCATTCTCAGCAGACGTTCCTGCATAACCAAAAGCCGCCGCCACTTCGTATAATGCCGGTCCCATGGTTTCCTGCAAACTTCTCCAGGACTCCAGGTCTACCGCTCCTTTTGACAGCATCTGCACATACTGCGTCAGACCCCTTTCAGCATCAACAGTAGCCGATCCCGAAGCCAGGAATGCATCATTTAATGCAATTGAAGTCTGCGTCGCCTTATCAATATCTCTTGTCAGGACAGCAATCCCCTGTGTAGATGATACAATCCCATCCAGAGATGTTGGAAGTCCATCGATACCGGCAGACAGTTGATCCATGGATGTCTGCGCATCCTCTGCTGAAAAACCGATCTGCTGCATAACCTTCGGATACTGATTTAAGGTATCAAATCTGCTGATCGCACCATCAAGAGAAGATTTCAGTACTCCAACGGCAGAAGACACGATTTTAAACACGCCTGCGCCTTTTGCAATGTCTGCAATACTGGCAGATGACTTCTTTGCACTGGAATCCATATCATCCATAGTTTTTGCAGCCGCATTCATTTTAGTTGAAAATCCTTTATCAGCAACGCTCAATACAGCCTGTACACTATAACTTTCCACCTGGCTTCATCCCTTCCTTCTGCCGCTTCATTGCCTGCATGATCCGTACTCCAATACCGGTCTTCTCTGCCTGCTTTCCGGTATAGGCTTCTTTTTCCCTTGCTTCATAATCAAAAAACTGCCGAAACGTCTGATATACCGGGACACGCTTCTTTCCCTGCTTTTTCATCGACTGAACATCCCAGCAAGCCCATGCCAGCAGATGAAGTTCGTATTCCCTGTCCACCTGTCTGAGTCTGGCGGCCTGCATCTGCACACAGAATTCATACATTGTCATCCGATTGATTTCTGTAAAATCATGCATATCCAGATACCTTAGGGATTTCAGAACGATCATGTCATACGTTTCAGCAGAATCTCTCAGTTGCCCTGCACCTTCTCCTGTTTCCGAAGGTTCTCCTGAAGTTCCCTGATCTTCGTTTTGGTTGCGTTGTGCTTTTTTAACTCTTCCACCACCTCATCAAACAAAGCCTCGATATCTTCCACATTATCCACATATGTATCTACCTGTGCCTGTGTCGGTCTTTTTTTCTCTGCACAAGTGCCCTCATATAAAAGCTCTGACAAAGTTACTACATCTCCGGTCAGAAGAAACGGAATCTTGGTTTCCAATCCGGTCCCAAACTTTATTCCTGCCTGATTTTTTACAAAATACTTTTCATCCAGTTTCCTTACAAAACCAATGCCAAAATGCACCTCATATTCATTGTCGTTAATCTTTAATACCATGTCTGTTCCTCCTTTTGGATCCGTTTCCGGTCACACCTGAAAATGCGGCTATGCCATCTCCCTCTTATACAGTTGGAAATAGCTCAGCCGCTTATTAAAATCTGTTCCTGTTACGCACCTGTTTTCTGTGTATCCGCAAATACATACTCAGCCGTTTCCTGCTGATCCGCAGTCACAGTCACATCCCCTCTCTTGCCTCCGCCGTTTAAAGCAAAGGTCAGAGACAGCTCCACGTAATCTTCCGCAGAAGATGTTTTCTCAAAACTGGTCAGATACCCCTGAAAATACATACCCTTAAACTTATTGGAACCACTTTCCGCCGGTTCTGACAGATTTGCTTCCCATATTTCCATGATCTCATCATTGTCCATGGCATCTTCCAGCTCATCGATCAGTTTATCGCCTTTTGCAAGGATGCTGGAAACTGTGATCTCTGTCTCTGTAGCTCCAGGTGTGCGGATAGTCCCATCTTTTGTCATGGTGGAATCGGCATCCTTGCTCTTTGTCCGTCCGTTCTCAGTTGTAAACGCAATCGATTTCGCATCATTATCTTTCGCTTTTGATTTGATACGATATAAATACACCAGTTTTTTGCCCTGTACCGCCTCATTAAATAACTGTAATCCATATGTCTTCAATTTTTCGTTCCTCCTAACTGAATCGAAACTCCAGCTCCAATATTCCATGGAGCAGAGGCTCCTTTGTCGTATTATCGTTTAGCACATTCTGGACAACATCCGTCAACATCCATGAAAAGTTTTCTGTATGCTCCAGCTTCCTGCTGATCCGTTTTACATCTAGCAATATTCCAGATACCGTCCCTCTCTGTCTTGGATTGTTATGCCACACATGCACCGTCTGATGCACGCTGCCAAATACTGCTGTTTTATTTGTCAAATCATCCATTTGACTGTCCGCCAGATATACAAAAGGATATGGAACCGTTTCCGGTGGCAGTTCTCCGTCATATGTCTCATATCCTTTCTTTTTTCCTGTCTCCTGCATTAAAAGCAGAAGTTCTGAAAATAATTCCTGTTGTGGATCCATCCCGCACCTCATTTCACAAGTTTATCCATATCTCTCTTAAACTGTTTTTTCTGCGCATAAAAAGCCGGTCCCATATAAGGCTGTGATCTCATAAAGCGGGTACCCCATTCTACATACGGGGCATATTCCGATGTGGCATCACACACAGCTGTCAGCCTGTTATCCTGTAGTTCCAGCATAATGCTGCGTTTCAGATTACCGGTATCGACCGGTGCTCGCTTCTGGGCTCCTGCCTGTAGCTCTGCGCCGTTCATTTTTACCACTGTCTGCGCACTTTCCAGGAACGCTTTGTTTTTCAGTGCTTTTCTCAGTTCGTTTGTGCCTTTGAATGTCATTTTCATCCCTGCACCTCACTGACAATAAATACCTGCTTAGTACGCAGATTCCGTCTCTGATCTACCCGGTATATGCTGTTTGCGATCCGTATCCGGTCAAACGGCTGGTCATAATGGCGCTGCAGGTGCAATGTCAGGCTTCCCTGCCGGATTCCCCCGTATACAAGCATTAACGTATCGCTCCCTGTATCCATGACGGATGCATACCGCATAGTCTCTTTCACAGTATCCTGTTTATAATCCCCCGTTTTCCGGTTATATTCCCCTGGCATCAAACGTTGGAAATAAATTGGCACATCATATCTCATAAAAAGCGCAGCCTGCCCTTTCTGGCATCTTTCTGCTGATCCAGATATGCCTGTATATCATCCCGGTATCCGGCAAAATCATCTTCTGAAAAAGAAAGGCTTTCTCCCTCAACAGTGTGGGCAAAAAGTCCTTCTGATCCGATCTTGTTGAACCTTATGATCGCCACATCCAGAATGATGTAATTTAATTCTTCCGGAGGTTCACTTTTCCCTAACAGGAAACACAAGCGTTTTGAAGCAGCGCAGAGAATGATATCGAGCTTTTTATCCTGGGAGTCATCCTCTTGCGGAATCCCCAGCAGCTCCTTTAAATCCTCCAGCATTACGTAGTCCTTTCTCAGGTTTCTTCCTGCTTCTGTGCAGGTTCTTCCATAATCTTTTCAATCAATGGAATACCTCTTCTGTTCTTTTTGCCTGAAAGCTCCTGTATCCGCTTCTCAGAAACGCGTATGCCATCCCGGGGAAAAATATCCCCCTCAGCATATTCATGATCCGCATCATGCAGATCCACGAACGCATTGATTACCCTGTACATATCCTTATCCTCCATCAGGACTTCACATCTGCCACTACATCCCCGGAGCGGACAGCTTTATAGTTCTGATCACATTCCACCATTGTGATATGGTGGGTCGCAGTTGCTGTGATTTCAGACACTCCATCCCACTTCGTCCAGGATTTTACATCCATTCCGTACGTTACAGATGTCGCTGCAGATGCATTTGTTTTATACTTGTACATATTTCTCGGAGACATCAGCTGTTCTGTTACCGTTACCGCTGTCTTACCGGATTCGGAACCTTTTACAGAAGCAAGGTTGAGCGTTCCTAATGTCTGTGTATCTGATTCTCCTACAGACATATACGCGATTGCATCCAGATACTCGCAGAAAAGTCGTAATCCCATAATCGCAAACATATCGGAGATTGCTCTCTCGTAAGTTCCCTGTGTATGGAATCCGATAAATCCGGTTTCTGAATCCGTTGTATAGGAAAGTCCCGCTTTTGCAAAATCTGAATCGCCCGGATCAACATAATATGCTACGATATTGTTGAGCGGAGTGGCGATAACAACATTCTCCGGAATCTCAGAAGTGACAAAAACGATATCCGCTCCAAGGAAATCCGTCATATACTTAAATCCAAATGCCGTCTGCAATGAGATTTCTGCTGCTCCAAGATATTTATATACATCCAGTGTATTTACCCATACTGCGATGCCTGTCGCTGTACGTTTCATCTTCTGGAACTTATTCACAACTTTGCCGATCGCCATGGCAACTGCCATCTGCCAGGTGGACTGATGGCCGACTAAAGATCCTGCTTTCAGCTGTGCATAAAATTTATCTGCCACAACATTCTGAAGATCAGACCGAAATTCTCTATCAGTATCTTCAACAGCTGCTTCATATCCTTTTTCAGCAATGGATTCGATGCTTACGCTCTTACGGTATTTTAAGATCTTGATGGTATCAAAGATCTGCTCCTCTACCGTGTACTGGGAGATTGGGATCTCATCTCCTTCTTCCACATCTCCGGATTTCAGCGATCCTTTTGCTGTCTTTGTTTTTAAAACAGAACCATTTTCCTTTCTGATTACTCTTGTAATGCCCATGACATCAAGCAAAGCCTGCAGGTTCTTTCCAAAACTTGTTACAAAATCGATTTCTCTGGCTTTAACCTGGATCTGTGCTGTTCCGGTCATGCCATCTGGTGCCGCAAATGCCTGCAGTCCTAATTTTTTTATATCATGCATCGTTCATTCCTCCTACTGAAATAATGTGATGTTCTCTGCGATCAGCCTCTGTCTTTCTGATGGGTTCTTGACCGCAAGGATCTGTTCTTTCGTCATCGTCGCTTTTCCTCCTGTTCCTGCTTTCGGCGGGTTTCCTTTCAAGGCATCTTTTACAGCCGCCTGTACTGCTGCTTTGTACATTTTTGAAAATGTTTCTACCGCTGCCTTGGTATTTTCTGCATTTTCTGACACAAGATGCCCCAGAAGCTCATCCGGAATATTGATACCTTCCTCTTCAAGCATCTTTCTGGCTGTTTTCGCCATTTCCGTGATCACATTCTGCCGTTTCAGGTCAGCGAGCTCTTTTTCCAGCTTCTTATTGTGATACTCAGCTTTTTCTTCTTTTGTCATCTTGGCCAGCTTTTCCGCTTCGGACAGTTTGTCATCCGTCAGTGCCTTCCATTTCTCCTGCGCATTGGAGACCGCTGTTTTTACAGCTTTCTGCACCCTCCGGTCAAATTCTGCCCGATTATCCTCTGTCTGCAGAAAATCGTCAAAAGACATCACTCCACCACTGTCAGTTCCTGCAGTCGCTCCGGTTCCACCGCCGTTTCCTCCTTCGGCACCGCCGCCGTCTCCATCGCCTTCTGCAAATAACTGCAGCCTGTTCATTGAATGTTCCCAATAGTTACTTAACATCATCTGTTTCCCTTTCTGCCCCGCCCCGTTCCATATAGCCCGTGCCGTTGCTCTGGAATCTTAGTTTTACGACATTGCGGTCACAGCCAGTTACAGGATCCGGATGTTCTCCGGAAATTCATCGACGATCATACAGATGCCAACAAAAAAAGAATCTACCAGCAGTTTTCCTCTTTCTGATAAATTCTCATACTTTATATCAGCCCTTCCGGGGTTGATCGCATATTCTATTTTATCTTTGGTCAGATTTTCAAGAGATCTGATCAGCGTCTGTGTCAGTGTTGTTGCACCGGCGCATACAATATCATAACCATGTTCCGCATAATTTGCATGACCTGCCACTTTAATGCCGTCCTGTCGGACGTTTACTTCAATCAAATGCATCACTTCCTATCATTCTGGTCATTCCCTGCCCGTGGGAGATATAGGGACCACCGCCTTTCTATGCTTCAATACAATCAATGCCATACTCAACCGCACAGGTATGTTCAATCCTGCATCCTCTTGCATCTTTCCATCCAGAGGCAAAATAAGCAATGTCTGCACCTGCAAGAAGTTCTAAGGATTTTCCTAAAAACCACAGCGGTTTTGCATCTGCTGGTGCATTCTCAAAAAATGAGTCGATTACTTCCACTGGCTCTCCCAAAAGTTCCTCTGCGCTCTGGATTGCTTTAGCCCGTTCTGCTTTGATCTCTTCATCTGTTTTGCCACGCATTGGCTGGCTAATAAATAATGTTTTCATGTTCCCTTACCTCTTCCTTTCTTAAAAATGGGTATAAAAATAACACATATCGCTATGTGTTATCCTGAACTTGTTTATGAAATTGAAAATTCTACTTCTGTCTTTCCGTTATTGTTTCTGATCATCAGATTGCCCTTTGCAATGATATCCATGCCGATTATAAAATCCACATTATAATTTTCCAGAGGAAAACATGCGATTTTCATATTTTTAAATATTATATCGTCTGATAAGCAGACATCAACGATATAATACGAAATATCCTGCTGCCCGATCGAGCTTATCCCAATCCCTGCATCAACCGGTCGCAGTCCCAACTTCCTTGCCATCCGTTCTGAAATGCAGGAACTGGATGCACCTGTATCCCACAATGCATGTTCGATCCTGAATCGTTCTGCATTGTCCATACACTCCCTGATGCATAACGAAGTCGTCAATCTATTGGCAATCCCCGAATATCTGTCTGTGATCATAGAATCGGCATATACTATAATATTTTCCACTTCATGTGTCTGGTTCTTTTCTTTTGTATCCATCAATCCAATGTATACTCTGTTTTTCATGATACTTCTCCATAAAAATACCACCAATCGTTTCTGACCAGTGGTATCTATGATCTGTGTTTCGCTTCTTCTGACATTCTATATGCCACTTTGAATGGTTGGCAAGTCATTTTTTCTACTAAATACCTTGATTTTTTTATGTATATTATTATACTATCTTTGTAAGATATCTTATAAAGAGGAGCGATACCTGACCCCCACTTTTGGGTTGGGCCATTGCTTCTCTTTATTTATTTCTTTGATAAATTTTATTATTTTTCCATCTTGAACCATTCAATGCATCTTTCCCTCAGAACCATTCAGACTATTCTCTACCCACAGTCAATACAATACCCGTTTCACATTTATTGCATTTAAACACGTTGGTCGTTTCTGGATTACCGACAGCAGAAATATACCCATCTTCACAACGTGGACATTTGATTTTTTTGCCGTTTCTCATTTGTTTTATCCGTTCCAAAGACTTGTTAGCATACATAGTCGTTACCTCTACTATAATTCTGGATACAATTCTTTTACTTTTTTAAGTATATCTTTTTTATCTTTCTCTGTCAATTTGCCCATCCTATGTAATTGCTCTGCTTCAAAACATTTTATTTCTTCTTCAAGCGTTCCTTTTGCGCCTGACATTCTATGAGTAGCTTCATGTATCACTATTTCAGCTGTTCTATTTGCCGTCTTCGTATAATCACAGTATATGGTTATTTCATCCTCTATTACGTCATAGAAACCATATAAGTTATCGGGATTATCTATACCATAAACTAAATTTACCTTAACATTATTTTCTTGTAAATACTTCAACGCTTCTCTTCCTACACCAGATCGTACCATCTTATTGGCTATGGTTCTTGGTCGAATAGCATCCATATTGGCTATATTAGTTGTTTCAAAAATTCCTTCCGAAATAGGTTTTTTTCTTTTCGCAATTTCTATGTTTGTGAAAGCAAAACTTTTGTTTTTCGCTTCCAACCATCTATCAAATGCCTCTCTATCCATATAAACACTGGTAGAGCATCGGCAATGTGGATGCATCGGTGGCGCATTCTCTCCCGGCATCATATCTTTTACCGGAAAATGCTTCTGATCCAATGTACTGCATACCCTGCAGGCTGTTCCAAGGGCATGAAACTGGTATTCTTCATAACCGTTCCGCTCAAACGACAGCTTCTGTGCTTCTGTCTGCACTCTGGCCAACTCTGTGATCATGAGCCGTTCTGCATTGTACTGGCTGACTCCGAAACGCTTCTTCAGATGAATGGCCAGCTGTCTCGGATGCCGTCCTCTGATCAAGCCTGTGGCAAGCAGCTCAGAAATCTCGCCTTTTAGCATATCCTGATACATCCATACACGGTCTGAATATGTGGCATTTTGAAAGGATGCATTTACAATCGCATGTGCTTCTTTTGCATTCTCTATGATCGTACTCCCAAGGATCCCTGCCTGCCGCTTAAATTCTTCCAATGTCCGCTCCGTTAATTTTACATCAAAAAACTGCTGAAGTTCATCAAATCCAGATACCATTTCCAGACCGATATTTGCTTTCAGCAGTTCAAGCCGGTTTATTTTCATTGTCGCATTGTACAGCCGCATCTCTTCGTTCGCTAATGCCGAAAAATTCTTTTCCTTTACATACTTCGCAGCTTTGCGGCCATATTCTTTTATGTCAAGTTCTGATACATTCTTTTTGGCTTCTGTCAGTGTCAGGCCTTCCTGCGTGGCATATTTTGCGTAAAATCCGTTGATCTCTTTCTGGATCTCATCCAGCATGTTCTGATAAATTTCCCGGATCCTGGCAATATATTCCTGTTCATTCCGGATATTATGCTTCTGCTGCCTCTGTTCCCTCTGTTTCCAGTACTCCTGACTGTCCATCCTCTGTTCCTCCGAACATTCTGTTCATTACCGCATCCTGCTGCCTTTCCTCCTGTTCGGCCTTGATCCTTTTAATCTCATTTTTCACATTATCCACGATTGACAGCGTATTCAGCTGCGTCTCCTGTGAAACAATCCCTTCCAGATTTCCGGCAATCTGTGATTCTTCCAGGACGTTTGCCGGGAAGTTCGGAGTGAATTTATAATGCAGTTTTACAAAATCGTCTGTCTTTCTTCCGGAAACCGGATTGCTGAAGATCAACCGGTACCGCCGGTTCATGCCGCTGGCAAATTTCCTCTCTTTAGTCTTTTCCAGATTACTCATTGCCTGCAGCTTATATTTCATGGCAATGCCAGATGTGTTTCCGAAATTTTCATCTGCTATATTTGCCACCATGCTGATCTGGAATATAAGTCTTTCCAGCCGATCGATCAGATGCTCCTGTGTCGTATCCCCATCCGGTTTCTGCAAGAATTCAACGACCATATCCTTGGCATCCCCGTCAAAATTAATGGTTCTGTTGTCCCTGATATGTTCTATATCATCCCGCTCCAGATATGGTCCAAGGATCTTCAGATATGCATCTGCAAAATAATCCACATCATTGGCTTTTTCCGATATCGCTTTATTATACGCATGGATCATGGACATGACCGGTTCAAAAATTCCCATCCGCTCTTTATTCTCTACATATTCAGAAGCCGGCACACCATCAAATCCATGTATTTTTTCTTCTGTATCCCAGATCAGTTTCCCTTTCCGGGTAAACCATCGGACCCTTGTATCATCCGACACGCTTCCATGCAGCACATTATCAGAATCCCTGTATAACCTCACAAAATACCGTTCCCTGCACAGCACAGAGTCATCATAGATCATAAATCCATCTACAGGGCTTACATACGTGATACCGATATTTCCCAAGTCATCCACATAATACATCTCATATCCTTTTCCAAATATGCTGCACAGTTTGGAAAGCTCTGCGTTATTATCGTCCTGGTCATTATACTGATCTAGCAATTCCACGTATTTCTCTAATTCCGCATTCCCTTCATCCACTGTGATCTTGATTGGATTCCCGATAAAAAAACCGTTCATCGTATCCACGATATACTTTGCAAAATTCACAGCAATCCTGTTATCTGGTTTCCAATTCGGTTTCGGCTGCCCGTGGAAAATCGGGTAATCTGTCTGGTAGGCATCCAGAAGTCTCTGGTATCGAAATGCGCATTCCCCGTCATGTCTTCTGATAAATTCATTCAGTTTTTCGTCTGTAAGCTCCTGTGCCGTTTCCAGCCTGTGTATCATCTTATATTCCTCCTTTGACATTCCGATTCAGTCTTGATGGCGATTTTCGCTCCTCTTCAATGGAATAACGCAGCATCGCCATAGCATCATCAAAAAACGGAACCGGTTCTTCCAGGTAGGTATTTGTTTTCTCGTCCTTTTTCCACTTCCACTGCTGAATCTCTTTGATCGTATTAATACAGGACGGATGGATATGGATCGTATGCTGTTTCAGGTAATCAATCTGGGCATGCACACTGTTCTGCTCTTTGTTCACTCCTTTTGCCCGGTACCCTGCTTTCTGCCACATACGGATACGATCCGGCTCTGCTGAATCACACCACATCCGAAGTTTTTTATTGAACTTACCTGCTGCCAGTTTTATGATCTCATCCGTATCCATCTCATACACATACAGTTCCTGGCACAAATAAAGTTCTCCATCCTTAAATCCAACTTCTCCAACACAATTCGCATGATTATATCCGAAGTCCTGTGCATTGACCATATAGTCAAAGTTTTCCGGTAACCGGTCAAATTCTTCAACCTTGTAATTTTTCAGGATCAGTCCTGCAACCTCTCCCCAATTTCCAAGCCCATAAACTTCATACCCCTCCGGATCAACTTCTTTTCGCCGTTCCATACGTCTGTGGTAAGCAGCATCTATAAAACGATTGTCTTTGTACGAGGAACTGTGCGTCAGTACATCTGGATCTGAACGGTCAAAAAACACTTTCTTAATCCAATGGTGCGCTGACACCGGGTTAAACGTCATCCGAATCTGATAAAACTGTCCCGGTGGAAGTTCTCCACGCAGACGGTCATCAATGATCTCAAAATCCGACTGTGTGATCTCTGTAGCCTCTTCGACCCAGACATCAGTCAGCTTTCCCCGTTTGAATGTGATGGATTTCAACTTTTCACGCTGTTTCTCATCATTTACACCCCGGAAAATAATCTGATTATGATTGTTCCTGCACTCCAGAAGCATGCTGGAAGCGTTTATATACCAGTATTTTTTATATTGTTCTCCGAACATACGGAAAATAGCACCCTGCAGTTCTGCAAAGGTGCTATCCCTATTGGTCACATCGGCTTTTCGTACACACAACAGATTCCTGCCCCTATCTTGCATCAGCCGCAGGATATAATTCTGTGCCGTGTCTACGCTTTTTCCGGATCCAGCTGATCCTTTCATGACGATATAACGCTTTTTGCTCCGGTCTACCTCACGGAAGCTGGGGTTCATCTGGACGTTTATGTTCATAGACAATCAGCCTCCTTGAATACCTGAAATAATTTTGGAGACTGGATAGCAATCCAATCTGTGATTTCCTCGTTTTGCGCCCATGCCTGCACATCTTCACTATTATTCCATAAACCAGATTCATACAGAAAAGCATGTACAATTTCATGTCGTAGCACTTTCTTTTTATACGACTCCATATCCTGAATCGTATTCTTATCAGCTTCAAGCTGTGCTATGCGGATCACATGAAGACTCTGATCCATACAACCGTCTGCTCCATCTGGTAATTTTTCTTGCGGGGAATCAAAATATATAGTGTACGGTGTTCCTAATATGTAAATTGTCTTATTCTTCATTATCTTCATCTCCGTAATCAATATTGATATTCAGTTCCATATCTACATCTGCTTCGATTTTATCTGTATACAGGCCGTGTGCTTTTCCAAGCAATTCTGCTGCCTTATTTGCATCAGACAGCTTTGCTGGTATTTCTACAATCTGTGGTATTTCTTTTTTTACCGTCTGTCTTCGCACCTTTCCGGTTTCGTCCGGAACATAGGTTGTTTTTTCTTCACTGGTCGTTACTACGATATGCTCATTCTTTTCTCTTCGCATAACGGAAGTAAGGTATTTCAGTACCTCATCCTGGTCTGCAATAAGTTCCGCCTCTTTCTCGGCCAGCCTTTTATCTATGTATTCTCGAAGGTCAAGTTTAGTCAAGTTCTGCTGACCAATTTGTTTAGCTGTTTTCTCTGAATATCCCGCCCTGATGGCAGCCCGAGTGGCATTCAGATCAATCAGATACTCATCACAGAACCTTTTCTGTTTTTCAGTCACTCAGACACACCACCTTTCCAATATCTATCCTCTCCATCCAAGGAGGTGCTGTCGGCCTGAGTTTCATCCGACAGCCAATGAAATGAAAATCGTTCAGGCAACATGAACACATCCTGCTGCCAGTAGATCCTCCGGGATTCGAACCCGGAACCTGCCGGTTATGAGCCGGTTGCTCTGACCGTTGAGCTAAGGATCCAAAGGGTAACGAAAAAGGCAACAGGGGTATCCTGCTGCCTTTGCTCTGTTTTCTATTTTCTTATTCAACGACTAACAAACCCGTATTGCCCGTCAAAACACCGATGCACTCCTCTCTGCTTTTTCTGCCTAACACATAGTTTTCAAATAATTTTAACAATGCAACTGTGTCAACAATCAAGCTTCCATTTCGTTCAGCCAATCTTATCACTTCTTCATGCACAGGTTCTCGCTCTGAAACAGCTTTCATCCTCTGATGATTCATAATCAGCAATGCTACTATATTTTCTGACAGCTCATCATTATCATCCATGTACTCCTGAACATGAACATCCAACTGCGATACATTTGCCTTTTTTACATTGGGAGTAACTCCTTTGATTTCTCCTATAAATACTTTCCCATCCAAAAGGAATTTAAAATCCTCTTTCTTTTTATCTGTGAACTCGGATAAATCACATCCCAGCATCTCTTCCAGTATTTCAAAAACAACATCTACAAGTTCTTCTCCACTGGTATAGAGAATAGACTTATACCGCTTATTTTTATCAATGATTTCCATTGCTTTCGAAATATTGTTATTGGCAGACTCTATAATTGCATTATTTTCTTTTATGACCATCATTTGATTATCATCGTCAAACATTTTTATATCCTCCATCCATTCCGGAGCTTTTGTTTTTTCTCTTAACAGTC
>OLRJ01000931.1_pt1 | contig 26928 bp, 25 predicted proteins | sample 1672741 | NCBI WGS metagenome assembly OLRJ01 (sample SAMEA3136719, study PRJEB25190) | human gut metagenome | biome: human gut; feature: human-associated habitat; material: faeces | place: Austria | collected 2013
CATACTCCATACAGAATCCGAACTGCTTCGCCTTTGTAGACAGAATGTCAAAGAATGTCACCCTGTGTCCCAGGATTATTCTTTCTTCTCCGTCCTTTACTTCTTCCAGACGAACCTTTTCTCCGATAAATTTCGTTTCCTTTGGTGTGAGAAGCATATTTGCCATCTGTTTCAGCAGACTGATCACTTCGTCATGTCCATAGATTGTCACTTCACCGTCAAACTGACCTCGTGCCATTCCCTGGCAATACATACGAAGCATCCATATGATTCCAAGCAGGTGGTCAATATGCTTATGTGTTACAAAAATAGTTTTCACATTTTTCCAATCAATTCCTGCATGTTTTAATTGATGAAGTATTGTATTTCCACCGCCACCATCAACCATGAAATACTGATTATTTTCCTGTAATATGAAACAAGTATTATAACACTCTGTAACAAGTGCATTTCCAGTACCTAACATTGTAAGATTCATGTATTTTTCTCCTAAGCTAATTCCGATTGAATTTTCCCTTGTCGTTTTTCTTGAATTACCGCTTGAATTATATCATTTTATCTATGTTTATAAACTCTGATTTAGGATATATTCCATCTGTCTTTCTTTTGTTTTCATACCCATTTTTTCATAGAACTTTTCGGCTGAAGTATTTCCTGCCCATACATTCAGTGTCACTTCATAACAGCCCATTCGCTTTGCTTCATTTTTTACATATTCAAACAAGCTCTCGCCGATATGCTGTCCTCGTGCGTGCTGATCAACACATAGATCATCTATAAAAAGAGACTTAAACGGTACCATATTAGTTGAAAAAGGCTGTTCCTGTAATTGGCAAAATGCATATCCTACACAAACATCTTCCTCGTTCACTGCTACATATATGGGTTTTTCTTCTTTTTCTAATAGCTCTGTCAATTGGCTTACAGTATATTTTGTGGTACCGGGAATAAAAATATCAGGTCTTATATCTGCATGGATCTGCAATACCTGTCCCAACAGTTCAATTATTCTTAGAATGTCTTTTTCTTCTGCTTTTCTAATAGTCATTTTTTGTCCTCCAATTAACAAATTATTCCACATGTCGATTTCTTTAAAGATATCTTCCCAGCATATTTTTCACACACTTTTCTACCATATCCATACTTTCTATACATACCTCTTTTTTCATTCCTGCCGCAATTCCCACAGTCAGGAGTTCTTTTCTGCCTGGATTACGTCCATTTCCGTCAACTGTTGTAGTATGCTCTCCATAGTATGTGTTACTGTAAGTAAGATCATATGCCGGACTCAGGCTCCATCTGTCTTTTTCATCATCATATAAATAGGTGAAATTCTTTGAATGATCATCTCTGTTATGTGCAAAAACATTAAAACACATCCTGCGAAACATCTCTCTCATATCTTTCTCATTATCTCTGGTTAATATTTTTGTCAGTTTCATCAGACTGTGATAATCCAGGCTTGGCTGCTCAAAATTCAACTCCAGCAACGCAGCAGCTGTCAGCATATGAATTCTCTTTGTTCCATTTTTATCTGATATCCTGTCAAACCGCTTAATCCCAAAATACCCCTCACAGTTCTCAGATGGAAACAGTCTGGTTTCACTCATTATAATACCACATTTTTTTGCGCAGCATGAATAATCATATTCCATCTTCCCTGCATTTTCTCCATCCACATGTGCAGGAAATTTAATAATCCATTCCTCTCCATTCACTGTAGTCATAATTTTGGGTCTGGCTCCACCACTTGTACCACCGAGACGATATAATTCATCCAATCTATCGGAGTATTCCGTATTTAGTATTTTCCGGCACTGCTCCGCAAGTTCATCCAGATCCACATCTCCATATTGTTCATCTATTTTTTTCTCCGGATAATAGGTAAGTGCTCCCATACCTGACTTTCCAACAATTGCCAGCCGATCCAGCACTGTCAGTTTATCCGGATTCTGCTTATGTGCACGTAGCAGACGATCCAACAACAATCTCCCCCAATTATCCGGCAAACTATCTGCAAATACTCCAAATAATCCGTCAAAATAATCTTTTGTCGGTACAAAAACCTGCTTTTTAAGGGGAAGTGAAAACGGACTGATCGGAAAACCATTTTCAATCCATTCTTCACTATATTGAAATGCAGCTTTATGGTCAGCTGTCATAGCCAGTGTTCCTACAAGTTTTTCATCATAAAATACCTGTAATGCATTACCTTCCCTCATTTATGACCTCCTGAATATCTTTATATGGAACATGCGTAAAAATATTTCTAAGCTCATCTGCAATATCCAAAGCCATGGCAATCTTTGTCAGTGATATCAATGATATCTGTCCGGTAGTTTCGAATCTCTTAATTGAACCATAGCTTACTCCGCTCATGGAAGATAATTTTTCCTGAGAAATAGAGCGTCGTTTTCTGATATTACGCACTCTTTGTGCAAGCTTCTGATCCAACTCCTCTGCTGTTTCCCATATAAACTGCTCCATTTCCCCTCCCTATTTCACAGATATTATTTTATCCAAAATCATCCTATTTCACTAAAAACAGATAATATTTTATCTGTTTTTATTTTATCATTCATTCATTTATAAATCAATCTTTTATTTGTTTCTTTGCTATATACCAGAAAGTTTCGTTACTGTTCCTGTTTTTACACTACTGGCTTTGCCGGTAATGGTCTGTACTTTGCAGTATAATAATCACACTCAATTCGAATGACACTGACAATTGAAACCAGCCGCTCATTAAACTCAAAATCCTTACCCGTTTGTATTTTCATTAAGGCGCTCATGGCCTTAATTTTTTCTTGTGGTGCTTCCACAATCTCCGCAGTTCCAAATCCATCAAAAGAATAATAACTACACCCATATTGGCAGGCCACTTTACCTGAAAATGGCTGAACATCACACTCAATCTGAACACAGCAGTCTGAATTGTTTCTGATAATGTCAAGCTTACGGCCTTCCAAAGCACCGTGCACATAAAATACAAGTTTATCATTTTCCATAACATAACCGTAGTTCATAGGAACTATGTATGGCTTTCCCTGATCCACCAGCCCAAGGTGCAAAACCTTGCCAGAATCAAGTATATGTATGATCTCATTAAGTTCTGTTACCTCTCTGTCTCTTCTTCGCATATAAATCCTCCCATCATACCTCTGATATTTCCATTTTTTCTTCTCCGGATAACGGATTATTCTATAGTCAGTTTAATCATAGCACATACATTCCTGCTTGACAAATACATCGCAATGTAATGTAGCATAATATCTTCTCACGACCAATTATGGATATGGGATTATGCAGAAAGTAAAAGAATTGACTGAGAATGAAAATATTCTGGGACTAGTACATCGTTTTCGAAATAACTATACCACTCACTTGTCTGCGAATCCGATTGCACAGGTCTAAAAGCCTCAGCGTAGCCCGCTACGCCTGCGTTTTTATACCAGCACACTCGAATCCGCATCCTACGCGATTGGTATAGTTATTTACGAAACGCTGTACTAGAGTGTGTCTGAAAAAGGCTCTAGAAAGTCCTGGAAAAAATATTTTTTTATGGTCAGATTTGTGATATACTTTATGTATTACTTACAGACTCCCGGGGGAAACAACTATGCAAAATATAATTCCCGATGAAAGATATTCTGTGGCTGACGAGGCCATTTTAGGTGCTTTTTTCAAATTGTTAAAAGAAAAGAAGCCTGACAGGATTACTGTATCCGACATCACTAAAACAGCTGGTATTGCCAGAAGTACCTTTTATAATCACTATCAGGACATCCCTTCACTGATCTCTGCAGTTGAGGATAAAACTATTCATGATGTTTTTTCCATGATGGAAAATTTCCAGCCAAAAAATGACCGGGATATCTGCAGTTCCTATTTTCTGACCCTGTGCCGGTACACTATGGAAAATCCTTTTCTGTCCGGTCTTTTGAGCACGCCTCATGGCAATGATCTGTTTGAAAAAATGCTGACTATGCTCCATCATTATGTTACAGAAACTACATCTAATTCCAGGCCTGACAGGCATACAAAGGAAGAAGTTTCCTATGTGATCACCTGCGCCATCGGCAGTACCATCGGCGTTCTCCACAAATGGAGCCGGGATAATTTTAATCTGGCACCGGAAGTGATCGCTGATATTCTGTCTGAGGTTTTTTTATCCGGTATGCTTCCACTTTTATCTTAAGCCTCTGTCTTATTCCAGAGGCTCATCAATCAGGACATCCTGTCTCCTGATCTTTTTTGTTGTGTTGCGGATAAACGGATTTTTGCGGACAACCAATCCTGTAATGCGGCGATAGGTGGGCTGATTTCTGTTATATTCATCCAGAAATGCCTGAAGCTGTGCCTGAATTGCCTCTGCATCCAATGCTTTCGCTTCCACAACAGCCTGCTCCGGATAGATGCGGGCGGTCAGTCCATTGTCCTCACCTGTGACGATCACTTCTCCTATCAGCGGATTCAGAGCCAGCTTATTCTCAATCTCCTCCGGAGATACATTTTCACCGTTGGACAGGATGATCAGGTTCTTCACACGTCCATTGATAAACAGATAACCGTCTTCATCCATATATCCCTTGTCACCGGTATGCAGCCAGCCATCCTTTAAAGTCTCTGCTGTCTCATCAGGCATCTGATAATATCCCTTCATAACACTGCTTCCCTTTACCAGAATCTCACCGTTTTCGAATCTGATTTCTGCATTTTCAAGTGGTTTTCCAATAGAACCCTTTTTATGATTTTCCGGTGTATTGTTGCTGATAACAGGGGAACATTCTGACATTCCATAGCCTTCCAGTACTTCAACGCCATATTCTGCAAAACGGTCAATATAATATGGATCCAGATGTGCACCGCCTGTAAAGATAATACGCAATTTTCCACCGAATACCTTTTCTGCCAGAACTGCCTTCGGAATTGACGGATCAGCGGCAGCCAGTCTCTTATAAATAGTCTCGATCATCATTGGAACCATAAGCATAATATCCGGTTTGAAAATACTCATATTCCTTACCATATGGAGCAGGGAATCATTGATGCAAAGAGTTGCACCCAGAGAGAATCCCTTCAGCCAGTCCATAACCAGGCAGAATGCGTGATGGATTGGAAGCACACTGAGCACGGCAGTTCCCGGTTCTGCCGTAATCTTTACTGCCTCAACATTGGAAGCCAGATTATTCTGTGTCAGCATAACACCCTTGCTCTTTCCTGTTGTTCCGGAAGTGAAAATGATGGTCGCAATATCCTCTGCATCCGGGCAGACAGAATCTGCTGATGCGCTCTTTCCTGCATTTCGAAGTTCACCAATACCGTATACCTTTGCCGGCGCATCCTCTACCTCTTCCTGAAGCATCCACACCTTCTGAAGTTTCGGGCAGTTTCCAAGAAATGCATCCAGATATGGCCTAAGCTTCGGACTTAAGAAAAGAGCTACGGAATCGGAACGGTTAAGCAGATCGATCAGATCCTCACAGGGAAGTGCGGCATCCAGCGGTACTGCTGTGGTACATCCTGTAATGATTCCCAGATAGCTTTCCATCCACTCTACAGAACTGGTTCCGATCAGTGCAATGTGCTTTCCCTCAAAGCCTTCTGCAAGAAGACCTTTTCTGGTGGAAACTACATTTTCCATCAGTTCGCCATAGCTTCTTTCCATAATTTCCTTTTTCTTGAGCCATTTTACTGCTTTTACTTCATCAAATTTACGTACACTTTCTTCTAATATATTTCTGATCAGCATATCTGTCCCCCATTATTTTCTGAACTGTTCAAGTTATGGATATCCTGTCAGGTACAAAATATCCTTGACCCTGACATCTTTATAAGTTTTGCTTCGAAAAAAATTACTGAAGTTCTTCCAGCAGATTTAAGGCTTCGCCAAGAGTTGTGATCTTCAGCACTTCGCTCTCGTCAAGTTCAAGATCAAAGGTATCCTCAAGCTCACCTAAAAAGGACATAAAATCCAGAGAACTGAAACCCAGATCCTCGCGGAATCTCATTTCATTATTCATTTCTTCCGATGCTACCTTGCTATACTGTGCTACGATATTTTTAAATTCCATTTCCTGATTCATTGCATTTCCTCCTGATATTGATTTAGTTAAACCAGTTCCATAATTTCGCCGATGCTCATATCCGGCTCTGCGATTCCCTTGAAAAGAATACGCATCATATAATAATAGAGCAGTTCCATATCATGTTCCTCCAGATGAGCAGTCTGGTAATGATAGGAGAAGTTCATACCTCCATCTTCTGTATGGGATACAGTCAGATACATCTTCTTGGTAGCTGCACCGTTTGCAAACCATTTTGCATGCTGACGGATAGTTCCAAGCATTTCATTCTCTACCTTCACAGTCATTGGCTGGTAAGTCAGATAACAGCTCTCATATCCTGTATGCTCCGGTGTATTGTATCTCTTTCTCATCTCATCCATAATAAATGCCGGATCGTAATTGCTGTGCATGTAGATACGATTCTGCATATTCTGGATCTCATAAGCAGCAGAAAGGAAATCTGTCTCCGGTGCGATCACTGTTCTGCATGGGAACATGATAGTTCTGCTTCCTCCTGAAGTCCATTCATCATGAGTAGAACGTCTGGATATAAAGTTCTGGATAGTGATATCTTCCTGTCCGTTATTTACCTTTGACAGATAGGTACGGATGCCAAGCAGAAGAAGGTTTGTCATAGACAGCTGATGGTTCATACAGAAATCGATCAGATTTTTAGTTGGTCCCGGCTCCAGATAATAATCCTTAACTGCCACAAACAAATCCTTCATCTCAATGTCAGAAGAACGAAGTTTTGGATTTCCATGACGTTTTCTTGCTTCCTCCAGTACGGACGGTCCCTGAATATCAGAATACAGAGGTTCGCCCAGTGCATCCAGCTGATCATCCCAAAATTTCTTATCTTTTGCAAAACGTTTCTCGTTGCCTGCTTTTGCAAGGTCTTTTTTCAGTACTGTCTCAAAGTCTGCCAGTTCCTGCGGATAGGCTGTTCCATATTTATAATAGGTATATAACTGAAACAGATCACCGATCATTACTACCAGACCACAGGAATCGATCAGTCTGTGATCCATATGTACAAAGAAACCATTATATCCTTCCGGCAGCTTCAGCATAGTAAACTCGCACATGGGAATGTCATCACCGTCAAAGGTTTCGTATGCCCACTGCTGCATCAGCTCGTCTGCTTTTGCAAGGCTTCCCATTCCTGACAGATCCTTGAATCCGATATCTCTTGGATCCTGTTTTACAAGGTATTGCTGTACATTTCCGTCTTTATCAGGCTTCGTAAAACGGATTCTGGTGCATCCGGAACGTTCTGTCTCCATCTGAATACATTTTTTTAATAATCCAAAATCCAGTTCAGCCTGTACAGACGCCACAACACTGACACCGGATACCTGCTGTGTACCGTAATCCATGATCCAGTTATGGTGCATTTTCTGTGCTGCTGTTAAAGGATAGTAGTTTGTCATACTTTATTTAACCTCCATCACCCGTTTTTTCTCTTTTCCCGGGTACAAAAACATTACATACTTGTTCAGTAGCCCACAGTTATTTTAAAAATAATGTACTGGCAGCTACAACATTACTTTTTTATTACGTGACAAAAATAGCACGGATTTTTCCCAAATGCCAGTACCCTCAGCACTTAATGAACACTTTACATAAAATTGACCGAGACTTATCATGCATTTAACAAAACGCATCTGATAAGTCCCGGTCAGGGATTGTTATCATTCATAATCGCCTTTGGCGGTTGAAAACAGTCACATTATTTTTCAGAATTACTGCCATCATATTTCTCAAAAAACTCCATCACTGTACGCTGATACAGTTCCGGATCTGCATAGGCACTGCACAGATGCCTTGCTCCCTGTACAATGACCAGTTCCTTTGGTGCTTTGCACAGCATATAGTTCTGGAATGAATTGTTCGGGTACACATAAGTATCCTTCTCTCCATGAAAGAAAAGGACAGGTCTTGTATTCCTTTTCATAGCTTCTGTGGTATCTGCATCTTTCATACGAAATCCTGCCACAAAATGGCACAGACAGTCCATTTCCTTCAAAAGCAAAGGGATATAATGCAGATGGAACCAGTTGTCAGCCATATCCCGCATCTGTCTTTCCATAGACTGAAAACCACAGTCTGCGATCAGCCCTTTCACCTCTGACGGAAGCCTGTATCCGGATGCCATCAGTACAGCGGCTGCTCCCATAGACTGTCCATACAGATAGATTGGAAGCTTCTCCTTATTTCTCTCGGACACATAAATTGCCCAACGCTGCACATCCCATTTTTCCTTTGCTCCAAAGGTAATATATTTTCCTTCACTTTCTCCACAGCATCGCTGTTCCATAAACAGAAGATTACATTGATGCTCATGGAGATATTTTGCCATAAATGACAGAGAACCAAATCTGCTGCCCCTGTAACCATGGCTTAAGATAACAAACCGCTTTGCATGCTCTGCCGGCAGATAGAATCCGTGGAGTTTTAATCCATCCACGCTTTGGATATAACAGTCCTGCATCTTCTGAGTCTCGCACCATGCCCTGCTCTCATCATATTCCTTTGCGTATCCGTTTCTGGGATGATTATCCCGTATATGGGATAATTCAAACCATTTCTTTCTTTCCTTTTTCCTTCCCCCTCTTTTGCAGCAGACCACCATGTTAAAAAAGCGCCAGCCAATCTCCATAATTCCCGAGAAAAAAAGCAATACTGTTGCTGACAGCTTACAAATTTTTTTCTTCATCTGAATTTCTCCTGTTCTTTTTTAGATTGATATCCAGAAATATTCATTCCTGCAAGATAAAATTCTATTTTATTATGCTCTTTTTTTCATAAAATAAAAAGAGCCGCCGATTTCTTTCCAGACTTCCCGGATTACGGAATCAGTCAAGCGGATATCCGCAATCTGCTTCGCTACTTGCTTATAACCGAATAACTGCTCCGCAGTTTATCGAGACATTTTTTTCTTGCAGTTAACAATATAAATTCCTGTGCAAACCAGAATCAGTGCTATCAAACTTCCAATATTAAATGCCTGCTTCACCTCTCCAAGCATCAGCGCAGACAAAATCACACTGCACAGGGGATTGACGAATCCAAAGATTGCAACCTTCGAAACATCATTCCATGCAAGCAATACAGACCAGAGTGTATATGCCACTGCTGAGACCATTGCCAGATAAAATATGATTGCCACACCTCCTGCTGTAACATTTCCCAGATGACCGCCCATTCCCACTCCTATCAGAGTCAGAACGATGCCGCCCATCGTAAACTGCGTTCCGCTCAGTACTACCGGCGATACTTTTCTGGAAAAAAGATTAATCAGAACTGTGGAAATTCCATAGGATAACTGAGCAATCAGAATAAATCCCTCTCCTGTCAGCTTAAACCCCATATCCAGGGAATTTCCCATCAGATTGATTACCACAACTCCCGCAAATCCCAGAACACATCCGGCAATTTTTCTGCCTGTCATCCGTTCACTCCGAAAAGCCAGACAGGACAGAAGAATTGCAATAAAGTTTCCAAGTCCGGTAATAATAGCGCCCTTGACTCCTGATGTATGTGCAACACCTATATAAAAGAAGAAATACTGTCCCACTGTCTGCGCCAGACATACCGGAACTGCGTATTTCAAAATTTCCCTGTCAGGAATCATCACTTTCCTTTCTTTAATGGAAGCAAAGATCAACACCAGAATCCCTGCCAACGTAAAACGAACTCCCGCAAAAACAATCTGGCTCGCGGTATCTGCGGAGTCTACCTGCATCAGACGATAGCCGGTCTTGATCACCGGAATCGCACTTCCCCACAAGATGCAGCAAACACAGGCAAGAAGCGCTACAATACCGGTTTTTGTTAATGTATTTTGTTTTTGTGTCATTTGTAGTTTTCTCTCTTTTCATTTGTATTTCTGTATTTCGCCTTTCCATTGTATCACAGATTTCTGAATAATTGTTAGTGCTTTTTGACACTTTCTTTATTTTTAAAAACACAAAATTTTACGGCATTTTGAGTAAGAAATCAAAAAGCAGAAATGTCTTTCACGAATAAAATCGCTTCAGACATTTCTGCTCTATCTGCTGCCCTGTCTGATATACTTCAGACACAGGATAAATATACAATTTGGGGATAACGGTCTGCGTATTCTTTTTCCAGACCGCATCTTTCCAGAAGTTCTTCCACTTTTCTACGGGTTTCGGTACGGCTTATCCCCATATTTCTCAGGCTTTCTCCGATTCCGTCCCCGAGCGTACAACGTGGGTCAAAGGATTCCATTGGCATCTGAAATACCATCTGAATATCCCTGTAAATTTCCCGAAGTTCTTTTCCTTTTATATTGGTAATATCTTTTCCTTTCAGAATCACTTTTCCATCTGTAATACTTTCCAGATGTGTAAGCATCTTTGCAATCGTGCTTTTACCGGAACCGGATTCACCTACAATTCCCAGACACTCTCCCTGTTTTAATTCAAAACTGACATCATCTACTGCTGTTAATGTCTTTTTCCCGGATATAAATGTCTTCGTAAGATGTTCTGCTTTTAAAATCGTATCTGCCACCTGTCTGCTCCTCCTGAACTCTAGGCTCTAGTCTTCATCCAAAGTCATTCCTCTCTAAAAAACTTAAATATGTTCTCTCTTCAAATGAAGCACCGAATTCATCAACTTCTGCGTATACGGATCCTGCGAATGATCCAGAACATTTTTCGTTTCTCCATAATCCCTGACAGTTCCGTTCTGAAGTACCAGTATCCTGTCGGCCATCGCCCTCACCACACCAATATTATGCGTTACCAGAATCATCGCTGTCTGATATTCTTTTCGCATCATCAGAAGCTCCTCTACTACCTGTTTCTGCACTGTAACATCCAATGCACTGGTTGGTTCATCTGCAAGGAGAAGATTCGGATGCATGATCATAGCCGCACAGATACCCACACGCTGATTCATGCCCCCCGAAAGTTCAAAAGGATAACTGTCCAGTACACGTTCATAATCATCCATACCGATTTTCTTCATAATCTCCCCGGCACGTATCCGGGTTTCTTTTTTCGATATTTTTTCATGTGCAGATACAGCTTCATGTATCTGCACACCGATTTTGCGCACCGGGCAAAGCGCCGCCTTACAGTCCTGAAATACCATCCCGATTTCTGTTCCCAGATACCTGCGTAGTTTCTTCTCACTCATATCTGTGAGACTTTCCCCCAGATACCAGATATCCCCCTTTGTCACCAGACCTTCCTCTCCCAGAAGTCCCATAATCGCTTTAATAATCGTACTTTTTCCGCTTCCGGATTCTCCTACAATTCCAAGGATTTCTCCCTGTTTCAGTTCAAAACTGACATCCTGAACTGTCGGTTCTCCATTATAGCTGATCGTGACATGATCTACTTTCAGCAAAGGATCTGCCATACTCTTCTCCTTTAAAGAAATCATTTGTGTTCTCCCGATTTTTACTGACACTCCCCACTATAGCAATCCTCTAAAATAAGGGGTTTCGTCATAGCATATAACTCTTACTGTACATCCAGATCCGCAGTAATTTCATAATAATCACAAGGATGTGCTGCCATTCCTGTTACATTGGCTTTCGTCACGATTCCCATGTTCAGATGTGAAACAAAGAAATACGCATCATCGTCCAGAATCTTCTGCTGAAGTTCTACAGCCAGTTTTCCTCTCTCATCTGTATCAAAAGTCTGATGAAGCTGCTCTGTCAGTTTCGTTACTTCGTCATTCTGATAATTTCCATAATTCTTAGAACCAGTCACTGTACTGCTGAAAAAATATTCCGGATCACCGGTAGGCGCTGTTGTTAAAGAGCTTACATAAACATCAAACTCTCCGTTTTCTGCATAAGTTCTGTGATCAGAGGTATTATTTACAGACACATCAATTCCAATCTCTTTCAGAGTTGCCTGTGCATATTCCGCAAGCTTCGGCTGCTCCAGACGTGTCGGATAAGTAAGCCAGTTAATAGTCAGCTTCTGTCCGTCTTTATCCACATATCCATCACCGTCTGTATCTGTCCATCCTGACTCCTCCAGAAGTTTCTTTGCTTCTTCCGGGTCATAAGATACTGTTTCTACTGCATCATTTCCATAAGAAAAACTGCCCGGAAATGCTCCCTTTGCCGGGATTCCTCTTCCTTCCATGATCACGGAGCAAAATCCCTCTTTATCAATTCCCATTTCAATTGCCTTACGCACATTCTGATCCTGAACAATTTCGGAATCCATGTTAAACTGTCCGAAGAAACAGCGGCTTGTAGCGCAGGAATTAATCGTATAATCCGGATTTCCGTCAAACAGAGAATAGTTATCATACTGAAGTCCATAAGTTCCCTGAATATCACCTGTCTGCAAGGCAGCAGTCAATGCACTTCCATCTGCAAAGGATTTGACTGTGATTTTATCTACATTTACCTCACCGCCCCAGTAATCCTCATTTTTTACAAGATCAATCTGAGTAGGTGTAACCTTCTCTGCAATATAAGGACCGGTTCCTGCTACATTGGCAGATCCGCCTTCTCCCTGAATACCATAATCCATATCTATGATCGCACCGTATGGATCTCCCAGATAATTAATGATCGCCGGGCATGGCTCTGTAGTATAAATAGTAAGTGTAAGTCCATCTGCTTCTATGTGATCGATTTTCAGGTCATATGGTGCACGGTCATGAACTGCGATCAGATCTTCCAGACATTCCTTTACAGCTTCTGCATCCATGGCACGTCCACTGGAAAATTTCACTCCGTCGCGAAGTGTGATCTTTACCGTAGTATCATCCACAAACTCATAATCTGTTGCAAGCCATGGCTCCACTTCCATATTATCGTTGTATTTAAAAAGAGTCTCTCCCACACCATAGCGGAGTACGCTCCATCCTGAATAGTTATCATGTGGATTCAGTCCTGCATCTCCCATCTCTTCACTGTAACCGGTGGTTCCATATACAAATGTTTTCTCTCCATCTGCAAATACTGTAGTTGATAAACCTGCTGTCAACATAGCACCTGTCAGTAATACTGCAAAAATTTTTCTTTTCATTTGTTTTTTTCCTCTCTCTTATTCTTTGCTCTTTGCTTTGGATCCATATAATCTCTCAGTGTATCACCAAGAAGATTAAATATCATAACTGTTATAAAAATTGCCACACCCGGAGCCAGTACCATCCAGGGTGAAATCTGTAGCATACTCCGTCCATCATTAATCATGCTTCCCCATTCCGCTGCCGGAGGCTGTACGCCAAGTCCCAGAAAGGAAAGTCCCGCAAGTTCCATCATCATGGTTCCTATATCCAGGACTGCAGTTACCAGAATCTGACCTGCAATATTGGGCAGAATATGTTTAAAAAGGATTTTTGGTACACTGCTGCCTGACATTTTTACTGCCATCAGATAGGGCGAATCTTTCTGTGCCAGTGTCAGCCCCCTTGCAAGTCTTGCAAATTTCGGCCAGCCGATTACTGCCAGTGCAATGATCGCATTCTGTATTCCACCGCCAAGAACCCCGGCAACTGCCAGTGCAAAGACAAGGCTTGGAAATGCAAGAAACAGATCTGAGATACGCATCAGTACAGTATCTGCAATCCCACCGCACCATCCGCATATCAGTCCGATCACAGTTCCTGTAACCGTAACGATCGAAACAAGCAGGAGCGTCGCATAAATACTTGTTGTACTTCCCACCAGAACTCTTGAAAACATATCTCTTCCATAACGGTCTGTTCCCAGAATATGTTCCGGACCCGGCGGTTTCTGTGCCAGAAGAAGATCCTGCGCATAGGGATCATACGGACAGAGCTTTCCGGCAACGGCGGCAACAATAAGTAAGATCAGTGTCAGTATTGTGAAGAAAATCAGTTTTTCCCTGATATGGTTTTTCTTTATTTTCTGTTTACGGACAGTAACTTTTTTTCCGCTCATGCCTGATCACCCCCTAATCTGACGCGGGGATCCAGGTAATGATAAATGATATCAGTAATAAGATTCACAACAACGTAAATAATCGCCATCCATGCGACATATGCCTGAATGATCGGATAATCTCTCATAGTAATAGCATCTACTGCCATCTTCCCCACACCATCCCACATAAAAATGGTTTCTACAATTGTGGTTCCACCCAGAAGACTTCCTATAGAAAGTGCAAGCAGCGTAATGATCGTAAGCATGGAAGATTTCATGACATTTTTCCATATGATCACACTTCCTCTTACTCCTCTTGCCCTTGCACCTTTTACGTAATCTTTATTTAACTCCTCAAGTATCGTAGCACGCACCTGCCTAGTATATTTAGAAGCCATTGAAATTGCCAGGGTTAAAGTTGGAAGCATAAGGCTCAATGCCTTATTATCTGTAGTGATGACCGGAAACCACCCCAGCCGTATTGACAGAAAATACATCAATACCAGTGCTGCAAAGAAGTTCGGCATAGAATTTCCGATAAAGCTGAAAAATCGTATCAGATAATCGATCAGACGGTTATGTTTTACTGCTGAAAGAATCCCCAGTGGAATAGAAATTAGCATTGTCAATAATATAGAAGAAATCGTCAGAAGAATCGTAGCCGGAAGTTTTTCTATGAATGTATCATAAACATCTCTTTTTGATACATAGCTCATTCCCATATCTCCGGTTGCCATTCCTGTGAACCATTTCGCATACTGGACAAGAAACGGCTGATCCAGACCATATTCTTTCCTTGTCTCATCAATTACTTCCTGCGAAACTGCCGCTCCTGCATTTTCATACATATAGGTAACAGCATCTCCTCCTGCCAGACGCATCATGGCAAATGATAAAAAAGTGATTCCGATCAGAACCGGAATCAGCAGAAGAAGTCTTTTTACAATATATTTTATCATAAGTTCTCCTTTTTCCATGTGACGCTGTATACTCTGCCTGCAACATCACATCCTGCGGATTTTACAGGATTTCATAACGTTTCAGTACCTTCACTATAGCATTACGAAGACTGCTATAAACACTATTCTGCTGAATAATCACAAAATTTCTGTAAATCCACAGATAAGTCTAACAAATGACAAAAAAGCACACAACCCCTCGGGAGGGTTATGTGCTATTCTTAATTTGAATGCTTTATCCGTATTTTGGAATAAGTCTTATTTAACTCTTCGGAAGCCTGCCCTTCAGGAACGTCAGAAATTCTTCTACACTGTCGTCCATTTTTTCACCTTTGTGGAAAATGTAACCAAAAATAACCTTATTATTCCCCAATTCCAACGGTATCCCCGGTGTAGTTCCTTTTTTGTTTTCTGAAAGATAGCTTCCGCTCACATTGGAAACCTTACTGTTCTTGAGCATCTTCTCCATAATATAATCACTGTTGGTCAGTACGGAAATATCTAAATCTCTCCACTGGAACGCCTCCTCCTGCACAGAGCCAAGATCAAAGAATTCGTCCTGATAATTCTGGATAAACCGAATCCCCTCCAGTTCTTCCAGCCGGACTTTTTCTTTTCCGGAATCATAAAATTTAGTCTGACGCCCCGGATAAAAAATCACATCCGTCTCATACATCGGTACGAATTCCATCTTATTTTTCGCCAGTTCATGCAGGAAATTCTCCTGCTGCTGGCTCAGGATATACACAAATCCTATGTCGTCCATGTAATCCCGCACTCTCTCCATCACACTTCTGACACCGGCTGTTGTCAGCTGGAAATGGTAATTCTTCTCAAATGTTTCATTATAGAAATCTACAAACTGATTCGCAAACCAGGAACTGGGATTCATAGAAATTCTGACCCACTTCGTCATCCCCCTGGATGCCATGTTCTCAAGTACATCTATTTCATTCGTAATCCTGCATGCATAATGATAAACCTTCTGTCCCTGAACAGTCAGACGGATTCCTCTGGGAAGCCTCTCAAAAAGCTGCATTCCCAGAGTATCCTCCAGAGATTTTATCACCTTGCTCACACTCGGCTGCGTAGAATACAGAATTTTCGCCGCATCACTGAAAGATCCAGTCTGCGCACATGCCACGAAATACTGCAATTGTTTCAAATCCATAAAATGTCCCTCTTCCATCCGGAAAAGTCGATTTCCGCAATTAGCTTTTCGGATGGTTCTTCTTGTTTTCCTTTTATTATCTCAAAACTCATTTCATATTTTTCGCATAATCCCTGTTCAAAAATATCTTATTTCCGTTCTACAATACGATACATAGAAAGTCCTTTCTATATACCGATTGAATACCCCTTCCTCCTGTGTTTCCGGTCCTGCCAGATAACAGTTTCTTCACTTCCGTCAGACCATTCTTCTGCCTTAAGGCTACTGCCACCCCAGGTGACAGTCAGCACAGTTGCCAGCTGTCACTTTCCTTTCCTCTGTTTCATAAAACTTAAACTCCTTTCTTTTTCCTTCTGCATTTATTATATAAATTTTCCCATATATCCGCAATATCAAGAACTGTTTTCGTACATATTTTCGTACTCATAAACAACTTCCATATAAAGCATCGTCACCCTCTAATGCTTCGCCATACAACCTGGTACCATCCAGTTCCTCCGGCAGATTTCCCACTGCGACCACATTCTCCGGGATGTCTTTTACGACTACGCTTCCGGCTCCAATTACGGAATTCTTTCCGATAGTAACACCCGGAACAATCACCGTACCGGCTCCAACACAGACATTTTCTCCGATATGTACTGATTTATTGTACGGCATGGTATCCTCGCGAAGTGATGGATCTACGGACTACTCGTCTGTAAGTTCAGATACATTTGGATTGTAAATGATTCCCTGTTCCATGCGTTCTTTTTCTGTCAGCACCCAGGCAAATGCTTTCGCAGTTCTTATATCCGGTTCTCTAAAATGATTTCCCTGATTCCACTCCAGAGTACAGTTTATCCCGCATTTCGTGAGCCAATCATATCCCTTTTGGATACAGTTTCCAACCTGCGACATCACAGGATTTCTTGTTTTTTCTTCTCTGTCACCAAGACTCAGGTAAACTGTCTCACTGTTTATCTCGTGTTCTTTCATATAGGCAATAAATCCCGGAAACCAGACAGATGGCGAAGCCGCGGCAACACCAGAAAATATATCTGTCTGATATGCTGCCCATAATGAAAATAAACCAGCAAGGGAGTATCCTCCAATATAATATGCCTTGCTTTTATCTGTGCATAGTGTCAGAATCTGCTCCAGTGTCCTGACAGCACCATCACCAAAGTCTTCATTTCCAAACACCGCAGGTGCTTTCCACGGAGACAGCTCATAGTTCCAATCATCAACTTTCGCAGCAATAAATCTGAAGTCTATAGAAGTCCGTTTTCTGATTTCCTCAACCTCATTCTCAAGACCAGATAATTCATGGTCACCAGTCAACTGGATCAGAACATTATCCGCATCCGGGTTTCCATACTCATATATAATCACCATTAATTTCCTCTCCATAGCAATAGTATTCTGTGTCGATAATATCATGTCTAACACTTTTTTCCAGTATTCCGGATGTTCATATACGAATGGCATATAGACAAGCGGCTCTCCTTTCCAGGAAAGAGTCGAAGCATTTGGAACCGGCCATTCTTTACAACCGTCTTTTTTCCCTGTTCAAACCCCTGCCATACAAGAACAAATCAGTTCTCATGTTCTTGTCACTCATTGTTTATTCTTATTTTACCACAGATTTTGCCTAATGAAATGACCATAATCTTAGTTTTTCCAATACTGTCCTGACGGTTTAGTTAGCCCAAACTAATATATAGTTAAGATTTAAATTTTCTTATGAAGGAGGAATGAAATTATGAGTCTAACTGTTATGAAGCTCATGCTGGTATTGGGGATTATCGGACATGCGTTGAACATGTACTGTGATCGTATTCTGAGTGTTTTTCCGAATGGAACATTGAAATTGAAAGATATTAAGACGTTTGGAAAAAATGACAAAATGACAAGGCTGATGGAAGGAGTCTCTGCTTGGTGTTCTAAATACGCTGTATGGTACAGGCGGAAGTCTTGTCAGTTCCACTTTTGGTGCAAAAGCTTCCGGAAATGCTGCAGATATTTCTCAGATCCTGTCTGCAAACTTTACCCAGGCAGAGGGACTGGCATTTATCTTCACCATCAGCTTTAATATGCCATGCGTCAGCGCATTGGTCGCAACTGCAAGAGAAACCCACTCGGTAAAATGGACAGCAAAAATTAGTGTGTTCTATACTGCTGCCGCACTGATTGTTTCGTGCATTGTGTATCATATCGGACTTCTTGTTTTCTGATATACATAAAAAAACTTCAAATTTCACATTATTTAAGGGTGGAAATGTAACTTTCCACCCTGTCTTATAATTATTTTTATAGAAATTCCTGTCATATTTTTAATTCAGAGAAATCTCATCGATCAGTTTCAGTTCTTCTTCTGTAAACGGTGCGCAGGAAGTTGCTTTTACATTGTCCAGGATCTGCTGTGGCTTGGATGCGCCGATCAGGACACTGGTGACTTCTTTGTGCCAGAGGAGCCAGCCAAGGGCCATATCTGCAAGCTTTTCGCCACGCTGTGCAGCCAGATCATTGAGTTTACGGATCTGATCCAGTCTGTGTTCATCCAAAGTGCTTTCTTTAAGGAATCTTCCGTCTGTACGGATACGACTGTCTTCTGGAATTCCGTGAAGATAGCGGTCTGTCAGCTGTCCCTGTGCAAGTGGACTGAATGTGATCAGACCTTTCTTAAGTTCACCGGTTGTTTCCTTGAGACCATTTTTTTCTACTGTTCGGTCAAAAATCGAATAACAGTTCTGGTTGATCACGAACGGACAATGCAGCTCGTCCAGAATTGCGGATGCTTTCTTTAATGTTTCTCCATCATAGTTGGAAAGTCCGACATAGATTGCCTTACCGCTCTGTACAATGCTTGCCAGTGCTCCCATAGTCTCTTCCAGTGGGGTATTCGGATCCATTCTGTGATGATAGAAAATATCCACATATTCCAGTCCCATGCGTTTCAGACTCTGGTCCAGACTTGCAAGAAGATATTTACGGCTTCCCCAGTTTCCGTAAGGGCCTTCCCACATATCATAACCGGCTTTTGTTGTAATGATCAGCTCATCACGGTACACACCTAAATCTTCTTTCAGAATACGTCCGAAATTTTTCTCTGCACTTCCCGGTTCCGGACCATAATTATTTGCCAGATCAAACTGTGTGATTCCGTTATCAAAAGCTGTAAAACAAAGCTTTCTCATATTTTCGAAATTCGCAGTATCTCCGAAATTATGCCACAGTCCAAGTGACACTTTCGGAAGCATCAGTCCGCTGTTTCCACAGCGATTGTATTCCATAGCTGTATATCTTTCTTTTGCTGCAGTATGCATAATCATTTTCCCCTTTTCCTAGCGTAAACTTCTCAGATACACCTTTTGCTCTGGTGTTATCCTGTAACTCTCGATAGCTTTCTGAATCGTCTTCCTGTGTACCCATTCTGGCAGGCATCTTCCTTCCAGATAAGGAATCGTCGCTTCCCACTGCTTTGCAAGCGCTGTCGCAAGATACCAAGCAATCATCATATTAACATAATATTCTTCTGATCTGACATTTGCTGCCAGTTTCAGATATTCAGGGTTGAAATCTTCATCCAGATAAAAACTCATCAGCATACCGATCCCATAGCGGATTGTATAAGTTTTCTCTGATTTAATCCATCTTCGGATTTCCGGGAGCAGTTCTTCTTTATGCTTTGCAAAACATTTTGGTGCAGGCAGGTCACAGGTCGCCCAGTTATTCACATATGGAAGAAACTTTTCCACTTCAAAAAGACATGTATTATAATCTTTGATCCAGCTCACGATCATCATGTGCATATTGTTTTCTTCATAATATCTGTGCGGTAGATCACGCAGAAAACACTCTGCTTCCGGTGTTTTTGCAAATTCTCTGGTAAATTTCCTGAGTAATGGCATCCGGATCCCTATGATTGTCTCTTTATCAATACCAGGCATTAACCTGCTGTGAAACTCCCGGTATTTCAGATCCTGCATCTCAAATAACTCTTGTTCTAACTCTTTAATACAATACATTGTTATTTAGCTCTTCCGGTTTCTTTGTAAGTTCTGTCGCTTATTGATTCCTCTGTGAACTTTTTCATCTTTCGTATCCCCTTCATTTAATATATTGTAAATTATAACACACCTTCTTTTTTCTACAATCCTTCATGCATAATTTCTGTGCTTTTTCTATATCTTTAAATAAACATTCTCCGGAGTCTGCCATGTCACAGGACAAACAACACTCCCCTCATTCAGAACCAGATTTTATGATGCTGACACTCGTTCTTATTCTGGCAGTCTTTGGTCTTATTGTCCTTCTCAGTGCCAGTGAATATAATGGAAGAGTTCGTTTTCATGATTCTGCCTATTATTTCAAAAAACAACTCTTCGCCACAGCACTTGGTCTTGGTGTCATGTATGTCATTTCCTCTGTTGACTATCATTTTTTCGTCCGGCTTGCACCTGCTGCCTATCTTCTTTCCCTGCTTCTGTCTACCGCTGTTCTTCTCTTTGGACAGGAAATTAACGGTTCCAGACGCTGGCTGAATCTGGGGCCTTTATCTTTTCAGCCTTCTGAGTTCGCCAAAGTTACTGTGATTCTTTTTCTGACCTGGCAAATTGAAAAAAGCCACAAACGGACAGATGGTTTCTGGTTCATGTGCCGTACCATGCTCTCACTTCTTCCTGTCGTTGGTCTCGTCGGCTCCAATAACTTAAGTACTGCTGTCATCATTCTTGGAATCGGTGCCATACTGATTTTTGCAGCCAGTCCACACTATATACAATTTGTGGCTCTGGGCGGGGCAGGAATTGGCTTTATCACGATTTTTCTCGCTGCCGAAAGTTATCGTCTGGAACGTCTCGCAATCTGGCGCAACCCTGAAAAATACGAAAAAGGCTTTCAGACAATCCAGGGACTCTACGCGATCGGAAGCGGTGGTCTGTTTGGACGTGGTCTCGGGAACAGTATACAAAAACTGGGCTTCGTTCCCGAAGCCCAGAATGATATGATCTTTTCTATTATCTGTGAAGAAATGGGATTGGCAGGTGCCATAATCCTGATTCTTATTTTTGCTCTGCTGCTCTGGAGACTTTGTGTCATCTCCATGCACTGTCAGGAACTTTCCGGTTCCCTTTTGTCTGCCGGAATCATGGGACATCTGGCAATCCAGATTATCCTGAACATTGCCGTTGTCACCAATACCATTCCCAATACCGGAATCACTCTGCCTTTTATCAGCTATGGCGGCACTTCCATTGTTTTTCTCCTTGGTGAAATGGGGCTGGCTCTGAATGTCAGCCGTCACCGAAGATGGCTCTGAATACACAGTCCTGACCAGTTCCTGTCTGTCAGAAGAACAAACCACCCACCATATAAACTGCAAATGACACCAGCCAGGCAATCACACACTGTCCAATCACAACCAGCGTTGCCCACTTAGTACCAAGTTCACGTTTGATTGAAGCAATTGCCGCAACACACGGTGTATACAACAGGCAAAATGCCAGCAGACTGGCTGCTGAAAGCGGTGTGATACTCGCAAGCAGGACTGATGTGTTTCCAAAAAGGATAGAAAGCGTAGAAACAACACTTTCTTTTGCCATAAATCCTGTGATCAGAGCTGTTGAAATTCTCCAGTCACCATATCCCATCGGTTTGAAGATCGGCGAGATCACGCTTGCCAGCATTGCAAGGATGCTGTCTCTGGAATCTGTTACGATACCGAAATGTGTATTAAATGTCTGCAGGAACCAGATCACAAGTGTTGCAACAAAAATTACTGTAAATGCTCTCTGGAGAAAATCTTTCGCCTTATCCCAGAGAAGGTGTCCTACATTCTTTGCTCCAGGCATACGATAATTCGGAAGTTCCATAACAAATGGCACTGCTTCTCCACTGAACAATGTTTTTCGCATCAGAAGTGCCATCAGGATTCCCATAATAATTCCACCAAAATATAGTGCAATCATTACAATTGCTCCATGACCAGGGAAAAACGCTGCTGCAAAAAATGCGTAGATCGGGAGTTTTGCTGAGCAGCTCATAAACGGTGTCAGCAGAATTGTCATTTTACGGTCACGTTCCGATGGAAGTGTTCTGCTCGCCATAACCCCCGGCACGGTACATCCAAAGCCGACAAGCATCGGAACGATACTACGACCGGAAAGTCCAATCTTTCGAAGCAGCTTATCCATAACAAATGCAACACGTGCCATGTATCCGCTGTCTTCCAGTAAAGACAGAAAGAAAAACAATGTTACGATAACCGGAAGGAAACTCAGTACACTTCCAACACCGTTAAAAACGCCATCTATGACCAGCGAATGAATCACATGGTTTACTCCTGCCGCTGTCATTGCATGATCGACCATATTTCCGAGAGCTGTGATCCCCATATCCAGCAGATTCTGAAGAAATGCTCCAATCACACTGAAGGTCAGGAAAAACACAAGTCCCATAATACCTATGAAACATGGAATAGCTGTGTATTTACCGGTAAGCACTTTATCAATCTTCTGACTGCGAAGATGTTCTTTGCTTTCTTTTGGCTTTACAACCGTTTCATCACAAACATTCTCAATAAAATCAAAACGCATGTGAGCAATAGCTGCCGCACGGTCAAGTCCACGTTCTGTCTCCATCTGTTTGATGATATGTTCCAGCATTTCCTTCTCATTCTGATCAAGGTTCAGTCTGTCCATGATCAGCTGATCACCTTCGGCTAGTTTAGCTGCTGCAAAACGTACCGGAATTTGCGCTGCTTTGGCATGGTCTTCGATCAGATGCATGATCGCATGAAGACATCTGTGCACCGCACCTCCGTCTTCATTTGCATCACAGAAGTCAGTCTTTTTTGGTGGCTCCTGATATTTAGCCACATGGAGCGCATGCTGTACAAGTTCGTCAATACCTTCATTTTTTGCAGCTGAAATCGGAACCACCGGAATTCCCAGCATTTCTTCCATCTTATTGACCAGAATGGAACCACCGTTTTCTCTGACCTCATCCATCATATTCAAAGCCAGGACCATCGGGATATCCAGCTCCATCAACTGCATTGTCAGGTAAAGGTTTCTTTCTATATTCGTAGCATCTACAATATTGATGATTCCTTTTGGATGCTCATTAAGGACAAAATTTCTTGTAACAATCTCCTCACTGGAGTACGGAGACATTGAATAAATACCCGGAAGATCTGTTACCAGTGTGTTGCTTCTTCCTCGAATATTTCCATCTTTACGATCTACTGTAACTCCTGGAAAGTTTCCAACGTGCTGACTGGAACCTGTCAGCTGATTAAATAATGTCGTCTTACCACAGTTCTGATTACCCGCAAGTGCAAATGTAAGCAGTTCACTGTCCGGCAATGGGTTTTCATTTTCTTTTTCATGATATTTGCCGCCTTCACCAAGACCAGGATGTGGAATTACTTTAGTAATATCTTTTTTGTGTGCCGCCTTTCCTTCAGACGGTTTTACTTCATCACGAATGTTTTCTATCTCTATCTTTTCTGCATCTGCCAGACGCAGGGTCAGTTCATAACTGTGAATACGAAGCTCCATAGGATCTCCCATCGGGGCATATTTCACCATGGTTACCTCTCCCTTTGGGATCAGTCCCATATCCAGAAAATGCTGTCTTAACGCACCCTCTCCACCGACAGAACGGATAGTCGCAGTTTTTCCAATTGGTAGTTCACGTAATGATGTCATCTCTGCTTCCCTCTTATCTTTCTCGTTCTATATTGATATTTTTTATCATTAAGTATGTATGAACTAACCCTATGCCAAATAAGAAATTTTGTCAATACCTTTCTGTCACTAAGATAAAAAAATCCCTGCAAAATATGCTCTTCGGAATAGTTCTGAATTTCATATTTCACAGGGAAACAAACAGCAGCGTATAAATTATTTACACAGTTCCTCAGCCATATGATCCAGCTGTTCCATGTTCTCATCACTTAAGGAAGACATGATCTTTACAGTTGTATCCAGCCATGTAATGTTTTTGCTCTTCTCAAATTTAGCTTTCATAACTTTTGCAGCGTTCGGAGCCCAGCTTCCATTCTCGATCAGACCGATTGTACGGTTCTGGTAATTTCTTTCTGTCAGATGGTCAATATAAAACTTCATGAATGGGAAGATGTCTGCATTATAAGTTACAGATGCAAGAACCAGTTTTCCGTAACGGAATGCATCTTCTACAGCTTCAGCCATGTCATCTCTTGCAAGGTCAAATACCGAAACCTTCGGACAGCCTTTTTCTTCCAGCTTCTGTGCCAGAACTTCAACTGCTTTCTTTGTATTTCCATATACGGAAGAGTATGCGATCACAACGCCCTCACTCTCAACCTTATAAGAAGACCAGATATCATATTTTTCAAGGTAATGTCCAAGATTTTCTGTCAGGATCGGTCCATGCAGAGGACAGATTGTCTGGATGTCCAGAGTTGCTGCTGCTTTGAGAAGCTTCTGAACCTGCGGACCATATTTTCCAACAATGCCAATGTAGTAACGACGAGCTTCACAGTCCCAGTCCTCTTCTACATCAAGTGCACCGAATTTACCAAATCCATCTGCTGAAAACAGTACTTTATCAGTACTGTCATATGTAACCATAACTTCCGGCCAGTGAACCATCGGTGCAAATACAAATGTCAGTACATGTTTGCCAAGAGTAAGGCTCTCACCGTTATCAACAACCAGTTTTTTCCCTTCCAGATCCATTCCTCTGAAGAAGTTTTCCATCATAGTAAATGTTTTGGTATTTGCAACAACCGTTGTATCCGGATAAACTTTCATAAACTTTTCGATATTCGCTGCATGGTCAGGTTCCATATGCTGTACAACCAGGTAAGCCGGTTTTGCGCCATCAAGAACTTTTGCAACATTGCCAAGCCATTCTTCTGCAAAATGCGCATCCACTGTATCCATAACTGTGATCTTCTCATCCATGATCACATAAGAGTTATATGCCATACCGTTCGGTACATCATACTGTCCTTCAAACAGATCCACCTGATGATCATTTACACCTACATAATAAATATCATTTCCAATCTTCATAATTGCCGTCTGCCTCCTTATCGATCTGGTTAGCTTTATATTCTTTTTTAATATCATCTCTGATAACTGAACTCATTATATCCGCTCTTTCATGCGAAATCAATAGCTGTTCGTTATATTCTTGACAGGTTTTGTCAGGTTTTGTCACTTACTATCATTGACTCTTTTTTCTTTGCCGCTTTCATATTGTAAATAAACATTCCCAGGGATGCCAGAATGATCAGTCCATATCCAATAAAACTGTATTTATCCGGTATCTCCCCAAACAGGATAAAGCCAAGAAGCGTTGCAAAAATAATCTGCGAATAGTCAAAAATTGATATCTTACCTGCCGGTGCATACGTATATGCCGCAGTGATCGTAAACTGTCCTCCTGCTGCAAAAAGTCCAGCCATCAAAAGTGTCAGAAACTGTCTGCCACTCATTGGTGTGTAATTAAAAATCAGATAAGGCAGTACAAAAAGACACGAAAATAATGAGAAATAAAAAACAATAACCGGACCCTTAACTCCATGAGTTCCCAGCACGCGCACCATTGTATAGGCAACTCCTGCTCCCAAGCCTCCACAGACTCCAATCAAAGCCGGTATCAGTGCCGCATTCTGAAACCCTGGCTTCACAACAAACAGACATCCGATAAATGCAAGAAGTACACAGGCACCCTGCACAGGTGTGATTTTTTCCTTTAGTAGCAAAAATGAAAAAATAATTGCAAAAAACGGTGACAGCTTATTTAAAATAGAAGCATCTGCCACCAGCAGGTGGTCGATTGCATAAAAATTACAGAGAATTCCCAGCGTACCAAACGCACAACGAAGAAACAGCGGTCCCCAGTACTGTTTCTCTACTTTCGGAATTACATGGTTTTTAAGCAAAATGATTGCCGCAAAAACAGCTGCTACAAGATTACGAAAAAAACTCTTCTGTATGGACGGAATGTCTCCTGCCAGACGCACACTCACATTCATACATGCAAAGAAAAATGCCGACAGAATGATCATTGTCATTCCTTTTATATAATTTTCCTGTTTCATTTCAGATTCACAAGCTCCTCTCTGTTATGACCATTTGCAGTCATATAATATCTTCCTGTAACTGTTCAAAGATGTTGCTGCGAACAGTTACGTTTTCCTGCCTATCATAGCACTGTTCCATTGATTGATACAATAGCTGTTAACAGTTAATTTGTATTGCCTCTTGCACATTCGCTAATCTTTTAAAAATTTTATATGGAAGTTTCTCAATCTTTCCGCTATAATGATAACTGAATACGCACACGCATAGACGCGTCACCATATTACAATATTAAAGTTGTATGTAGAACGGAGGAGTAAAATTATGGAAATCGTTTGTTTAGATCTGGAAGGTGTACTGGTTCCTGAAATATGGATTGCATTTGCAGAAGAAACCGGAATTCCGGAATTGAAGAGAACAACAAGAGACGAACCTGATTATGATAAACTGATGAGATATCGTCTCAAGATTTTGAAAGAACACGGCCTTGGACTGAAGGAAATTCAGGATACAATTTCCAAGATTGATCCACTTCCGGGCGCAAAAAAATTCCTGGATAAGCTCAGAGAAATGACACAGGTTATCATCATCAGTGATACCTTCTCACAGTTTGCAGGACCATTAATGAAGAAACTCGGTTATCCGACAATTTTCTGCAATTCTCTTGTAGTAGCAGATAATGGCGAGATTACAGATTTCAAAATGCGCTGTGAAAAATCCAAATACACCACTGTGAAAGCCCTGCAGTCCATCGGCTACGACACCATTGCCA
>OLRJ01000944.1_pt1 | contig 26753 bp, 20 predicted proteins | sample 1672741 | NCBI WGS metagenome assembly OLRJ01 (sample SAMEA3136719, study PRJEB25190) | human gut metagenome | biome: human gut; feature: human-associated habitat; material: faeces | place: Austria | collected 2013
TGCAATTCCCTGTTATAATTCAGAAGCATATATGGAAAAATGTATCGAGTCTCTTTTAAAGGGTGGAGAAGATGTGGAGATTCTTGTAGTAAATGACGGATCTTCCGACCGTACTGCAGAGATCGCAGATGCATATGCAGAGAAATATCCGACGATTATTAAGGCTGTCCATCAGGAAAACGGCGGACATGGAGAAGCTGTCAATGCTGGCATCCGTAATGCCACAGGCCTTTATTTCAAGGTTGTAGACAGCGATGACTGGGTAAATGAAGAAGCTTATGCAAAGATTCTGCATACACTGGGAGAACTCGTGCGTGGACCGGAGACAGTAGATATGCTGATCAGCAATTTTGTTTATGAGAAGCAGGGGGCAGCCCGCAAGAAAGTTATGCAGTACCGTCATTGCCTGCCGGTAAATGAGATTTTCGGATGGGACAGCGTGCATATGTCGAAGGGAAAATACCTTTTGATGCATTCGATTATTTACCGTACCAAACTCCTGCATGAATGCGGAATGGAGCTTCCGAAGCATACATTCTATGTGGATAATATCTTTGCATTTGAGCCGCTGTCATTTGTGAAGAAAATGTATTATCTGGATGTGAATTTTTATCGTTACTTTATCGGAAGAGATGACCAGTCTGTAAACGAAAAGGTAATGATAAAAAGAATCGACCAGCAGATCAGAGTAAATAAACTGATGACAGATATCTTCCATAATTGTCAGTTTGATAATAAATATGTGAAGAAATATATGTTGAGTTATCTGGATATCATCACGACAGTTTCTTCCATTATGCTGGTGCGTGCCGGTACACAGGAAGCGCTTGATAAGAAAAGAGAACTGTTGGATTATATCCGTGAGCAGGATCTGTGGCTTTATCACAAATTGCGTTACAGCATCCTCGGACGTGCGGCAAATCTGCCGGGAAGAGGCGGACGTAAGATGTTTGTGGCTGCGTATAAAATATGTCAGAAATTCTACGGATTTAACTAAAATCAAAAAAAAACTTCTGCTGAGTGACCGGCAGAAGTTTTTTATATAATAGGAAATTACTTCGCGTTACAGGAAATTATGAGATCATGCGCACCTGCCTGGAGCCGATGGATACGGAAAAATCTTTCAGGATTCCGGCGGATTCTCCGTCTTTGTGCACTGGCAGTGCGAGATCACTGTGGATATCTATTTTTTTACAACGGAAAATGTGTACACCGCGGAAAAGTGTGTGTTTTCCAAAAAATGCTGTTGGAAGACAACACAGGACTTTGGGCTTGCTTAAGCCGTCGACCACAATGACATCGAGGTATCCGTCGGACGGACTGGCATTCGGGCAGAACTTAAAACCGCCGCCTTCGTACTTTTGATTCATGACTGCGGTGAAATATACTTTGGAAAACTGCTGCACGTTGTCATCGTCCATGACAAGTGTCATAGGAGAAGGAGTTAGGAAAAGAAGCTGTTTTAATGCAACAAAAAGATAGACCAGCTTTCCGAGTCCGATACGGTTAAGAACTTTTTTCATTGGTGTGATCCCGACCTCATGACATACGCCGGCATCAAAACCGATGCCACAGCTTATGGCAAAGTGACTGCTTCCCGTACTGCAGGTGAGTGTCGGAACATCCATCGGATGAGGCCGGCAGTCGGAAAGAATCAGATTAAGTGCCTCGGTGGGAGCCATCGGAAGTTTCATGCCACGGCAGAAATCATTTCCGGATCCGGTAGGAATATAGCCGAATGTGATGCAGGCAAGATCATGCACACCACTTAAGACTTCCTGAATCGTACCGTCTCCTCCGACTGCAATGAGAGTTACCGGGGTTTCCGGGGCAGCATCGGAAGTAATGGACTCAGACAGAAGGACGGCATGTCCTCTGTATTCTGTAAAAAATGTTTTATATTCAACATTTCGCTCATTTAAGATGTCTTCGAGATCTTTCCAGATCAGGGCACCTTTTCCGGAGCGGGAATTAGGATTTACGATAAAATAGTACATAATTTCCTCCCTTACGTTCCTGTTTATCATAGCATGACCGACAAAAATTTACAAATATTTCAGGCATTTATTATCATTGAAAGGAAGAGCAGTTATCTTCCTTTTTTTGTTGGGATATGGTATACTCACATCAAAGAAAATTCAGAAAATATCAACTTGAGAAAGAGGAACATCTATGAAGTCATTGGTAATTGCAGAGAAACCATCTGTAGCACGGGATATTGCGAGAGTTCTCCACTGTAACCAGAAGGGAAACGGAATTCTGGAGGGAAAAGAATACGTGGTGACATGGGCACTTGGACATCTTGTGACGCTTGCAGATCCTGAGGAATATGATAAGAAATATGTGAAATGGGATATGGAGACTCTGCCGATGATGCCGGAGAAGATGAAACTCGTGGTCATCCGTCAGACCTCCAAACAATATCAGGCAGTTAAAGCTCAACTGTTTCGAAAGGATATCGGGGATATCATTATTGCTACAGATGCTGGCAGAGAAGGAGAGCTTGTGGCGCGCTGGATTCTGGATAAATCCGGATGCCGCAAACCGATCCGTCGTCTCTGGATCTCCTCTGTGACAGATAAGGCGATCCGTGATGGGTTCCATAATCTGAAAGACGGCAGAGAATATGATAATCTTTATCGCGCAGCGGTAGCCAGAGCAGAAGCTGACTGGCTGGTTGGTATCAATGGCACGAGAGCGCTGACATGCAGGCACAATGCCCAGCTTTCCTGCGGAAGAGTGCAGACACCGACACTGGCGATCATTGCAAGAAGAGAAGAGGAGATCCGTAAATTCCAGCCGGAAGAATATTATGGTGTTACCCTGCAGGCGGGTGGCATACAGTGGACATGGAAAGACACCAGAAGCGGCAGTTACCGTACATTCCAGAAAGACCGTGCAGAAGACATACGCAAAAATATTTCAGACGGTGTACTGGCAATCACCTCTGTAGCAAAGAAACCGAAGAAAACATATGCACCAGGTCTGTATGATCTGACGACGCTTCAGAGAGAGGCAAATCAGAAATACGGATTTTCCGCAAAAGAAACTCTGAATATTATGCAGCGGCTTTATGAAAATCATAAGGTACTTACATATCCGCGAACGGATTCGCGTTATATCGGAAAGGATGTTGTACCGACGATCAAAGAACGTCTGAAAGCCTGTGGAACAGGCCCGTACAGAAAGCTTGCCGGAGTACTGATCAGCAAACCGATTCAGACAAACGGAAGCTTTGTGGATGATAAAAAGGTCAGTGACCATCATGCAATCATTCCGACGGAACAGTTTGTACAGCTTGATCATATGACGAACGAAGAACGCAAAATATATGATATGGTCGTGCGTCGGTTCTTGAGTGTGCTTTATCCTGCATTTGAATATGAGCAGACTTCTCTTGAAGCAAAGGCAGCAGGACAGACTTTTGCAGCAAATGGAAAAACAGTTATAAGTGCCGGATGGAAAGCTGTCTATGAGGAGGGCATGCAGGAAGAAGATACAGAGGACAATGCACTGAAAGATCAGAAACTTCCTGTGTTTCGTCAAGGGGAAAAAATCCATATAGACAGTGCAAGGCTCACGAACGGCAAGACAAAACCACCGGCACATTTTACCGAGGCAACACTTCTTGCTGCGATGGAAAATCCGGTAAAATATATGTCGACGAAAGACTCACAGGCGGCAAAGACACTGGGAGAGACCGGCGGACTTGGTACTGTTGCCACAAGAGCCGATATCATTGAGAAACTATTTCACACATTCCTTATGGAAAAACGTGGAAATGAGATTTATCTGACATCGAAGGCAAAACAGCTTCTGGAACTGGTACCGGAAGACTTAAAGAAACCGGAGCTGACAGCAGACTGGGAAAAGAAACTTTCCGATATTTCAAAGGGAAAGCTGAAACAAAAAGTATTTCTTGACGGAATCCGGGAATATACGGAAGAAATTGTTGGTGAGATAAAGACAGGAACAGGTACATTCCGTCACGACAATCTGACAAATAAAATCTGTCCGAACTGCGGAAAACGTCTTCTTGCAGTAAATGGTAAAAACAGTAAGATGCTGGTATGCCAGGACAGAGAATGTGGATACAGAGAGACTATTTCCCGTATGACCAATGCGCGCTGTCCGAAGTGTCACAAACGTATGGAGATGCTGGTCAAAGGAAAAGAAGAAACTTTCGTATGTGCATGCGGCTATAAAGAAAAGCTTTCTTCCTTCCAGGCAAGACGTGCAAAAGAAGGCGCAGGCGTAAATAAAAGAGACGTGCAGAAATATTTGAAAAAGCAGCAAAAAGAGGCGGCAGAGCCGGTAAATAATGCATTTGCACAGGCGCTGGCAGGCATTAAGCTGGATTGAGAAATCAGGTGCATAAAGCACCGGCAGAATTTAAAAACAAGGTAAAGCAGAATAAAAGGAGAGTGGGCTTATGAAGTTACAGAAGTATCAAAAATGTTCAGAAGTTACCCGTGGACTGGAAAAAGCAGAACTTGTACTGAAAAATGCCCGTATTGTGAATGTTTTTACCAGAGAGATCCTGAAAGGGGATATTGCGATAGAAGATGGTCTGATTTCAGGAATCGGAAGTTACGAAGGAAAAAGAGAAATTGATCTGGAAGGCAGGTACGTCTGTCCGGGACTGATCGACAGTCATCTGCATCTGGAATCAACCCTTGTGACACCGGCAGAGCTTGTAACAGTGGCTGCCCGCCATGGGACAACGACGTTTATTGTAGATCCGCATGAATCTGCAAACGTGTCCGGTTTAAAGGGCGTTGATTATATCCTGGATCAGACAGAAGATGTAGAGGCAAATGTATTTGTGATGATGCCGTCGTGTGTACCGGCAACTGCAATTGACGACAATGGATGTACCATTACTGCACAGGATATGGTACCGTATCTTGGTAACAGAAGGATACTGGGTTTGGGAGAAGTAATGGACTATATATCTGTAGTGAATGCTGATGAAGCCATGCACAGCAAACTGGATTTGTTCAGAGAAAGAGTGAGAGACGGGCATGCACCGTTTCTGGCTGAAGCGGATTTGCAGGCTTATGTGATGGCTGGAATCACGACAGATCATGAGTGTTCGGATTTTGACTATGCAATGCAGGAGCGGCGCTGTGGAATGACGGTACATATCCGTGAAGGCAGTGCGGCAAGAAACCTCAAGGCAATTGTATCCGGCATTGTCAGTCATCAGATGAACGGAGAAGGCTTCTGCTTCTGTACCGATGATAAACATATCGAAGATATTGAAAAAGAAGGACATATCGATCATAATGTACGTAAGGCAATAAAGCTCGGCATGGATCCGATCGATGCTATTTGCATGGCCACGATCAATTCTGCGAAATGCTATGGACTCAGAAGACTTGGTGCAGTTGCAACAGGATATCAGGCGGACCTTCTGGTTCTGGATGATATTGAAAATATGACAATTCATGATGTCTATTATAACGGACAGAGAATCGATCAGGACAGCGAGATTACGATAAGAGAATGTCCGGCCGAATTAAAAAATACAGTTCATGTCGGAAACTTTACAGTAGATGATCTGACACTGGAATCACCAGACGGAAGTTTTTGTGTAATTGAAATGCAGGAAGGTGAGATTACAACTGTCCGTAAAAGAGTACAGCTATTTGACGGACCAGGTGTGTTCCGGGCAGATGAGGATTATCAGAAAATTGCGGTGATCGAGCGTCACAAAGCAACCGGTAAAACGGGAGTGGGTATTGTAAGTGGCTTTGGAATCCGCGGCGGAGCGATTGCGTCCAGTGTTTCACATGATTCTCACAACATTATCGTGATAGGTGACAATGATCAGGATATGGCACTTGCGGTACAGGAACTGATCCGTACGCAGGGAGGCTATACGCTTATTGCAGACCATAAGGTTTTTGATACACTGGAATTACCGGTGATGGGACTGATGAGTGATGCCGGTTTCCGGTATAGTCACATCAAACTGAAAAGAATGATTGAAAAAGCCCATGAAATGGGTGTACCGGATGGAATCGCACCATTTATCACACTGTCATTTATGGCGCTTCCGGTCATTCCGGAGATTCGTATTACACCGCGAGGCATCTATGATGTATGTACAGGTGAATTTTATAAATACTAAAAGAGGAGTAACAGTTTATTATGCCAGTATTTGATTTCAGCAATACAAAAACAGAGAAGAAAGATCCGGAATGTACTTATACGACGTTCCAGTCCAATGAAAAAGTACCTTCAGCAGAAAAACCGATTCTGGTTATTGAGAACAGAAACCGTCAGTGGAAACATCATTCCTGTGGTGTATTTTCCAACCCAAACCAGAAATCATCCTTCGAGTTTAAAGAGGATGATGGCGTGTTTCCGGCAGATATCTTAAAGATCGATGCACGTTTTGTGAGCCTTGTAAAATGGCTTGGTGAAAATTATATCAGTGTACGATTATCGGGACAGAATAATGAAAGGGGTTATGCGGTTTATAAGATTCGTGAGACAGCATTTGGAGGCGGAACGAAGCTTTCAGCAGAGGATGGATTCCTGCAGTTTATGATCGAACGACTTCTTGCAAGTAATGCACCGGCGGAACTTCCGGAAAACGATGAGGAAGATGAAGATGGTGACGATATGAAACTCACCAGCATACAGAGTATTACGGACTTTATGACCTGTGCCGGAAGAACCATGCCGGACAACATCCGCCTCTGGGCAAGAAGAAACCTTGCAGTGGCACGCTCTCATGAAGTTTCGCAGGAAGAGCGGAGACATGCACAGAGAGCTCTGTCCATTATGATGAACATTCAGTGGAAAAACAATTATTTCGAATCCATTGATCCGGTAGAGGCACGCCGCATTCTCGACGAAGAACTCTATGGAATGGAAAAAGTAAAACAGAGAATCATTGAGACGATCATCCAGATCAACCGTACACACACCCTTCCGGCATATGGTCTGCTTCTCGTAGGCCCGGCAGGTACCGGTAAGTCCCAGATCGCCTATGCTGTGGCACGTATTCTGAAACTTCCATGGACAACACTTGACATGAGTTCTATCAACGATCCAGAGCAGCTGACAGGAAGTTCCCGTGTTTATGCAAATGCAAAGCCGGGTATCATCATGGAAGCTTTTTCTATGGCGGGTGAATCAAATCTGGTATTTATCATCAATGAGCTTGACAAGGCGACGAATGGCAAAGGAAACGGCAACCCGGCCGATGTCCTTCTGACGCTTCTTGACAATCTCGGATTTACAGACAACTATATGGAATGTATGGTTCCGACCGTCGGTGTATATCCGATCGCCACAGCAAATGACAAGGCACAGATCAGTGCGCCGTTAATGTCCCGTTTTGCGGTTATTGAACTTCCGGATTACACAGCAGAAGAAAAGAAAGTGATCTTTTCGAAATTTGCTCTTCCGAAAGTCCTGAAACGAATGAGCCTGAAAGCGGAAGAGTGTGTGGTGGCACCGGACGGTCTGGATGCAGTCATTGAGCAGTTTGCCGATACGACCGGTATCCGTGATCTTGAACAGGCGGCTGAGCACATTGCAGCAAATGCACTGTATCAGATTGAAGTCAATCATGTATCTTCTGTAACATTTGATGCAGAGATGGTAAAGAAACTGTTTGAATAAGAATAAACGCTGTTACTGTTCACAGGATACTATCTGTGAACAGTAACTAAATACCCGGAATGCAGGATTGTTTTACAAAATAGACTTGCATTTCGGGAATTCTTTTGTTATACTACAGAAAGTTTCATAGAAATTAAATAACTGGTTCGAAACCCTCCCAGTATAAAAAACTAGGTCATTCAGGTATCTTCCGATCGTTGATACCTTTTCTGTGGAGGATTTTTACATAGAAAAGGGAAAGGTTGGAAGTTTTTTTATGCGCAAAATTATTATAGACTGTGATCCGGGAATCGATGACGCACTTGCCATTATGCTTGCGGTCAATTCTCCGGAGCTGGAGATCGTGGCGATTACAACTGTATCAGGAAATGTACCTTCTGATATGGGCGCAGTCAATGCGAAAAAAGTCCTCAGACAGTTAAACAGACTGGATATTCCGGTCTATATCGGAGAAGATGCACCACTTCGGGAAGAATATATCGATGCACGTGATACACATGGTATGGACGGACTTGGGGAAAGTTTTCTCCCGGAAGTTTCCAGCGGGTGTGAGAAGCAGAGTGCGGTGGATTTTCTGACAGAGATTCTGGAAAGAGAAAAGATCTCGATCATTGCTCTTGGTCCGATGACAAATCTTGCAAAAGTATTTTCGAAGAAGCCGGAGCTTATCCGAAATGTGGAAGAGCTGGTTTCTATGGGAGGCAATTTCAGAAGTCACGGAAACTGTTCACCGGTAGCAGAGTACAATTACTGGTGTGACCCGGATGCGGCAGCCATTGTGTATGATCTTTTTGAAAAAGAAGGCAATATCATTCACATGATCGGTCTGGATGTCACCAGAGAAATCGTGCTGACACCGAATCGTCTGGAGTATATGTGCCGCCTCGACAAAGAAAATGGTGAGTTCATCCGCAAGATCACAGGATTTTATATGGATTTTCACTGGGAGCAGGAAGGCATCATCGGCTGCGTGATCAATGATCCGCTTGCAGTGGCATATTTCATTGACAGGTCAATGTGCAATGGATTTGACAGCTTTACAGCCGTTGCAACCGATGGTATCTGTCGTGGACAGACGGTAGTAGATTCTATGGATTTCTGGAAAAAAGAACCGAACAGTCATATTCTTACAGAGACGGATCCGGAGAAGTTTTTCCGCTTCTTTATGGGACGTGTGCTTAAGAAAGAAGATGGCAGCAAATGGAACGACGAGGAATTAAAACTTCTGCATGAACTGTGAAAGGGGAAGAAAAATGAGCGCAAACATGGAAACGAACAACGTAAATAACACAAAGAAAAATACTGCCGGCAGCAAGATCAATGCCTATCAGATCTGTCTGGTAGCGTTGGCAGTCGGAATTAATATTGCCGGAGGACAGATCGCACTTCTTCTGAAACTTCCGGTTTATCTGGACAGCATTGGTACGATTCTGACCGGTGCACTTCTGGGACCATGGTTTGGAATGCTTCCAAATCTGATCAGCGGAATCTTCATGGGAATGACAGTCGATATTTATTCCCTGTATTTTGCACCGGTAGGAATGATCACCGGTATTATGAGTGGTCTTGTATTTCGCAAACTGTCTGTAAAGAGAGTAAAAGTGCTGGCGGCAGCAGCAATGATCACTGTCCCGGGAACAGTGGTAAGTTCTGTAATCAACGCAGTGCTGTTTGGTGGAGTTACTTCTTCCGGATCTTCAATTCTGGTGCAGCTTCTTTCACATACACCACTTGGCCTGACCGGAAGCATTTTTGTAGTTCAGTTCCTGACCGATTATCTCGATCGCTGCATCGCAGTTTTTGTAGTCAGTGTATTTGTGACCATGCTCGGTGGAGAAATGAAGCAGAGACTGACAGGAAGTGTGAATAACAGAGCGTAAAATTATAAAATAAGAGCTGTCGTACCTGACGAGATTATGATCTCGCGGTGGTACGCAGCTCTTTTTTTTGCATTGCCTCAAAAAGGAAAGAATATCAACGGAAACTCTTTAACCAGTTGACGAGGGAATCATGCCAGATGTTTTCATTGACAGTTTTCTTCATCTGATCGCTAACCGGACCGTTGTTTGCCATTTTGGCAAGGATGGCTGCCTGTAATTCTGCAACAGACATGTTTTCCGGCGACTTGTTCGGATCGAAATGAACCGGTTCTGTGGCGGAGGATGGTGCTTCAGAATCAGCCGGTATGGATTCTTCATCTGTTACTGTTTCCTCTTTTAGTGAAATCTCAACCTTAAATGGCTTATATTCAGGCATATCGCCGGAAGGTACCCAGATTTCGCCACTGTTTGCCGGAACAGTGACATTGATACGGCCATCCTGTACAGCGACTTTCTGACCGGACAGTGCACCGATGTATTCCACAGCGTTTCCAGCAGGAAGATCCATGGAAGCAGCATTGTCATCGTTATTGACTGTTACAACGACACGCACATCGTTCAGATCACGTGCAAATGCAAACTGACGGTTTGTAAGGTGCAGTTCTGCATAGCTTCCGTAACTTAATGCAGGTGTGTGCTGTCTGATCTGTCCGAGAGCTGCAATAAGGGCAGTACATGGATTATCTCCCAGAGCAGTTTCGTAATCATCAAGTGAAAGGGCTGGGCGGAGGCTGTCATCAGAAGAGCGCTCCTTGCGGCCTTCGATTCCGAACTCGGAACCATAATAAATACTTGGAACTCCCGGAAGAGTATAGAGCAAAATATGAACAGGTGTAAAATGCGCTTTATTGGACAGTTTTGTATAAATTCGCTCGACATCATGATTGTCCACAAAATTATAAAGATCGAGATTTCCCATATTCTGTAAATATTTGACCGTATGGGCAATCTCGAAATAGTTGTGGTCATTATGGCCGCTGTAGAGTGCCTTGTGAAGCGCGTAATTCGTGACACTGTGCAGCGTCTCACCGTTTACCCAGCGGCTGTAATCACCGTGGATAACCTCGCCCATCAGCCAGAAATCCGGCTTGACTTCTTCAGCAGTACGACGGAGCATACGCATAAAATCAAAATCAAGGACATCGGCAGCATCAAGACGGATGCCATCTACATCAAATTCAGAAACCCAGTAACGGATCACATCACAGATATAATTCTGAACATCCGGATTGCGCTGGTTAAGTTTGACGAGCAGATTATATCCACCCCAGTTGTCATAGGAAAATCCATCATTGTATTCGTTGTTTCCATAGAAATTGACATTGCAGTACCAGTTAAGATATGGCGAATGCTCCCTGTTTTTCCGGATATCTTTAAAGGCGAAAAAATCACGTCCGGTATGGTTGAATACACCGTCAAAAATAACTTTGATTCCTTTTTCGTGACAGACTTTTACGAAAGCTGTCAGATCCTCGTTGGTTCCGAGACGGGAATCCAGTTTCTTGTAATCGGTTGTTTCATAACCATGTCCGACACTTTCAAAAAGAGGACCGATGTACAGGGCAGTGCAGCCGATTGCTTTAATATGGTCAATCCATGGAAGAAGAGTGTTCAGGCGATGTACCGGTGTACTGTAGTCGTTTTGCTTCGGTGCTCCGGAAAGACCAAGCGGATAAATGTGATAAAAAATAGCTTCGTTGTACCAACTCATGTTGTTATCATCTCATTTCATATAAAATTATGGGGCTGTCGTTAAACGGCAGCCCCTGAAATTGCTTTCAATTATGAAATTATGCCTGAGGACCAGCAGCAACAAGTGCTTTACCAGCAGCATTTCCTTCGTATTTAGCAAAGTTCTTAACGAATCTTGCAGCAAGATCTTTTGCTTTTTCTTCCCACTGTGCAGCATCTGCATATGTGTCACGTGGATCAAGGATTCCTGCATCAACACCCGGGAGTTCTGTAGGAACTTCGAAGTTGAAGTATGGAATTGTCTTTGTAGGAGCGCTCAGAATAGCTCCGCTCAGGATAGCATCGATGATACCACGGGTATCTTTGATGGAGATACGTTTGCCTGTTCCGTTCCATCCTGTATTAACGAGGTAAGCTTTTGCTCCGCTCTTTTCCATTTTCTTAACAAGTTCTTCTGCATATTTGGTCGGATGCAGTTCAAGGAATGCCTGACCGAAGCAAGCAGAGAATGTAGGTGTAGGCTCTGTGATTCCACGCTCTGTACCAGCAAGTTTAGCTGTGAATCCAGACAGGAAGTAGTACTGAGTCTGCTCTGGTGTCAGGATAGATACTGGAGGAAGTACTCCGAATGCATCTGCGGAAAGGAAGATAACATTCTTAGCAGCCGGTGCGGAAGAGATCGGGCGAACGATCTTCTCAATGTGGTTGATCGGATAAGATACACGAGTGTTCTCTGTAACGCTCTTATCAGCGAAATCAATCTTTCCTTCTGCGTCAAGTGTAACGTTCTCAAGAAGAGCATTTCTCTTGATTGCATTGTAAATATCCGGCTCAGAATCCTTGTCAAGGTTGATAACCTTAGCATAGCAGCCGCCCTCGAAGTTGAACACTCCATTGTCGTCCCAGCCGTGCTCATCATCACCGATAAGGAGTCTCTTAGGATCTGTGGAAAGTGTAGTCTTACCTGTTCCGGAAAGGCCGAAGAAGATAGCAGTATTCTCACCGTTCATATCTGTGTTTGCAGAGCAGTGCATGGAAGCGATGCCCTTAAGCGGCAGATAGTAGTTCATCATAGAGAACATACCTTTCTTCATCTCTCCGCCGTACCATGTATTAACGATAACCTGCTCACGGCTTGTAATGTTGAACATTACAGCTGTCTCAGAGTTAAGACCCAGCTCTTTGTAGTTCTCAACTTTAGCCTTGGATGCGTTGTAAACAACGAAATCTGGCTCAAAGTTCTCAAGCTCCTCAGCTGTTGGCTGAATGAACATGTTTGTTACGAAGTGTGCCTGCCAAGCAACCTCAACGATGAAACGGATAGCCATACGTGTATCTTTGTTAGCTCCGCAGAATGCATCTACTACGAAAAGTCTCTTGTTGGAAAGCTCTTTCTTAGCAAGATCTTTAACTGCAGCCCATGCTTCCTGAGTTGCCGGATGGTTATCGTTTTTGTACTCATCGGATGTCCACCAAACTGTGTCTTTGGAGTTCTCATCCATAACGATATATTTGTCTTTAGGGGAACGTCCTGTGTAGATACCTGTCATTACGTTGACAGCACCAAGCTCGCTGACCTGACCTTTCTCAAATCCCTCAAGCTCTGGTTTGGTCTCTTCCTCGAATAATGTCTCGTAAGAAGGATTGTACACGATCTCAGTTGTTCCGGTAATACCATACTTTGTTAAATCGATTTTTGCCATCTTAACATTTACCTCTCTTCTTTAATAGTAATTATGATAGCCACCTACTCTTGCAGGTTTTCGTCATCCTGCCATAGGAATTGGTCAATTACTGTCCACTTGTGATATTCCGCGAGGTGTTTTTTGTGAACAAAGTTCACAGAAAACCCGAGAATTGCAGCGCGAAATCATGCAAAGCGTGATTTCTGTGCATCGCGAAGCGTATTGCTGGTCACGCAGTGAGCAGTAATATTGGTCATTCCAACATCCCTATCCACAATTATACATAAATTGTACGTAAAAGCAACCAAAAAAATTCATTTTCCGCAAAAAAATGATAAATCTTTAACAGTAGTGCCCGTTTCTTTCCTGTTTTCTCCCGCGTACACTTGACTTTTTCAGAGCAACAGCTAAAATATATCTGATTATAGATATTATATATATTTATTATGATTAATATATAATTTTAATATGAAAGAAGTGATTTTCCATGGCAGACCCTACCATCAAACGAAATCATATGGAAATCCCCTGGCATAATTATGTGGACAGCACTGCCAGTCTTCCTGTCAGCCAGGCATCTCTTATGGAAAAAGCATCTCTTATCGGCAGGACAGGTATGATGCTTCTTTCCTGCGGAACCGGAGCATGGAGGGTACGAAGTTCCATGAATACCCTGTCAGAATCTCTGGGAATCACCTGCTCTGCAGATATCGGACTGATGTCCATAAGCTACACCTGCTTCGATGGTCAGAGCAGTTTTTCCCATTCTCTCAGCCTGACTACCACAGGCATAAATACCTCAAGGCTGAACCGGCTTGAGCAGTTTGTCAGTGATTTCCCTTCGAAAGGCGTTCATATGACAGGAGAAGAGCTACACAACGAACTGGATGAGATCGAGCGGATCCACGGGCTTTACTCCCCTGCTACCCTGGGCCTGGCTTCTGCCCTTGCCTGCGGCGCTTTTACTTTTCTCCTTGGCGGCGGGCCACTGGAAATGATCCTGGCTTTTGCAGGCGCAGGAATTGGAAATGCTATCCGCTGTAAACTTGGCAAGCACCATTTTACCCTGTTTATGTGCATTGCGGTTTCCGTTTCCTCCGCCTGTCTTGTGTATGCAGGATTCCTGAAACTTGCGGAACTTCTGTTCCACATTTCCATTCAGCATGAGGCAGGTTATATCTGTGCCATGCTGTTCATTATTCCAGGCTTTCCGTTTATCACAAGCGGGATCGACCTGGCCAAGCTGGATATGCGTTCCGGGCTGGAGCGTCTGGCCTATGCCATTATCGTTGTAATGGTGGCCACTATCTCCGCCTGGCTGATGGCACTGCTCCTTCATCTGAAGCCTGTTGACTTTCTTCCCCTGGATCTTTCCACAGCACAGATGATCCTGTTCCGGCTTCTGGCAAGCTTCTGCGGAGTATTCGGTTTTTCCGTCATGTTCAACAGCCCCGTCCGGCTTGCCGCAACTGCAGCATTCATCGGTGCGCTGTCCAATACTTTTCGGCTGGAGCTTGTGGATCTGGCAGGATTCCCGCCCGCTGCCGCAGCTTTCCTGGGTGCACTGACAGCCGGGCTTCTGGCTTCTCTCATCAAAACCAGAGCAGGATATCCAAGAATCTCCATCACCGTACCATCCATCGTCATCATGGTTCCAGGTCTTTATCTTTACCGTGCGATCTACAACCTGGGAATCATGTCCCTAAATGTTTCCGCCTCCTGGTTTGCAGCCGCCATCCTGATCATCGCCGCACTTCCCCTGGGCCTGATCTTCGCAAGGATCCTCACGGACAAAATGTTCCGCTACTGCACCTGATACGGCAATATCCAAAACTGCTGTCAGGCAGATATTCGCACCCCGCATTATAATCTGCATTATGACATAAAAAAGACTGCTTTTCCCATCGCTCCGGCCATCAGATATCTTTCTGACAACCAAAGCGATGCAAAAGCAGTCCTTTTTATCCATTCTATTTCATCACGATCTCATCGGCGACCCCGATCATTTTTTCCAGGCGGTCCGCAAATTTATGGATCGGAAGAAAAACCCCCAGTCCGTCATAACGTTTTCCACCGTCTTCCACAGAATCCTGTCCGTAATACAAAAAAGCTCTGGGAAGTTTCTTCTGAAGTGCCATCATAATATCCCATACCGCCGCATAAGCCTGGGCTTCCGTCTCTTTTTCCTTTACGCTGTCCGGAAGCTCATAGACCAGAAGCACACCAATATGTTCGCCCATTTTGTACTCTTCTACTTCCATGGTATCTTCATCGTAGGCATGTCGTTTCCGGTAACCATAGGCCAGATACATCTTTACACCTTTTTTCTCCCGGTATATTTTTCGAAACCGGTCGTAATCCCTGTCACTTACATGGATTCCTTTTTCACGCAGGAAATTCCCGTTTTCATCTGTGAGAAGCACCGGATTCTCCTGTCCGTCCGCATTAAAACGAAAAGGCGCAAGAAAAGAATTTCTCAAAAGGTCAAACATACTGTTCTGGCATACCGCCATCAGAAGTGCCGTCAGATCCCGGTTCCGGTAGGCACTGAGCAGGGCATAGGCAAATTTTTCCGGCGGAAGATATCCGCATTCCACATCCAGCTCCGCATCCATAGACTCATAAAAAGTTTCTGTCAGGCGTCTGCATGCCTCCGGATCCTTAAGGATTTTTTCAAAAAGCAGCTCCGCCTTTTCCTCTCTTGGAAATAATGTGTCGTTTTCCACAAGTCCTCATCCTTTCTAATTCTTACTTTTACTGGAAAACATCAGAATAAAACTGAGTAGAAGCAGAACATCTGATACCCAGATCGCCGGAATTCCCAGTCTCACGGACAGGTTTCCGCCGCCGCCTGCTCCAAGAGCAAAGAAGAAAATTATTCCAAAATAATAAAGTGACTGTTTCAGCTGTTCCGGACGTTTTTCGCGTAAATACATGGACAATGCCGCCGTACCGCTCCGTAAGTTTCCAATACACATAGTGCTTGCGTAGGAATAGCCGCCTACCTTTCGGAATGTCTGTACCTGCATGGCGCAGGAAAAAGATACCAGTGCAGTTGCCAGCATATCCAGTTTTCCCGGCATAAATCCCACCACAAAAAGGATCAGGATCTCGATCAGCAGGATTGCCTGTCTCCAGTGGAGCTTTTTTGCATATTTAAAAGTATTCTGGATCCGCTCTGCCGCCACAACACCAAGGGCAAAAGCAATGATCGGAAAAAGATACCGCAGCCCTTCGCTCCACTGTCCTGTCATAAAATTCTGGCTCATCAGCACCACGTTGCCGGTCTGGGCGTTGGAAAACACCTCATCTCTTGTAAAATATGTGTAGGCATCCTGAAATCCGCCGGACATTGCCAGAAATATACTTGTAATAAAAGCTTCTGACATCTGCCTGTCTGCGCTCTGCAGCTTTCTGCCTCCTGAAACCACTCCAAATCACTCCCGTCATTGATTTTTTTCCTCGGGTGTATTATAGTTTGCTCAGAAGCAAATGTAAAAAGTATTATTAATATCGTAAACATATTAAAATCATATCACAGGACGGAGACTATACATGATCACTTACGACTACTACCGGATCTTTTATTTTGTAGCCCAGTATAAAAGTTTTACCAAGGCAGCACGGGCTCTTCATAACAACCAGCCAAATATCACACGCTGTATGAACAACCTGGAGCAGGAGCTGAAATGCACTCTTTTTCTCCGCTCCAACAAGGGGATCGCACTTACGCCGGAAGGCCGCCAGCTCTACGAACACGTTGCCCTGGCTTTTGAACAGCTTTCTATCGGTGAGGAGGAGATTCGCCAGAACGGAGAACTGGAGCATGGCCTGGTTTCCATCGGTGCCAGTGAAAATGCCCTGCGTCTGATCCTTCTGGAAAAACTGGAGCTGTTCCGCGAACAATATCCTCATGTGCGCCTGCGCCTTTTCAACCATTCTACTCCCCAGGCTGTGCAGGCACTTAAAAATTATGCGGTGGATTTCGCCATTGTCACTACTCCGATCTCCATCCGCAAACCTTTACAGAAAAAAAGCCTCCTGCGTTACCGGGAGATTCTTGTGTGCGGAAGCAAATACAGGGATCTGACCACTGCCCCCATCAGCATCCATGAACTTCAGGATCTGCCTTTTGTAGGTCTTGCGGAAGGGACCAGCACCAGAGAAATGTATATGAATTACTTTATGGAAAACCGTGTCTCTTTCCATCCGGACATTGAAGCTGCAACTACAGACCAGGTTCTTCCCATGATCGTCCACAATCTGGGAATTGGTTTTTATCCGGAACCTCTTGCCCGGGAAGTGATCGATGACGGGAAGGTTTTTGCCCTTCAGCTTAAGGAGCCCCTTCCACAAAGGGAAGTCTGCTTAGTCACAAACAGCAGTACTACCATGAGTACTGCTGTCAAAAAAGCCATTGAATTTATTGTGTAAATATCTGTACCGGATCAGTTATCCGCCTTCCCCATTGCTGTATGACCATGAACGCGATTGACCAGTAATCAGCAATTTGCATTTATTGCTCCACCGTACGCTCGATATGCATGGCAAGATATCCGATCTCGATGGGATCCAGCTTTTTGCCAAGACTTTTCCCCAAGCTCTCGCAGACATCTTCTGCGATCCTGTAGGATTCCGGATATTTTTCTTCTATATAATCATTCATATCCAGTTTCAGTGTCTCCCCTGTGGAGACACGGGCTACCATATATTTGATGTGATTCATCATACGATTGTAGGACAGAGAGATGACATCAATCTTTTTTCCTGTAGCCATCTCGATCATGGCGATGCATTCCCGGACCGTTCTTGCTGTCTGCATGGCAACGGACACCTTCTCATCTCCAAGTGCAGAGTGAATGTGGAGAGCCACATATCCCACCTCGTGATCATCGATCTCAATATCCATCCGCTCTTTCAGGATCTTCTTCAGAACTTCCGCCACCTTGAATTCGCTGTAAAAAAGCACCTTGATGTCGTCCGTCAGGGGATTGCTGATCTGCTCATGGTCCCGGATACGCCCCACTGCAAAAGAAATGTGGTCTGCAAGCGGAAACAGGATTCCCTTATCTATGGTATCCCCGAAAGTTTTCTCCGCTTCTCTTAAGATCTCGTCTGCAATCTCAAGGAATTCCGGCGCCACACTTTTTGCCAGCTCTTTTGCCGAGCCACGTTCTGTCTCCTGCGCCAGTCTGTAAAGGGTACAGCCGGAAGGCATCTCAAAACGTTGGCTGACCTTTTTTCCGAATCCCACACCTTTTCCCAGGAGCACGTATTCCTGGTTTTCTTCCATATTTATGGCAATGACGCCGTTATTGTTCAATACCTTGCTCACTCTGTACATCTTTTTTCCCCACCATCTTTATATATCCTGCTGCTTTTCCACATTCTGCCTTGTTTTTATCCACTGCCGCCCCGGATGTTCCGTCAACATTTTGTCGCAGCTGTCGATTTTCTTTATCGTAACAGAATCTGTCTTTCGTGTAAAGCTCTTCTGATGACCACTGAACAGAAAAAACGCGCCCGGGCATTAGGCGCGCTTTCCATAAAATAATCATCTATATTATTACTGAAAAATTTCTTACTCTTCCACAGTCTCCACTGCAAACAGCGGCTCTCCTGCCTTGATCTCCCCATTGGCCAGAAGGCGTACTCTCTGGTTGTCCTCGATCTCTGTGCAGAGGATCGGTGAACATAAGGACGGAGCGTTTTCTGTGAGATACGGGATATCGATCTTCATCAGTGGATCGCCTTTTTTCACATGCTGTCCCTGCTCCACCAGGATCTCGAAGCCTTTTCCTTCCAGTTTTACGGTATCGATTCCGATATGAAGAAGCATCGGAAGGTCTGTATCTGTCTGGAATCCGATGGCATGTTTTGTGTCAAAAATAAACTCTACCTCACCGTCTTCCGGAGCACAGATCACCGGGTCCTTCGGTGTGACTACGGCGCCTTCGCCCATCATTCCTTCCGCAAAGCCTTCATCTGGCGCTGTGGAAAGATCTGCGGCGATACCGGTTACCGGGCTGTAGACGATGGCAGTTTTGAGGACTTTTTTCTCTGGCTGAGCTTCACTGGCTGTGGATGTCTGGCCTGCGTTCTGAGCAGTCTCGCCTGTGCGTCCCGCTGTCTGACTGTCACCTGTTGATGACTGCTGCATGTTCTGGGCATCTGCTATACCTGCATCAGACTGACTCTGGTTTCCCGCATTGTCTGTCTCCGCAGTCTCTGCACCTTCAAAATACTCATTCGGCGCAGTCTCCAGATAATCCTCCAGTTTGGATTTGATCACGGTTACCTGCGGACCATAGATGATCTGAACACCCTGACCTTTTTTCACAATACCTCTGGAACCTGTCGTCTTCAGAATGTCATCGTTGACTCTTGCTGCGTCATGAACCGTGATACGAAGTCGTGTTGCACAGCAGTCCACATCGCTGATGTTTTTCTTTCCGCCAAGACCGTCTGTAATGGCTTCACTTACCGGATCTTCGGAAATATTTCCTGCTGCTCCACCGGCTTTTCCGGCTTCTTTTCTTGCGTTTACATCTGCTTTTGTGTAGAGCTTTGTTTCCACATCGTCATCTTCACGTCCCGGAGTCTTGAAATCGAATTTTTTGATCAGGAAAGTAAAGATCACATAATAGAGGATAAAGTAAATAATACCAACCGGGATAATTCTCAGCCAGCTTGTCTTTGCATTTCCCTGAAGGATTCCAAACAGGAACAGATCCAGGAAACCGCCGGAGAAAGTAAGTCCTACTGCAATGTTCAGCATATGCGCGATCATGTAAGCCGCACCTGCAAGAACAACCTGTACTGCAAACAGTGCCGGGGCTACAAACAGGAAGGAAAACTCCAGCGGCTCTGTGATTCCTGTAAGCATACATGCAAGAGCTGCGGAAAGAAGAAGTCCGCCTGCTGCTTTTTTCTTCTCAGGTTTCGCACAGCGGTACATGGCAAGGGCTGCTCCCGGAAGACCAAAGATCATGAAAATGAACTCTCCGGAGAAATATCTTGTTGCATCTGCGCTGAAGTGCGCTACATTTGCGGAATCCGCAAGCTGGGCGAAGAAGATGTTCTGTCCGCCCTGTACCATCTGGCCTGCAACCTCCATGGTTCCACCGACAGCTGTCTGCCAGAATGGCATATAAAATACGTGGTGAAGTCCAAAGGGGATCAGCGCACGTTTGATAATACCAAAGATCAAAGTTCCGATATAACCGCTGCCTGTTACAAGACCACCCAGAGCATAAATGCCATTCTGGACTACCGGCCATACGAAATACATCAGGATTCCCACAAACATGTATACAATGGTGGAAATGATCGGCACAAATCTGGAGCCGCCGAAGAAAGAAAGTGCGTTTGGAAGCACGATCTTATGAAAACGGTTATGCAGTGCCGCAACACCAAGGCCGACGATAATACCGCCGAACACACCCATCTGTAAGGACTGGATGCCGCAGACAGAAGTTACGGTACCTTCCAGAACGCTTTTTGCGATCTGTCCGTCTGCTGTGATCTTGTCATTTACTACCAGCATACCATTGATGGCTACGTTCATAACGAAGTAAGCGATCAGTGCGGAAAGAGCCGCTACCTCTTTCTCCTTTTTTGCCATACCAATGGCAACACCTACTGCAAAGATCAAAGGCAGGTTATCAAATACCGCACTTCCGACTTTGTTCATGATGATCAGGAGTGCATTTAAGATGGTTCCGTCTCCCAGGATCTTCTCAAGTCCGTAAGTTGCAATGGTCGTCTCATTTGTGAAAGAACTGCCGAATCCAAGAAGCAGGCCTGCCACAGGAAGGATTGCGATGGGGAGCATAAAGGAACGTCCCACACGCTGCAAAACTCCGAAAATCTTGTCTTTCATGTTTTCTCTCTCCTTTTCTTTCGACGTTCTGGAGAGGGAATCTTTTAAGTGGGCAACAAAAAAAAGACACCACCCCCCATAAACGTCAAATAAAAAATAATAACATTTATGACTGGTTAATGCCTGCTTATCAGTTACACACCAAATCTGAAATACACTATACGGTTTTTGCATTGATATGTCAAGGAGTAAATTAATTTTTCCATAAAAAGGGACCAGCTTGACTTTATTCTTTCTTATGTTAAGATAAACATAGACTGTCTGACAGCAATGTTTTCGCTGCAGTCAGACCACACATTTCATAAAAAACGGAGGTACTTTTTCGATGAATACCATCAAGAAATTCATCCACTACTATGGCCCGTACAAAGCGGTCTTTTTTATTGACCTGATCTGTGCGGCCGTTATCAGTCTGGTGGACCTTGCCTATCCCCAGATCCTTCGTACGATGACAAAAACACTCTTTACACAGGACAAGGATATGATTCTTCATGCCCTCCCTGTGATCGCAGTCTCTCTTTTTGTTATGTACATTGTGCAGAGTCTCTGCAAATATTATGTCACCTATCAGGGACATATGATGGGCGCAAATATGGAGCGTGATATGCGCCGGGAGCTTTTTGACCATTATCAGGAGCTTTCTTTTTCCTATTACAGCCGGAATAATTCCGGTCAGATGATGAGCAAACTGGTCAGTGACCTTTTTGATATTTCCGAGTTTGCACACCACGGACCTGAGAATCTTTTTATCTCCCTGGTAAAAATCGTCGGCGCTTTTATCTTCCTGTTCTTTATCAACAAGAAGCTGGCACTGCCACTGATCATCCTGGTGATCGTGATGTTTGTTTTTTCTTTCCGCCAGAATGCAAAAATGCAGGAAACCTTCATGGAAAACCGGCGTAAGATCGGTGATGTAAATGCAAGTCTTCAGGATACACTTTCCGGAATCCGTGTGGTGCAGTCTTTTGCAAACGAGGATATCGAACGGGAGAAATTCAAAAAGAGCAACGAAGCGTTCCTTGTTTCCAAACGGGATAACTACCATTGCATGGGCGGCTTCATGAGCTCCAACCTGTTTTTCCAGGGTATGATGTATCTGGTGACTCTGGTTTACGGCGGATATCTGATCGCCCAGGGCGAGATGCAGGCTGCGGATCTTGCCATGTATGCCCTGTATATCGGAATCTTCATCAGCCCGATCCAGATCCTGGTGGAACTTGTGGAAATGATGCAGAAAGGACTTTCCGGTTTCCGCCGTTTCCTAGATGTGATGGAAACGGAGTCCGAAATCAAGGATGCACCTGACGCTGTGGATCTTACCGATGTTAAAGGACATGTCCGTTATGACCATGTTTCTTTCCATTACAGTGACGATGAAACTGCGGTACTTTCCGATATCTCCATTGATATCCCTGCCGGAAAATCCATTGCTCTGGTGGGGCCTTCCGGAAGTGGTAAGACTACGATCTGCTCTCTTCTGCCCAGATTTTATGATGTGACCGGCGGTTCCATCACTGTAGATGGAAAAAATATCCGCGGGCTGACTCTCAAGAGTCTTCGAAGCCAGATCGGTATGGTCCAGCAGGATGTTTATCTTTTTGATGGAACCATTAAAGATAATATTGCCTATGGAAAACCGGGTGCTACCGACGAGGAGATCATCAAAGCCGCCAAATGTGCAAGTATCCATGATTTTATCATGGAGCTGCCGGATGGATACGATACTTATGTAGGCGAACGCGGCACCAGACTTTCCGGCGGCCAGAAGCAGAGGATCTCTATTGCAAGGGTATTCCTTAAGAATCCTCCGATCCTGATCTTGGATGAAGCTACCAGTGCACTGGATAATGAAAGTGAACGCTGGATTCAGAAGAGCCTGGAGGAGCTTTCAAAAAATCGTACTACCATTACGATCGCGCACCGGCTTTCTACGATCCGTGATGCGGATGAGATCATTGTGATCACAGAGGATGGTATCGCTGAACGCGGTACACATGCTGAGCTGCTTGAGAAGAATGGATTGTATGCTGCGTATTACAATATGTAAATATACGTGGGAGGCGCTTCGCTGTCCCACTGGATTATTATGGGATAAAAATAAAAGACCGCTGTATATCTTATCAAAAACGATGTGGATATATGGCAGTCTTTTTTGTTTGTTACTTATTTTTCAAAAAATTCAGTAAATATTACAGCAGATAAACCGGAAGCTCATCCTTGATTCCTACCGGCTGGTTGTTGTCCGGCTCGTCTTTCTTTGGGGTGAGGAACTTGGCCTGAAGTTCATCAGCGTTTCCTCCACTGATCACATTCTGAGCTACGGTTCCTGTTGTGGTTTCTGCGGCTGCTGTTTTCTTAGCTGCAGTTTTTCGTGTTGTTGTCTTTCTGGTGGTGGTTTTCTTTGCTGTTGTTTTTGTTGTGGCTGCTTTCCTTGCTGTGGTCTTCTTTGCCGGAGCTTTCGCTGTGGTTTTCTTTTCGACTGTTTTTTCAGCAGCTTTCTCTCCTGTTTCTGTCTTTACTTCTGTCGGCTTTTCTGTCACTTTTACCTCTGTAACTTTCTCTTCTGTCTTTGCTGTTTTCTCTGCATTTACTGCTCTTGCGATGCTTGCTTTACCTACTGACACGATCCATTACCTCCTCTGCCAATGCTATGTATTCTTTTGCGCTGCGGCTGCTTTTTTTGAATTCCACAACCGGCTCGCTGCTGTCCTGTGACCATTCGATAGAGCTGTCCACACGGATAAAGGATTCGAAAAGATAAATTCCCTCCATCTCTTTCAAAGTCTCCATGGTCTGTTTGAAATAATTCTTTCTGGCATCTGCCTTGGTCACCACGATTCCCAGAACCTGAAGCGCCGGAGCGATCTCACGGACCTCATTCAGAAAATCAAACATATTTGCAAGCCCAAACATGCCCCACGGGCTGGCCTCCACTGGAACCAGAACGTAATCCGATGCACACAGGATATTCATCACCCAGCCGCCAAGAGTCGGCGGTGCATCGATGAGAATGTAATCATACACCCCGGAATCCTTGATCTTCTGCAGGCATTTCCGCAGGATAAATTCTCTCTGCCATTTCGTAAAAAGCTCATATTCCACGGAGCTCATCAGCGTAGACGACGGAACCAGATCCAGATTCTCATACTTCGTATGCACGATAAAATCGCTGAGATCCGACTGATGACCAATGGCATAGTAGAGATTTTTTTCCCCGGCAGCCATTTTCAGAACTTCTTCTTCATCAAAAAATGAAAGGGAAAGATTCAGCTGCATATCGCCGTCCACGAGAAGAACCTTCTTCCCCATACCGGCCAGTGCCGCACCTACATTGGAACAGCTGGTAGACTTCCCGCTGCCGCCCTTATTATTCGCAAAACAAATCGTCACTGTATTTCCCATCACAGCCTCCCGACAACACAAAATCGCAAATCACTAACTTTCCCTTATTATAATATAACGCTCCCCCAAAAACAAGCATATCCCCCATAAAACCACAAAATCTGGCAAAAAACTCTCACATAAAACAACAGCAAAAGAAGAATCTTGTTGCGGAATAATTTCCTATGCAAAAAAACAGCAGACTTCAGATCTTTCCGAAAGCCTGCTGCTAAACTTCATTCATTTTTATTATTTTACGATAAAAGATTTTCTCTTACTTACAACATCAAAGATAACGGCTGCAAGAAGAACCATACCTTTGACAACCTTCTGGATATTCTGGTCAATACCCATGATACTCATACCAAGGTTCAGAACACCCATAAGGAGGGCACCAATGATAACACCGGGAACTGTACCGGTACCACCATAAGCAGAAGCACCACCGATGAAACATGCACCGATCGCATCCATCTCGAAGTTTGTACCTGCCTGTGGGTTGGATGAGTTCAGTCTGGCCATTGTCACCATACCTGCAATAGCTGCCAGAAGGCCCATGTTCAGGTAAGCAAGGAAATAAACCTTGTTTGTGTCAATACCGGAAAGCTTTGTTGCCTTCTCATTACCGCCAACTGCATAAAAATAACGACCTGTTGTAGTCTTGGAAGCAATGTATGTATAGATTGCGATGATCACTACAACCCAGAGAAGGGAATTCGGGATACCTTTGTACTGAGCAAGTCTGAACATGAATGCAAGAACAACTGCACAGATCAGAACCATCTTCACTGCAACACCACCGAAAGACTCAACACTGTAGCCTTTTTTTGCACGGTCTGCACGGTTTTTCATAACAAGTGCAACATAGACGATGCAGACAATAATGCCAACTACAAAACATGTTCTGTTAAATCCTTCACCTCCACCAAGGAAGTCCGGAATATAGTTATTGAACAGAGCCAGATAAGCATCCGGCATCGGGGCCAGGGTCTGTCCTTCCAGAACTACGTTGGAAAGGCCACGAAAAGCAAGCATACCTGCCAGAGTAACAATAAATGGAGGAATTCGTACATAAGCGATCCAGAATCCCTGCCATGCACCAATGGCAATACCCACAAGAAGCATCACGATCATAGTGAGATACGGGTTCATACTATTGAGAACCATCATCTTACCACCGACAGCAGCAACAAAGCATACAACAGAACCAACTGACAGATCGATGTTACCACCTGTTAAAATACAGAACAGCATACCGGTTGCAAGAATAAATACATATGCATTCTGGGCTACCAGGTTATTTACATTCTGCGGAAGAAGCATAACGCCCTTTGTGTTCACAGAAAACATGATCACAACAAATACCAGAACAATGACCATGGTATATTTTTTTAATATTTCTGAAAAACTAATCTTTTTCTCCATCTTCTTACTCTCCTTTACCTGACTTCACGATCCTGGACATGATCAGCTCAGATGTAGCTTCCTCACCACTTACCTCACCTACGAATCTGCCCTCGTTCATGATATAGATTCTGTCTGACATTCCAAGCACTTCCGGAAGCTCAGAAGAGATCATGATCACAGATTTTCCTGCTGCGACCAGGTCATTGATGATACAGTAGATTTCATATTTGGCACCTACGTCAATACCTCTTGTAGGTTCATCCAAGATCAGAATATCCGGCTCTGCAAACATCCATTTTGCAAGAAGGACCTTCTGCTGATTACCACCGCTCAGGTTTCCGACATTCTGCTCAACTGTCGGACACTTGGTTTTCAGTTTCTTCCTGTATTCCTCAGCAACTGCGTATTCTTTATCCGTATCGATCACTTTTCCATTACTGATACCGGACATGTTTGCAAGCGTAGTGTTCATCTTTATGGACTTAGAAAGGATCAATCCGTTTCCTTTTCGATCCTCTGTAACATAGGCGAGCTTGTTGTCAATAGCCTCCTGAACTGTATTCAGCTTCACTTCTTTTCCATTCATGAACACCTGGCCGGAAATCTTAGTTCCATAGCTCTTGCCAAAAATACTCATGGCCAATTCTGTACGTCCTGCTCCCATCAGTCCTGAAATACCGACAACCTCTCCTTTATGTACTTTAAAGGATACGTTATTTACCACCTTACGTTCTGTATACAGAGGATGGTAAACATTCCAGTTCTTAACTTCCATGGAAACATCGCCGATCTTTACATTTGGACGTTTCGGGAACCGGTCTGTCATCTCACGTCCAACCATTCCCTGAATGATCCTCTGCTCAGAAAAATCGTCTTTCTTTTTATCCAGTGTTTCAATGGTAGATCCATCTCGGATAACTGTGATCTTATCTGCCACATAGGAAATCTCATTTAATTTATGGGAAATGATGATAGAGGTCATTCCCTGCTTCTTGAATTTCAGAAGAAGATCCAGAAGAGCTTTGGAGTCATCTTCGTTCAGTGATGCGGTAGGCTCATCCAGAATGAGCAGCTTTGCATTCTTTGCAAGTGCCTTTGCGATCTCAACCAGCTGCTGTTTACCTACACCGATATCCTTGATCAAAGTTCTGGAGGATTCCTCCAGTCCCACTATTTTCAAATATT